>ENA-OWRC01000057-OWRC01000057.1-human-gut-metagenome-genome-assembly--contig:-NODE-57-length-151819-cov-50.330012_pt1 | contig 151819 bp, 119 predicted proteins | sample MGYA00248268_ERZ651895 | MGnify/ENA primary metagenome ERZ651895 (study PRJEB26924, sample SAMEA4378242) | human gut metagenome | biome: human gut; feature: human-associated habitat; material...
TTATTCCTCTGCGGATTAACCGCTGTCATTGTTGGCAAACATAGTAACTTTTGCCATAATCATTGTTCTTAAAGGTTACGGCGCAAAGATATGTTAGGTTGCGATGTGTGTCAAGGCGGAAAATAGTATGGTTACATAAATTTTAGCAAGCCTGAGCAAAAAAAGGCTTATCCTTTACTCCCCTGAACTGTGAACGGAAGCTCTTTATTTTAGCATTGAAGGACTCAGATGCAGCGTTTGTGGAGCGCTTCTCAAAGAAGTTAATGATTTCCAGATAACGGAACTGGGCGAAATCATAACAAATCTGTTTCGAACTGATATAATTTGATGTTATTAGTTCCGACTCGGAGGCGAATCTGAACGAATCGTGCCGAATTGGAACTAATTTTTTCTAATTTGCAATATGTACTTAAAAGGAGGCTTATACGCAAGCAAGTTTTGTTTGTCCATGAGATGCTGGGAATCAGCGAAACTTCATAGGGCGAGCATTTCGACTTCATATCATGTTGTTGCTCAAAATTTCTTTATTTTAAGATGTTGTTTGTGTCATTTTAAGACGACTTGATCAACCATCTTTTCTTATAAATTAGGGCCAGTGTCTCTTATGGCAACATATGTAATAGGCTGTCACGGCGTTGTAAAGACTTAGCAGAGTTTTCCTGTTCTAGTAGGTGAATCTCTTCTCGTAACTTTTTTTCTACATAACTACGCTCAGTCTTTAGTGAATCTATTTGACTGGATTTTTCTTTGAATTTACTTAGCAGATTGGCATCTTCATATACTTTGATAGCACCTTCTATGTCTCCGTTGTCTAAATGTTGCAAGGCACAACGGTCAAGTTCGCTAAGTATGTCGCGGTTAAGACGAGCAAATTTGTCGCAATAACTTTCAAGTTGTTTCATCGCATGTTGTAACTGCTTGTTTGCTTCGTTGAGTTTAGCTTCGTATTCTGATTTAATCAGGCGATTTTCAAATACGGCTTGTTCTAATTCTTCTATTTTCTTGCGATAAAGAGTTTTATAGCGATCTTCTCCTATTTTATAATATTTGCGACGGCTTTCTCTGAGGTTGCCTTTTGGGCACATAACTATTAGAAATGGATGGTTGCTAGATATGTTCCATAATTCTATGTCTTTGGTATTTACTAATTCGTATCCTGCTTTACTTACATTGATAGTACGTACGGCATCACCTTCTTTGCGCGTGGCAAAATGTAATGTAAAATTACCCTCATTATCTGATGTGGTTGGAATTGCTCCTGATACTAATATTGTAACTAGTGGCAATGGCTTTTGTCCTGAATTCTGAAGTAAAACAAGCCCTTTTTGACTGATTTGTGCCTGCAAATTATAGAATATCAGGAGTGTAGTAATCAAACATGTTGTTTGTTTATACGTCATTTTCATAGTCCTTTTAGTAATAAACGGTACATATAACCTTCTTTTAAATCAATATATTTTTCCAATAGCTGACCTCCCTGTTCAATTACTTGTAATTTGTGTTCTTTTGAGGATACAATTTTTTTGTGATAAAGAGCGAAGAATGGAGTGAAAAAGTCCTCTATATTCTCGTCTGTAATCCATTCTCGTTTGATGTCATGCAGATCTATGAATCTGATCATTTCTAATAGTACATTTTCGCATGCTGGCAGTTCTTTCCCATATATAGCATGCAAATAGGTATAAACGTAATAAATATCATACATTTTCTTTTTTGTCAATGAGTGACTTGATTTGCGCATTTCATTTAAAGCAAGGTTGCTGTATTCCAGTGCTGCCCTTTCTTCTAGAGCTGGAGTCGTAAGTGCTAGTATATGCAATGCTTGCATCATACCTTTGGCTGCATAAGGTAGTGATTTCAATTTTGAGTAAGCTTTATAGGCGTAATCTGCAGCTGGAATATATTCTTGTTTAGCTATCATATTCATTCCTTTGACAATTATAAGATCAGCTTCAATATTGGCAAACAATACAGGATTTCGTTTTTTGTTTTGTTCTATCACATAATTGCAAGAGTCTGCATAAGTAATGCTTTCATTAGTATGTCCCCAATTGGCACAGGCGGTAGCTAATAGCAGATAGGAGCCAGCCAACCAGTTTGCCATTTTTAAATGTTCTTTCTGTTCCGTGATATTAAATAAGTCTACTACAGCTTGATTCATTTCTTTGAGAACTTCTAAATTTTTATCTGTCTTTTGCTGTGTTTGTACAAATAGTTCGTGCATCGAATTAGTAAGTTCAAAGACGAAAACTGAATATTGTGATACATATTTTTCAGGATTTTTTTGAAGGGCTTTGTGAGCGTAGTCTATTCCATTAAGCATTATTCGTACGGCGTTTGCCATTTCTCCTTTTTTTAGCCAGTACCGGCATTCGGTTATACAGTACGTTATGGCATACGACATATTCAGGTAGTCATTATCCTTGGAGTCAGTTTGCCTTGTTAAATCGGTATATATTTTTATAGACTGTTTCAAATGTTCAAAAGCCTTGTGCATATGGTCTTCGTAAATTTCGGACATGGCTATACCGGCATAAAGTTCTGCCAGTTGCAAGCTGTCGGTAGAATGGCGTACGGCTCGTATCCACCATTCCTTTGCTTGGCTCATATTTACTCTTTGTTCTGAAAGGAACTTTCCATATTCAGATAAGTTTGTGGCGTTGGTCGTGTCACTTAAAGCAATTGCTTTATAGATTTCTTCGGCTTTTTGTAGATTTTCCTCGCCTCCCGCAAAAAGATACACGTCAGCATTGAGATGCAATGAAGGTATCATTGCGTTCATTTCCTCCTGATCTCGTGATATTTTTGCATTTAGACCTTTATAAATAGCGGTTAGATTTGCAGTGGCATACAAAGATAGTGCTTCATTTATGCAACCTTTTTCTACCAATGCAAGAGCTTGTTCACTCATAGTATTAAGATCATCGTGATTATAACAAGCCATATTATAGGCATATTCTTCTAATTGGGACATGGTGCGTTGTAGGGATGAGGAAAGGCTGTCAAGTTGGGTGTTATATTGTGCAATGCTAATAGCATTTTTATGAAGTTGCTTTTCTAGTTTGTCACAGGCTTCAGCGTAGCGTGTCATATTGTAATCTCGTCCGATGTCGTAATATTTTTGCTGTGCTGCTATAAGTGTACCAGAGGGACACATAACAATCGGAACTATACCCGAAGATGAGAGCACCCACTTCGAAAGAGCACGTTCGTTTACCAGTTCGTAGCCAGCTTTGTATACTTGGTCTAGTAATAACAGTTGGCCTTGCCGGGCTTTGTTGTATTGTAATGTAAAATGTCCTTTAGCATCGCTTTCAGCAGGTATTGCCCCTATGGCACGCACCTGTACGTTGGACAGAGGTTTTCTACCGGAGTTTTGCAGTGTGACATGACCAACCTGCTTTACTTGGGCAAAAACTGTTGTTGGTGATAAATACCATATTCCGTGTAGTAACAGACATATTACTATCTGATATGAGATCGATGTGAGTTTCATATTATTAAGCGCAACAAAGATTTATAGTTAGGTGTTACTTCTTGAGTACGATGTTCCAAGGAATTTTGGGCATCACTGGTGCTGTAAATGTCCAGCGTTGATAACCCTTTTTAAAAGCGGTAAGCAGTTGTTCTTCTGCCTGTTTGTCGCGTGGAATGTCAAGACGGAAGTTGCCGGCTTTATCGCTTTGTACTGTGATATCTTGTACGGTAATGGCAACTCCTTCCAAAGGTATTCCTGCTTCATCTGTAACGGATCCAAATATAGTTTTTAAATCGTCATTACGGTGTATGTGAATTTCTATATGGGGTTCTATAGGTAATAATGTATCAATGGGTATATAACCTGGTGCGGTAAATCTGACATGTGCGTCTTTACTTCTGTATTTTGAATGTATACCTTTGACAGTTACTTCAGTATGTTCGGTATCGAGAGGGAAAGACTGTTTTTCTCCTTCACCATAGGATACTTCAAGCGTTCCTTTGCTGAAAGGGAGTGAGGGTATGGATGCTGTTTCATTTTCTACTATGCATAGGGTCATATTCATATCACTGTAATAATGTAGTGCTCCGAATGTAGAAGTTAGCAATAATAACGGTAGTATGATATAGAACAACACATATTTTAATGATTTTTTGGGATTGAAATAATCGGGGCTAATATAGCCGTTGTTTTCAAGTATCTGTAGCTGTTTTTCAACTTTAATCAACAATTCTGGATAATCGGTATATGTGTCGCAGAAGTGTCCGTAATTCTTTTCAGCGAAGGCCTTGAAATTAGCTAAATCTAGTGTCTGTTCTCCTTCTTTGTAAAAAATAAAGATTCGTGGTTTCCCTTTACGGCTTTTCTTGAACACTTCATTAGCCACTTCCAATTCTCTTAACGTGTATTGTCCCAGACGTGTGTGAAAGAGGAATAATACGATGTCACATTCACGGATGTATGCATCGTAACGGTCTTGAAGAAAATGTTTATGTAAAGAACTTTCAAAGTCTTTCCATGTCTTTTGCACAAATAAAATCTCTCTTTTTTCATAAATTTTATTTTTCTCAGAAAAGAAAAGGTCCAATTGTGACTTATCTTCGTCTAATTCTGCTGATGAAGCAATGAATACTTTTACTTTTTTCATAATTATTATTAGTTTGCGCTCTCTTTTGTATGAGTAAGTTCTTTATTCCACTTCCATGATAGTTGTTTATATGAATTATTGTTCCGCAATCAGCGGCAAACACTCTGAAATACAGCGGTCATATTCTTTTGTTCCTTCTTCCAACTGATGGTAAGGGCGGATATCCATATGGACAAAGCGCTTCGTCTTATACTCCTTGCGCACCGCTTTATCCTTACACTTCTCTTCTTCCTCTGGCGTTGGCTTACGATAACCTAGAAGTAGTTTTTCCATATTCCAACGGTTATGTTCCACTTCGGCCATAAGTTCAATCTGCTCGGGTGTCAGTTGCAGAGGCGATCTTGTACTAAATCCGAGTGAGCGTAGTTTCAAATCTATGGAATCTGCGCAATAAAGGTTTGACCATTGGAGAGCTACTGGTAATTTATTCCACCCGTTTATCAATTCGGAGTCCGAGGGACAAGAGGAAGGGCCGTAACCAAACTTATTCTTATAATCGTAAATGTAATTGACTAGCTGTGCTCGGCGGGTACTATGACGGTCTAAATCGAAACAATTGGCTAGCATGCCAAATGGATATACATGAGAATATCGGTTCAGTTGTTCTTTTTTAACACGATTATTAAGCATATCAAGTAATGCGCTCGAAGTTTCTTGTCGGACAAAGACTGGTATATTTTTGTCATAGATTATGTCAGGAAGATAGAGACCCATGGCCATACTTTGTGGTGGAAAGTTCAGGCAAATAGCGATGGATAATTCTTGTTGCGGATCTTTGGCCCATTGAGCGAGCAGCGTTTGAATTGCTGGATTCTCAGCACGACCTTTGATAAATTCAAATTCTATGTCAAGGAAGTTTGCGTTTTTTTTATACACTCGATTGGGCGGGATTGTTTGAATCATCCCAATCTGTTCCATGTGTCGGTAATAGCTTAAAGAAAGATCGAAGTAATGGCGATAACGTCCTCGGAAAAAGTTCATCTCTTCATCGGCAGCGGCATCAATAAATGTGATTCGACTTTTTAATTGTTGGTCACGGCAGAAATTTGGAAAATGAAGCAGGTGTGCAGCTTCTACACCTAAAGCCACTCCCATCCGACTCATGCCAATGATGACAAAGTGAATGTATCGGTTACTTTCCCATGTAATTGGTTCTCGGTCCAATGCGGGATATTCTACTTTTGCATTTCCATCCCCGTAATATCGTTTTACTAATAACTTCTTAGCCCATTCCTCATAGAAGTTGAATGGCCGGAAATCAATCTGCTGGCGCCATTCTTCTGCCAAATCCGATACTTGGAAGGCTGCATACGTAGTCTGATATTCGAATAATACCGACACCGTGATGCGTGGACAATTCTGTTTCTTTCGATGGATTGCCACAATCTTTTGTAATGAATCTATATTGAGTGAATCATGGTCGTATTCATTCGATTCTCCAATCAAAAAAATTTCACGGGCACAGGTTGTATAGAGTTTTTCCAGTTCTTCAGCCGAATTACGTTGAGCGTGCAGAACTAGTATTCGTTTTTCCTGCTTGATGTCAAGTACGGTATGGATGCGGCTACGCACTTTGGAAGCTGGTTGTATGCTTTGAATTAGGATGTAACAATCTTCGTATTGAGGATCGGTACAGATTTGCTGAATGAGCATTGGAACCATTTCATCGAATCCGATAATCACTACATGGTTTTCTAGGGGATAAGAAATGTTGCCCTCGCGGTAACGTTCCACGTGGCGTTCCAGCATGTTTGACACTACTGAGATTAGCAATCCCGTGAAAAGCAATAATCCCAAAATGGCTACAATCAACGAGAACCAGCGTAGTTCTGCTGGCACATTAGCCACACTGCCCGGATCGATAAAAAGGCAAATCAGTTGTAATAGGCGTCCCATCGGAACATCATTGCTTGAGGTCGGCTGGGAAGTGTCGGTGGGTTCCGGAAATACAAAGCACCAGCTAATCAGATAGATTACGACGAAAAAGAGTAGTAACACACCAACCAACCAGGTAAACTGTTTACGTCCGCGACCTGAAAAGGTTCGGTCAAAACGAAGTGTGAAGAAACGGATCAGTGAGTTCATAAGCAATGATTTAAGTAAGGGTAGAAATTACTTTATTTCTTTAATTTTTTTGTTTAGCTGTTCTATTTCGAGCTCTTTACGCTTTATTTCAATCTTGAGATCTTGTAATTCATTATTTGCCTGTTCTTTCAATATCAACTCTTCGCGACGAACGGCTTCACGATAGAGTGATAATTCCGTCTCAAAAACTTCTTTACGACTATCTGAATAGATTTTCAATAGATGTTTGCAATAGTACCCTAACCAACACAAGGCACATACACCAATAATGGTTATTGCAGTAAGAATAAGCCATGAGCTATATTCGAAATGGGGAGACATAATTAGTACTGCAATAATAAGAATTGCCATTATGATAGTTCCTCCCATTGTCCAATAGAATCCATGATGAATGTGTTTAATTCGGTCAAGGATACCAGATTCATTCAATTCCAAATGAAATTTGCTTACTCTGAATCCGAGTTTGAAGATTAATTTAAGAGTTTGAATGGCAGTCTTTCTGTCGTATTCGCGCTCCGATTCAGATAGTTCGTCATATGATACTAAACAGGGATGTTCCTTTTGTTGATCATTACGTTGCTCACCATAACGCCAGCCTTCGTCAATACGACCTTTTGCCCATACATCATGCACATTACGTGCCATTTGTTCAGTTAGTTCATTTAGAGCTTTAGGTAACTCTATGTCATCTGTATTAATAGGAGTGGGAGAATATGTTTTCATATCATAGATATTAATTATTAATGTTTTCTGTAAGAATCAAGCTTTACATACAAAAATATAGATAAAATATGAAAAGATACTTGTTCTTGTTGTAATATTTGGGAAAATGAAGTAAATCGACACTTTATTCCCATATTATGAAGTTTTGTTGGAAAATGGAAAGATTATAAATTGGTGCTATAAGAAATTCGTCGCAAAACTCTATTCTTCAAAGTATGAAGGGTAATAAACTATAAGGGTAAAATAAAGAAGTCAAATGTTTTTGGGTTTAATGTAAAAATAGTCAATTTTTTAGGCTAAGACCCTACTTTGTGCCGATAGATAAGCAACTGACAACTCAGATGGCCTACAATACGTTTGTTGTAACAAGTTATTTTGCAAATCGGATTTTCAGGTTGCATATCAGGAAAATACTTGGCTATTCTTCATGCTATAATATCGTACTTTTCAGAGATTTTCCTAAATTTGTAGTTAATAAATAAAATAGGATGAGGGTAGTCATACAGAAAAGGATAATCTGTTTGTGTGGAGGGATGCTTTTTTCTTTAGCACATGCACAAGTCGTGCAGCGAGGAGTGGTGCTGGAAATGAACAGTGGAAGCCGTCCGTTAGCTGGGGTTGAAATTAGAGCGATAGGTGCGGCTCCGTCCGACAGTGATCAGGAGGGGCGGTTCGTTTTGTCATTTGTGTCTTCTCTGCCAGGTGATCCGTTGTTGCTAGACGGGGTATATAAGAAAGGTTTTGAAATGGTAAACCGGGAGAAGGTGGACAACTGGAACCTTTCGTCGGATGCGGTATTGAAAATTGTCTTGGGGCGTACGCAAATGATTGATGCACTGCGGAAAAAGTATTATCAGATAGGCGTTTCTGCTAGTGAACGGGAATATCATGCGGCATTGGTGGAGCTGGAAACCCGCCGGAAAGTGCAACGGCTCACTGACGAGGAGTATACCCGGAGGTTGGATTCTCTGTCACAGGTGCAGGTGCTTTTGAAGCGGAGGCTGGATGTGTATGCCATGAGGTTTGCCTGCTTGAACCGTGATGAGCTGGAACGAACAGAGCAGAAGGCGTTGGATTTGTTGGATAAGGGTGATATGGAAGGGGCTATCCGCTTGTATGAGTCCATGCATACGGATTCAGTGTTGGCGCAGCGTGTGGTCGGAAGGCAGGCTGCCGATGCGGATGTGCGGCTCTTGCTGCCTTCATTGGTGCGCAGCTTTGAGCTGATGCGGCAGACGGGCGATGTGGCGGGCTGTGATTCGGTAGGCCGCTTGATTTTGGAGGCTACACGGGAGATGGCGCCACGATTAATTGTGACGGAGTGGATGTGGAACAGCGGAAAGAAAGAGGTTGCCATCGACCGATATGGCCTGTTGGTCAGGGAGGCGCAGACTGTGGCAGAGGTGGAGCAGATAGAGGCTAGTCTGCAACGTTGTCGGCAGGATGTGAAGTGGCCTAAGAAGCTAAAGGAGAAACTGAGATTACTGGAAGAACGGATAAAAGTTCGCCTTAACTGGGCTCGAATTAAAGAAAATAGCTGGAAAAATGAGAAGTAAGCTAATAAAGGTTTTTATTGCATCGTCGGCTGAATTGAATCAGGACAAAACGATGTTTGATGTGTATTTTTCGGACAAGAACAAATTGTACCGGAAAAAGGATATTGAGTTTGACCACCGCACCTGGAAGGATTTCTGCAGTTCGTTGAACGACGGCCGCCTGCAGGACCGCTACAATGCATACATCCGTGAATGTGACCTGGTGATTTTCTTGTTTCACACACGCTTGGGAAAATATACGCGTGAAGAACTGGAAGTGGCTTTGGCCGCTTTCCGGAAGAATAAAGAACGTCCACGAATCTTCATTTATTTTAAGGAAAAAGGAATTGAGGATGAGGCGCTGACCAATTTTAAGCAATACTGTGAGCATACACTGGGGCACTTCTGCGATGTGTACACTACACCGGAAGACTGGCGGACTAAGTTCGACCGTCAGTTGGCTATACTGGAGCAGGAAGGAGTGATTCGTGCTCCATCAACGTGGGAGAAAATGCTGTATAGACTGAAGCTTACCTTGTCGTATGTAGTAGCTCCGCTGATTGTGATGTGGCTGGCATTTAAGGTTTTCTTCTATTTCACCCCGGTAACTACTACGGTTTGCCTGAGCGAGCAGACAGCTTCCTCGCTCCCGTTTGAGGGGGCGGACATCACGCTGACTTATTCCGACAAGAGCGAGATTTGCCACGTGGACCGACTGACCGATGAAGCGATTTTCAAGGAGATACATTCCTGTTATCTGGGCACTCCGGTGCAGCTTTCAGTCACGGCCAAGGGATATGAGACGGTGGACACGGTGATGGAACTGGAAAAGAGACTGGTGGTAAATATGTGTCGCGACAAGAGTCTTTCACTGGTGTTCGGCATAGTGAAGGATGAAGCGAACCGTCCGCTGTCAGGTGTGACTATACAGGTGCTTGATTTACAGACCGTTTCGGATGAAATGGGAAATTTCCGCTTGTCGGTTCCTTTGGACAAGCAGCAGGTGCAGCAGCGGGTACAGGCTTTTAAGAAAGGATATGAATTATGGGATTTTACCGGCCCGGTGTCCGATAAAATCCCATGGAAAATCATTCTTCGTAAATAGAGGTTATTGGGTATAGAGTCCGTTGCTGTGATATTCTTTCAGGGTGTACAGCAGCAGAGTATCGTTGGGCTGGGAGCCTGCCTTGTATTCCAGTGCTTCTTTTAGCAGTTCCTGTGCTCCCGGCTGTGATAGTTTGCTGAGCAAATCGCCCTTGGCCAATTTGACGACAATAGGGTAGGTGGCGAAATACTGCGGATATAGTGCCTTCATCTCCTCGGCTATGGCGGAAGCTTCTTCCAGATAGTGTAGGGCCTGCTGGTTATCGCCATTCTGATAGTAGTTCACACTGACGTTCATCGTGATGAGCATGTAGTTAGTTCCTAACTGTACTTTGTTCTGTGCATACAGGTCTTTCATCAGTGTGTAGGCTTTTAGTTGTTCCTTCAATGCCTGCTTGTATTTTTTCAGTTTGCTGTATCCAAGGGAGAGGTTGTTGTAAGTGCTACAGGTATTTGCTTTGAGTTCGTTGTTATGGGGAGATTTTTTCAGTTCCTTCTCTCGTCCTTCTTTTACGTGTTCCAAGTATTTCAGTCCGAGCTCATAATATCCTCCGCATACCAATGCGACTCCCATGCTACTCTCTATGCTCAGGTTATGGTACCCCCAGGCAGATTGCATGGAGTAGAGTGCATCGAGTTCAAGAGCTTCTTGGGCAGCTTCCTGGTTTTTAGATTCTGCAATCAGTACATCAATGAATTTGGCTCGTGCATAAAGATTTTCCTGAGTAAACTGGGAACTGTTGGATTCACTCAGTTTCTTGGTGTATTGATATGCCTTGACCAGGCTGCGTCGTTCTTCTGGTTGATTGCCTTTGCGTGAATAATAAGTGGAATACATCATCTCCAGATTATGCAAGGCGTTGATTTTAAAATCGGGTGAGAGAGAGGTAAACTCCTGTTCTATTCTTGTTCTCAACACTTCCGCCCTTTCTGGGAATGCGTCGGTTTCGGAATCTACACTCAGTTGCAGGTAGACGATGTATCGCTGCAGGAACTGGGCTGCTTGGGTAATCGGATTTTTCTGGTACAGTACTTCTGCTTTTGCGTATGCCTCGGCGGCTATTTTATAAGCTTCTTTCATGTGGCCGGCATTCATGGCAAAGTCCAGCAGCATGTCCAAGTAGTTCAGTTCGATGGAAATTCTCTTTCCCTCGTCAAGGTTGGGGTCGTTGAGGCTGATTTCTTTGATTTTTGCTGCAGTCTGACGGGCCTTCTCCAAATCTTCTTTTTGGGAATAAAGTCTCATCAGTGAAGTATAGGAATCTAAAAGAGAACCTTTCTGCATCTGAGTGAACAGCGGGTTGTTACTGAGGGCAATTTGTTGTTCAAGGTTTTTTATATTGCTCAGATATACCTTTTCTGCCTGGTCCCATTCATGTATGGCTTCGAGCAGGTAGGCCGTTTGATGAAATGTGATTTGCATGACGGCTAGGTAGTCGCCTGAAGGCATGGCTTCTTGTGCCTGTTGCAGGATTTCGAGTGCCTGCTGGTTGTATTCAAAGGCCTTGGAGTAGTCTTTCCGGATGTTATTGGCAATGAGTGTCTTCAGATTAAGGACCTGAATGAGCGATTTTTCATCGAATGCCAGTTTCTGACAGCGGTTTGTCCATTCTTCCAGATCTTGTTCTCCTAAGGCGATTTTTTGTAGGACGTATTTTAGAACGTAGGGGAATCGATCGGGCAATATCTCTGCAATCCACTTGTAGGTGTCATAAGCCTTCTGCTCATTTTCCTTTCCTCCGGCTAGTGCACATAGGTCGGCATAGCGATACATGCGTTCTGCCAGCAAGTCGATGTCTTCATTGGCTTGTGTTTGTTGCTGTAGTTTTTGGTGTGCTTGGGTAATCAGACCGGAATTGTTATATAATTCTATTGCCTCTGTCAGTTTGCTATCCTCTACCAGTTTTAGCACTTGTTTCTCTATCTGGGTTATATCGTCGGGGTTGATTCGGGCAAATTTTTCGGCATACTTGTCCAGCATGTTCATGAAAGTGTGGTTTTCTTCTGCCAGTTCTTTCAGTCGCCGGGCTCTTTCCGCTTGCGTAATTTTCTGCTGGGCGTACAATTGGTTGATTTCCTGTACTGTTTTGTTGCGGAGCTTGGAAAAATTTGTCATGGCAATGGCGTAGTAGTGGTTCTTTTGTTCTTCGAGGGTACCTTCTGGGGCCATGACAATGTCCAATGAGCGCTTTTCTGAAAGAATCCAGCCGTTAAGCATGTCGCTGTTGACGACTTCATACCCTTTTTTGTAGGCTTGTGGAGAGCTGATGGCTGTACCTGCTTTGTGATTCAGAAAATGAAAACAGAATTCTCCGTTATTGTCTGTATCGGTGGCAGGTGCGCCAATGGCTGTAAGTTGTACTCCGGGTAAGGGAGTATGTTGTGAGTTGAAGATGCGTACATATCCTTTTTGTGAGACTTGAGCTGAAATACCGGCAGAAAATAGTAGTGCCGTGCAGAAACTGGTGAGGAAGGGTGTGTTTATCATAAATTTCAGTTTTTATAGTGCGTAACGTTTGCTCGAAAATGTATTGATTGTGTTTAAAGATAGATACTATTTTTAGTTATATATAGCAATTAGTGCATATTTAACTTAGTCAAGAGTATTGTTTATAGAAAAAGCGTAATATCCATTTTGTGATTTTCGATTCTTTGTTACTTTCCTTCCTCTTATATTATATATTCTATTTCACTTTTGGGGAATTTCAGATGTGTGGTTATATGGGTTAGTAATCATCCTCCCCGTTGGGAAACATAGCCCTGCGTTCCGCTTCTGCGTCGAAAAACTCGTATTCGTTTTTCACCTTGGCAATCAGCCGGAGGATACTGGCTATCAGTTTGCGTTCCGCATCGCGGGCTGCGGGCAGGTAGTCCTCCAGGTCTTGTTCTATCGTGCAGACTTCTTCTTCAAATTCGTTGATATCGAAACTCTCGTCTTCCAGCAAGTCATTCTCCAGCGCATTCTCCATGCGGGCTTTCAGTTCCAGTAAGTCATCTCTGTTCATCGTCCTTGTTTTTTTGTGCCCTAAAGATAAGAAGATTATTCTTATGTTGTTCTTCTTTTTTTGCGTAAGACTGAAGCACTTTTACCTCGACACGAACGGGCCGACACCTCGTCACGTACGTGTCGACCTCTCATCACGAACGTGTCGAGGTCTCCGCACGAACGTGACGAGGTATTTCTGCCGGGAGGTTGCAGCAATTAGAGGTAGCTGTTCGGGAAAATCTCCTAATTAATATTAAAATCAGAAGCAGGGCAAAATCCTTTTCAAACGTTTTTTGTTGTATACTCATATAAACTTGACTTAAATTATATACTTCTTATTAATTTGACTGAATGAAAAAAATCTTCTTTCTTGCCACTTTGTTGAACATGGCTCTGTGGATGCTTTGTATGACTTCGTGTAACAGTAACCTGCCGGAGAGTGGGACGGAACAGCCGTCAGCCGGGCGGGTGGACTGGGATATGCTGCTGGAAGGCTCGCGGGCCACGATGGAGGCCGACGGGAGTGGCCGTTTTGAGGAAGGAGATACGGTGGTGGTGTATGCCCGCAACGTGAAAGACGGACGTGCACAGTCCTATACGCTTCGGTTGTCGAACGGGAAGTGGATGCCCGAGCTGTATTGGGCGGAAGTGGGAGAGGACGTGGAGTTTACGGCTTGGCACGTGGCTCCTGCGCTTCGTCTGCATCAGGCCGGTCAGTCTTCGTCCGACTATCTCCATACGCTGGCTGCCGATCAGCAGGGAACGGGATACCGCCGTTCGGATTTGCTGCGGGCACAGGCCCGGGTGCAGGCAGGCGGTAAAGTGCAGCTGCATTTCAAGCATACGCTTCATCGGCTGCGTCTGGTGCTGGAGAGCAAGGACGCTTCGTACTCCAAGGAACAGTTGCAGCAGGCGGAAGTGAAGGTATATACGCCGTGTCGGCTTCCGTTCAGCTTGTCCGATGGGATGCTGAAGACCCCGTCTGATGATCAATGGGTGAAGATGGCCTGTCAGACCGATGGGGAGTGGATGGCGTTGGTATGTCCGCAGGAAACAAAGGCGTTGCCTGCCGAGGAGTGGATTCGCATCCATATCGACGGGCAGGACGTCGCGGTGAAGATACCCGAGACGGTCGACGGAAAACCGTTCGAGCGTTTGGAGGCAGGGAAGGAAACAGTGTATCGGCTGAATCTGCAGAAGGGAAACACACCGGATGCCTTTGCGGGAACCACCCGCTGGGTGTATGGGGTGAAGGAGCCTGCCGACGGACAGTGGAACATAGACCGTACCCAGCTGGCTTGGACGGAGGGCTGCGGATGGTTCGACTGCAACAAGGTGAATCCTTCGGACGTGTCGGCCCGTGGCGACGGATTGATGTGCTGGGCGGCGGCCACTTCGAACCTGATTCACTGGTGGCTCCAGCAGAACAAGGAAACGGAGGCTGTGAAAGCTTACCAGGGACCGAAGGCGGTGCCTGACGACATGCTGCGCAGCGAGGTCTTCCAGTTGTTCAAGAACCGTTTCCCCAATCAGGGGGATTATCCGCTGAAAGCCATCAACTGGTTCTTCAACGGGGTGTTTCATCGGAAAATGTATTCCACCGACCAGCCGGACCCCTATGCCGGATTTTTCCGTACGCAGTTGGGAACGAATTCGCTGGGTACGGAATACGTGGGTAGGGACCTGATGCGCGACCGTTTCAATGCGATTATCAAGCAGGCATTGTCTGCGCAGCGGGGCATCTTGTTTATTGTGAATATCGGAAAGGCTTGGTCTACCCATGCCGTGACTTTGTGGGGTGTGAAGTTCGACGAGAACGGGCTGATTGATACCCTCTACATGGTGGACAACAACGACGGCCGTAGCGACCGGCGGGGTACCATCCGGGAGATGAAGGTGCAGTACCTCCCATACTCCAGCACGAATCAGGATTTGTATCCTTATGTGCCCAACAGCTTGGGCGATTTTACCATCCGCATCGAGTCGCTTTGCACGTTGAGCCTGGGACGGGAATGGATAAAGTAGAGTGCCTCTAATGCAGAATAATAACCTTATATTATCACTACCATGAAAAAGAAAATGATGATTCTATTGATAGGCTTGGGCGTATCGCTACTATGCTCTTCGTGTTCAACCATTGTGGACATGATATTAGGGAGCCACCAATGTATCTATCCTAATTGTACAGAACGGGCAACCGACGGTTCTGCTTATTGCTCTTATCATAAACCTTATTATTTGAGATAAATCCGCGGGGTTCCTGTTTTTACACTTGAAAGTGAGTAAGGTTGTTTTTGTGTGTCGAAACGGCCTTCAAAGCGGGTGGCTCTTTGGCCGCTTAAAAGAAAAAAGCCAGCCCGTTCACCTTGTTTTGTGTGTGAATGGGTTGGCTTTTTTCCGGTTGTTTACGCCAGGTGCCGCTTTCGTCTTCGATACCCTTGAGGTTATTCAATCATCTTCTTCAAGGTATCCTTCATGACTTCGTGGTTGCGGAAATCGTTGCGGAGCTGATAGTGTCCGGACTTGTCCACCAGTACATACGAAGGAATACCGTCAATCTTGAACTGCTCGCAGAGATACTTCCATTGCTCGTCGTTCAGGCGGAAATGTTTCCCCTTGATGTTCGGAATCGCCTGCTTGTAAGTGACGAGGGGAGACGTTTCGTTGGCAAGGTAAATCCATACCAGATTGTCGCTCTTCAGTTCCTGCTCCTTCAGTGGCTCGTTGGCACGGATAGCCATGCGGCAAGGCCCGCACCAGGTGTTCCAGAAATCCACCAGGATGACTTTTCCCTTGTAAGGTGCGATGAGGGCTTCGAAGAGCTTGTCCGGGGCTACTTCAGGTGTCTTTTCGATGACGGCCTTTCCCTCTACCGCTTTGAGGGCGGCCTGTGCGTTTTCCTGCATCTTCAGAATCGCATCCCGGTAGAACGGGTTGTGTACGCCTTCAAGCGTGTGCCGGTCGGCCTCTGTCAGTGAGATATTCGCGGCTTTCTGTACCAAGGGAAAGACCCGTTGCAGGTCTTCGGCGAAGGTGCCTTTCAGTCCCGCTTCCTCGGGCCAGGCAATGAGTGGGTTGGAGAAACAAGAAGCATAGTACATGATATTTTCTCCCATCAGCAGTTGCTCGTCGGCGATAGGGAAGAGCTTGCACAATGCGGCACGGTTTTTGGCCGTCAGCGAGTCAATCTTCAGGTCCAGCGGTTTGTTGCGGTCCCACTGGTTGTGTATCATCCGGTAATTATAAGTACGGAGGGCGTCGCCTTGCGCCATGGCTTCCACTGCTTCCTGTTTCAATTTCAGCAGGGCCAGTTCTTTGCCCACCGGTGGCAGGCTGCTTTGTGCGATACTGTCGGAGAGTGACTGGTAAAGTTGGACGACATGCTGGGTATATTCGGCGGCCGTCATCTTGTAGTCGGCAAATTCCCTTGAATAAAGCTCCATGCTATAAGGTGTATCCGGATACAGTGCGGGAGAGGTCAGTCCAGCGTATGTGCCTGTGGCGTAGCATGCCGGCGTACTCTTGAAGGGAGGAAGTTGCTTCTCCTGCGTCCGGCGGTCCATGAGCATCTGTCCGCTTTGGTGCATGTCGATATACAAGTCAATTTCTTCGCCTGGAGCCAGCCAGAACTTGTTTACTCCTATTCCTGCAAGAGCAAAAGCCTGTGCGGAACCGTACTGCCAGAACTTGAATTCAGCCTCTCCCGTGTCTGCATTGATGGGGGCGGTGTAAGACTGCTGGCCGTTCAGCAGGGTATTGACATAGAGATTCACTTCCTTTGCCAGTTCTTTCCGGTAGCCCGAAAGATGGACGTGCACCACGGTCTCGCCCATTTTGAACAGGGGAGCGGGAAGGGAAGAAGGTACGGCCTCGTTCGCACGGATGACTTCGGCCGGGATGTCGGACGGCAGGGTGGCTTCCGTTTTTCCCGTCAGGTCGATGCCGAACAGTTTGAAACAATCGTCGCAATCGGATTCGATGAAGTCGAACGAGCGTGTGTTCTGGGGGAGAGGCTCAAAGCTCAGTCGGAAGGAGGCTTCTCCCGTTTCGGGCATCCAGAAGAGAGAATCGGCTTCGATGCCCTGCGTGCCTTTCAAGGCATATTTCTTGCCGTCGGCTTGCAGGTAAGATTCGGAACTGATTTTAATCCAGTAGTGCGGGCGGAAATAGGCGTCCGTATAGAGCACTGTAGCCGTGTCGCTCAGTTCCACCTTCGAAATGTCGAGCGTCATGGTGTTGGCCGACTCGATGAAGGGGTTCTCTACGCTTCTGGGAGCGGGCGTGTTTGCTGCGGTGGCCAACCATGCGGTGGCGGCCAATGCCAGTAGGGTCATTTTATTTTTCATGTGGATTCAGGTTTAATTGTTTGTGTAAATATAAGGAAAGCTTTGTTCTGGGAAAAGAAAAACGTTAAAAATGTAAGGGAGACATATACAAATTGATAAAGAAAAGTTTTGTCTTTCTTGAAAAATCTTGTGTATATATAATATTTATTTGAATTATATTCATTATCTTTGCACTAAGAAACATTTATTAATGTTCAATTAACACTATTCTTTTAACTAAAAACAGAATTATGAAAAGAAACCTAATTCATTTCCTGTTGATGGCTGTGATGGCTGTATGCAGTGTGTCTGCTTTTGCTCAGACTACTACAGTGAAAGGTCAGCTTGTTGACTCAGAGACGGGCGAACCTTTGGTAGGTGCCGCCGTTATAGTGGAAGGTCTGTCACAAGGTTCAGTGACCGACATTGACGGCTACTTCAAGCAAAGTGTGGCTGCGAATTCTACATTGGTATTCAAGTATGTAGGCTACAAAGACCTGAAGCAGAAGATTACCCGGAAGGGCGCTTCTGTCGATTTGGGCGTGATTAAAATGCAGCCTGATGCCGTGATGTTGAACGATGTCGTCGTTACTTCTTCGGTGGCCATTGCCCGTAAAACTCCGGTGGCTGTATCAACAGTGGCGCCGGTGTTCATTGAAGAGAAACTCGGGACAAAGGAGTTTCCGGAAATTCTGAAGTCCACGCCTGGAGTCTACGCCACCAAACAGGGAGGAGGTTTCGGTGATTCTCGTATCAATATGCGCGGTTTTGAGTCGGAAAATATTGCGGTGATGATAAACGGTGTTCCGATGAACGACATGGAATGGGGTGGCGTTTATTGGTCCAACTGGGCAGGACTCTCTGACGTGACCCGCAGTATGCAGACGCAACGTGGTTTGGGAGCCTCCAAAGTGTCAGCTCCTTCAGTAGGTGGTTCTATCAATATTGTGACCAATTCGGTAGAGGCCAAGAAAGGGGGTTCCGTTTCTTATGCGATGGGAAATGACGGATACAATAAAATCATGTTCAATGTGTCGACCGGTATGGGCAAGTCGGGATGGGCTTTGACACTGCTGGGTGCCAAGACTTGGGCTGACGGATATATCCAGGGAACGGAATATGAAGCTTACAACTGGTTCATCAACATTGCAAAGCGTATCAATGACAATCATCAGCTGTCGTTTACGGCTTTCGGAGCTCCCCAGTGGCACAACCAGCGTAACAACAACGACGGACTGACCATCGAAGGCTGGCAGACACTTGCCAAGAAATACATGAACGGAGACAGTCCATATAAGTATAACCCTACTTATGGCTATGGTTTGAATGGGGAAAGAAAAACTTCTGCCCGCAATGCTTATCATAAGCCTCAGCTTTCATTGAATCATTTGTGGCAGATTAATGAAAAGTCATCTTTGAGTACAGCACTTTATGCTTCTATCGGTAATGGATATGGATATGCCGGACAGGGACTGGAATCGACCGACCGGAGTAACTGGTACGGCGCTTCTTATGGTACGTTGAATACGACTTTCCGTCACGAGGATGGAACGTTTGCTTACGATGAGGTTTATAAATTGAATCAGGAAAGCGAAAACGGTTCCAGAATGGCCATGTCAAAGTCTTACAACAAACATACCTGGATTGGTTTGCTTTCTACTTATACGACGAAGTTCGGTAAGAATATTGACTTTTATGGAGGTGTAGACTTCCGTTATTATAAAGGTGTACATACCAATGAACTTTGCGACCTTTATGGAGGCGATTATTTTGTAGACTCTTCTTCTCGCCAGAATGTACTGGTGGCCAACAATGCCGCTGCGGCTGCCGGCAGTGCTTTCGTCAATCAGAAGCTGCAGGTAGGTGATGTGGTTTATCGTGATTACGATGGATATACGGTGCAGGAAGGGGTCTTTGCACAGGCTGAATACAATAAGGATAAGCTGAGTGCATTTGTGGCCGGTTCTATTTCAAATACGGGATACTGGCGTTACGACCGCTTCTACTATGATGCGGCTCATGCAAAATCAGAAACTGTCAATTTCTTGGGCTGGACAGTGAAAGGTGGTTTGAACTACAACCTGACTGAAAATCACAACCTGTTTGCCAATGTCGGTTACATCAGCCGTGCTCCTTTCTTCTCGGGAGGTGCTTTCCTGCAGTCTACTACAAGTAACCTGACCAATCCGGATGCGGTGAATGAGAAAGTGTTCTCGGCAGAATTGGGCTATGGCTTCCGTTCCAAATTCCTGACGGCAAACCTGAACCTGTATCACACCAAGTGGATGAACAAGACCATGAGCCGTGGTATCGATTTGAAGAATGGGGAAGGTGTTTTTGTAGACCGTATCAGCATTAACATGAGTGGAGTCAATGCGATTCACCAGGGTGTGGAACTGGATTTTGTGGCGAAACCGTTCAACTGGCTGGATGTGCGTGGTATGTTCTCTATGGGTTTCTGGCGTTGGGACTGTGATGCCAAGGGTTATTTCTACGATTCTACCGGACAGCCTGTAAAGAGCTGGACAAATCAGGGAGAGATTACGCATGCTTCAGGTATTCAAGCTGAAGACCATGCTTCAATGACTATCCATCTGAATGGAACTAAAGTGGGTAACTCGGCTCAGACTACTGCGGCTCTGGGACTGGATGCCAAGATTACTAAAGACCTGAGCGTGGGTGTGGACTGGAACTATTATGGCCGGAACTATGCGGAATGGTCGTTCAACTCCAATGATTTGGTGGCCAACGGGGAGAAGTCTTATGACGATCCTTGGAAGATGCCGAATGCAAATGTTTTCGACCTGAGCGCCAGATATCGTTTCAACATCGGAAAGATCAGTGCGACACTTTATGGTAACATCGACAATGTATTCAATCAGGAATATATCACGGATGCCATTGACGGTACTTCACACACTTGGAAGGATGCTCGTGTGTTCTATGCATGGGGCCGTACTTACAGCGTGAGACTGAAACTTAATTTTTAATCTCTAAAGTTGGTGGAATTTATGAAAAGAAACTATATAATCCCCGCAATGGCATCGTTGCTTGTGTTAGGTGCCTGCGATTATAATGAAGATAATTTTGAGGGACTGGACGAAATGACTCGCCCTACCAATGTCTTTAAGAAAGACTATACTCTGACGGATGCAGATTATGCAACAATTGCCAACAACAGTACCAACAAGGCGCTTGCTGAAGTTGCCGGTCTTTCCGGCGAACTGTCGGCGCTGAAGACCTCACTGACCTTTACCGATGAATTGCCGGGTACGGAATATATTCCTGCTTTTCTGGCCGCTACCTGGTATACAGGGGATGACGGTTCTGCAATCAAGGTTACTTATAGCCAGCGGAGGGCATCTACTGCTACGGAAAAGGCACTTAATGCAGCTGCTATCTACAGTGTCAGCAATGAGGACTATGAAACGGCATGGGGTGGTGCCAAGAATGCTTTCTTCACTCCTGCGGAAAGTGCTTCCAAACATGTACCGGATATCTTGAAAACTAAGTATCCGGAAGCGGCCAATGGGGACATGGTATTGGTGGACTACAATTATTCGGAACAGGAACCGAGCGGGGACGCTCCGGCTTTGAGCGAGGGCTTCGACGGACAGACAAATGGGGAGAATGTGGCTATCGACGGCTGGCACAATGTGGTTACTGTGGGTACGTATGCCTGGCAGGCAAAATCGTATAGTGGTAATATGTTCATGCAGCAGAGTGCTTACAAGCACGATGGCCCATTGGAGTCTTATATGATTACACCAGCCATTGCCATTGAGTCGGGTATGAAACTCACTTTTGATGCCTGCTATGGAAATTATAAGGCAGAAGGTGGCCGTCTGTCAGTGCTTTACAGTGAGAATTTGTCAGATTTTACGAAGGAAGCTATTGCTGCCGCTACTTGGACTGATATTACTTCTGCAGTGGACATACCGGTTCCCGATGAGACTTATGGAACATTGGCTAATGTATGTGATTATGATCTTTCTACCTTGGCTGGCAAGACGGTTTATTTTGCATTCCGTTATAACGGTAATTCAGACAATGCGACTACTACTGTGCGGGTTGATAACGTGGTAGTGAAGAAGACGGCAGGAACCAGTGATTTGGAGTCTGCTCAAGTGAGTGACCTCTTCCAGTTCAATGGAACCGACTGGAAACTGTTTACTGGTGCTCTTTCTTTGGATGCGGCAGACTATAAGGCTATGGGAAGCAACTATGGAAACTTGGACAGCTCCATGGCTCCCGACAATTATTTGCCTGTTTACCTGTCACAACGCTATCCTTATGCACAGGAAGAAGATCAGTATACGGTGGCCTACAAGTACTATGACGGAAAGAGTAACAGTGTGAAATGTGCTACTTATATGATGCAGGCTGGCAAATGGGCCACTACTACAGTGCAGGTGCTCACTAATCAGTTTGTGTTGACGAATGGCAAGTGGAAGTGGAACTATGACCCCAGCACGGTAATCGATTTGCCGGTAGAAAAGGGAAATGCTGAAGTTTCTGCTTTCTATCAGGCAATCACAGATTGGGTAAAGGAAAATTATCCCAAATATGTCACAGGGTATGGCAACAATGATTATTACTATGGTGGCTCAGCTTACCAGAATAATTTTGACTTCCGTGTGAGCGCATGGAAAGGGCAGGGAACTTATAATGGCATGAGCGACTCTGACATTGAGAAACTGATGTGGGAGCGTCTGCCGGAAGCTTTCCCGCATGCGTTGGAAGCTCTCTACGGTTCTGTCACTCCGGTGGACGGCATTGATGTGATTTATACGATTAATTTTGGAATTTACGATGGTAGTGCGACGGTAACCTGGACGATTCAGTATAAGGTGGTAGCTACCGGTAAGTTTGAATATGTGCCCGAATCCTTGAAGAAAGTGGAATGATCTTTTAAATGATAAATGAAGAGGGCTGTCTCAGTGCAATTGAATTGTAATTGAGACAGCCCTGTTTGTATATGGAGCCGGACTCTTTGAAAGGCTTCGTACTTCAGGGATAAAAAAATACACCCACCTTTACTGAAGGTAAAGCTGGGTGTAATAGCTTTAAACTGTTGATTATCAGTCATTGGCGGAGAGACAGGGATTCGAACCCCGGGTACCTCGCGGTACAACGGTTTTCAAGACCGCCGCAATCGACCACTCTGCCACCTCTCCAAAACTCTTTTTAGGAGTACCTCGTTTTTGAAGGCGGTGCAAAGGTACGTAAAGAATTTTGTTTTCCAAATTTTTGGGGCGAAAAAATCGGCCTGAACCCTTATTTTCTCTTCTCCTGACCTTTTTGACCGTGCTTGAAGCCCTTTAGCAGCTCCCGGTGGAAGCGCATTTCGGCTTTTTGCAGCAGATAGATTTTCTTGGCCGGGAGGAACTGTTTGTACTTCCGCACATATTCCAACTCCAGCTCATCAGTAGCGATGCGGGCCTGAATCACGTCTTCCACAATCTTGCCGTATTCCGTTTCGGTGGTATTGGCATTTTTTCCCTGGCGGAGTTTCTGCCACGCTTCTTTGTTGTACGTCTGTTTCTTGTCCTGCAATTCAAAGTAGAGCGGGAAGAACTTCTGTGCCTCTTCGTTGTTCAGTCCCGCTTGTTGGGTGAAAAACGCTTTCTGGCGGTTGCGGAATTCTTCTTTGCTGAGTTTGGCGTTCTGTGCTTGCAGGCCGGTCAGGCACACCGTCAGCAGGAGCACGAGCGTGTAAATCGTTTTTTTCATTCTCATTCTTTTATTTATAGATTTCCGTATCTGCGTCGGTGAGATACTGGTATAGGGTATAATCGTCCATCATGGTCTGGTTGACAATCGGGTCGATGTATTCGTCAGGCACTTCGGTGAAATCCGTTGTTCCCGAGATAGCGGCAGGCGATTGCGATTGCTTTTCACCCACGAACATCCGCACGCTGAGCATCAGACCGCAGAACATGGCGGCCATGTAGACCCACGGTTTGACACGCGTCCACAATGTCAGTCTGGGTGCAGGCTGCGCCTCACGTTCTGGAAGCTTCTCCATCAGCTGTTCCGTGAAGCGTTCAAAGTAGCCTTCCGGTACTGTGAAGGGATTTTCGGTTCCACATCTCTTCAGTAAGTCTGTTTCTTCCTTTTTCATATTTTTGCCTCCTTTGGAAGTTAGATTTGAATTTGTAAAAAAGGTTTAATCGTGTTGATGAAAAAAATCTTCTATTTTTTTCACGGCATGGTGATAGGATGCCTTCAGCGCTCCTACACTGGTACCCAGAATCTCCGACATCTCTTCGTATTTCATTTCCTGGAAATATTTCAGGTTAAAGATGATGCGTTGCTTCTCGGGCAGTTGCAGGATGGCCTTCTGGAAGAGCTTCTGCGTTTCGTCGCCGTTGAAGTAAGGATCACTCTCCAGTTTGTTGGCCAGGGCTGCGTCGGCATCGTCGAGCGACAGACGGTTTTCGGCCCGCTGCTTGTTCAGGAAGTTCAGGCACTCGTTGAGGGCGATGCGGTAGAGCCAAGTGGAAATCTTGGCGTCACCGCGGAAATAGTCCAGATTGGTCCATGCCTTAATGAACGTGTTCTGCAACAAGTCGTTGGCATCGTCGTGTGAAACCACCATGCGCCGTATCTGCCAGTACAGCTGTTCGCTGTAGGCCTTCACTATCCGTTCGAAGCCTTTTCGCTGCATCGACGGGTCCTGAAGCATCAGTATGGTTTCTTTTTCGTTATAATTGTTCATGGCGTATGCGGGTTCGTCATTGTCTGGTAAGACAATCTCCCGGGGAATGGTTTAATGGGGTTAGTTTTCTTTAACGTCTCAGAGTGAGATTTTCAGCCCTTCGTCGGCGGCCAAGGTGTCTGGGAAGATGGCGCGGGCTTCTTCCAGTAAGGCATTCTCGTCTTCGTAACGGGCGGAGAAATGGCCGATGAGCAGACGTTTCACTCCGGCTTCCTTGGCAATGCGGGCGGCCTGTGCGGCAGTGGAGTGCAGGGTCTGTTTAGCTCGGACGGCTTCACTCTCAGTGAAGGTCGCTTCGTGGAAAAGCAGGTCTACGCCCGCCACTTGTTCCGCCAAGCGGGGCAGGTATGCCGTGTCCGAACAATAGGCATACGTCCGTGGCGGGTCGGAAGGAGTAGTGAGCCGGTCGTTGGGAACCACTGTCCCGTCGTCCAACACGTAGTCCTCGCCGTTCTTGATGCGGTTCATCATGCAGATGGGGATGCCGTAGAAATCAATCATGTCGCGCCGGATATGGTTGGGCATCGGTTTCTCGCGGAAGAGGAAGCCGCAGGTAGGCAGGCGATGACGCAGGGGAATAGTCTCCACACTGACAGAACGGTCGTCGTAAATCACGGCCCGTTCGCCCGGGTTGAAGGGGTGGAACATTACCTGATAGGGCATCCCCTTGCAGAAAAACTCCAGTTGCGGTTCCAGCAGTCGTTGCAGGTCGGCATGGGCATGAATGTGCAGGTCGGCCGTGCGTTCCAGCATACCGAACGTGGAAATCAGTCCCATGAGCCCGAAGCAATGGTCGCCGTGGAGGTGAGAGATGAAGATGTGGTTCAGCCGGCTGAACTTCAGCTTGGCGCGGCGGAGCTGCACCTGTGTGCCTTCGCCGCAGTCAATCATGAACAGTTTTTCGCGGATGTTGAGCACCTGCGAGGTGGCCTGATGGCGGGTAGTGGGCAGGGCCGAACCGCATCCTAAGATGTGTATGTCAAATTTTTCCATTCTTTTTAGTCAAACTTGGTGTTTCGCATGTCGCCCGTCTCGGTGTAGGCCAGGTGCATCTTGAAGGCGTTGCGCAGCGACATCGGCGTGTGGCAGGAATGCCCTTCCGAAAGCTTCAGGTAATCCCACAACAATTGTTTATAGTCGGGGTGCGCACAGTTTTCGATGATGCAGCGGGCACGTTGCGAGGGCGATTTACCACGCAAATCAGCCACGCCCTGTTCCGTCACGAGGATGCGTACGTCGTGTTCCGTGCTGTCCACGTGCGATACCTGGGGCACGATAGACGAAATTAGTCCGCCTTTTGCCACCGACGGGGTGGTAAAGATAGACAAAAAGGCGTTTCTGGCAAAATCGCCCGAGCCTCCGATGCCGTTCATAATCTGGCTGCCCGACACGTGCGTGCTATTCACGTTGCCGAAGATGTCGGCTTCGAGGGCCGTGTTGATGGCGATGATGCCCAGGCGGCGAATCATTTCCGGATGGTTGGTGATTTCCTGCGGACGCAGCAGGATGCGGTCGCGGAACATGTCAATCTGTGCATACATCGTGTCCAGATGGTCGTCGCTCAAGGTGAGTGAACTGCCGGTAGCAAATCGGATGCGGTCTTTCAGCATCAGGTCGATGACCGAGTTCTGTATCACTTCCGTGAACATGGAGAAGGCCGGAAGGCTGGTATCATCGCCCAAGGCCCCCAAAACGGCGTTGGCGATATTTCCCACGCCCGACTGCAAGGGAAGGAATTCTTTGGGGATGGCGCCGTTCTTCCATTCACGCAGCAGGAAGGAGGCCACGTTGTGCCCGATTTGCAGGGTCGCTTCGTTTTGGGGCGTGAAGGCGGCGATAGAGTCACGGGCATTCGTGCGGACCACTCCCGTGACCTTCTTCGGGTCAATTTTCACACTGATGCGTCCGGCCCGGTCGTTCACATGATATATCGGAATCTGTGTTCGATAAGGCGGGTTGTCCAATATATAGATGTCGTGCATGCCAGTAAGTTTTCCCGTATGTGCTTCGTTCAGCTCGATGATAATCCGTTCAGCTTTCTGAAGCAGGGTGGGAGAGATGCCGACCGAGGTGCTCAGGATAATTTCCCCGTCGTCGGTGAGGTCGGAGGCTTCCACGATGGCTACATGGATTTTTCCCAGGAAGCCGTAACGCACGTCCTGACCAATCTGCGACAAGTGTAGGTCGAAATATTCCACTTCGTGGTGATTGATGGCCGTACGCATGTCTTTATTTGACTGGAAAGGCGTACGGAACGATACGGCGTGGGCTTTGACCAGGGCACTGTCTACCTGACTGCCCGTGGCGCCTCCCGTGATGAGGCCGACCTTGAATTCTTTACCTTGTGCATGTTGTGCTTCTGCGTAGGCGGCCAGTGCTTCCGGCACGGCTTTCGGTGTACCTACTGATGAAAATCCGCCGATGCCGACGGTGTCCCCATGATGAATGGTGGCAGCGGCTTCGGCTGCCGTAATAAATGCGTATGTCATGATGTGTTTTTGGTCTTTTGCTACAAAATAGTCAGACAAAGTTAGAATTTGTAATTCAGATAACCAATCTTTCTGACATCTTTTCCGGTTTTAGCCTCGAAAGTTATCTGATTCACGCAAAATAAACTTATATTTATGCTTTTTCATCAAAAAAGCGAATCAGAATGATACGTTCAAACGGATTTCCTTTTATTTTTGTGAGGAATTATCACGGAATTGTGATAGAAAGATGAGAGTAACTAACTAAAATTGCTTTAACTGTGAATATGCTGAGAAAAGTCAGGCGCACGCTGGGGGTGTTGTGCCTGGTATTCGTGACACTGTTGTTCGTCGACTTCACAGGCGTGCTGCATGCATGGCTGGGCTGGATGGCGAAGATTCAGTTCCTTCCGGCGCTTTTTGCCTTGAATGCCGGAGTAATCGTGTGTTTGATCTTGCTCACGCTGGTAGCCGGACGTGTGTATTGTTCGGTGATTTGTCCGCTGGGTGTGTTTCAGGATGTGGTGGCCCGTCTGGGTAGAGGTCGCAAGAAGATGCCTTACACGTATTCCAAGCCGAAAAGCTGGCTGCGATACGGGGTGCTGGTCATCTACGTGTTGGCCGTGCTGCTGGGAGTGCATGCCTTGGTAGCGTTGCTCGACCCGTATGCGGTGTATGGCCGTGCGGCCCACAGTTTCTTGCAACCCTTGTGGATGTGGGGCAACAACTTGCTGGCTTCGCTGGCTGAGCGCATGGACAGCTATGCGTTCTATTCGGTGGATGTCTGGCTCAAGAGCTTGCCCGTGCTGATTGTAGCAGCGGTGATGCTGGTACTGGTCATCGTGCTGGCGGCACGCAACGGCCGTACCTATTGTAATACCATTTGTCCAGTGGGTACCGTGCTGGGATTCTTCTCCCGTTTCGCCTTGTTCCGCATTACCATCGACAAGGAGAAGTGCAACGGCTGTACCCTTTGTGCCCGCAACTGCAAGGCGGCTTGCATCGACGTGAAGAACCACGCGGTGGACGGAAGCCGTTGTGTGGCTTGCATGGATTGTCTGGATAAATGTCATAAAAATGCTATCGGCTACCGTTTTGCGTATGGAAAGAAGGATGAAAAGGCAGCGGCTCCGGTGGCTGAAAAGCAGGATTCCATTGTCGGACGTCGGGAATTCTTGGCTGGTTCGTTGTTGCTGGCTGGTTCAGTCGTGAAGGCACAAGTGGTCAAGAAGGCGGAAGCTATCAAGATGGATGGCGGACTGGCCGATATCATCGACAAGAAAGAGCCGGTGCGTCACACACCGATTGTGCCGCCGGGAGCGCAGGGTCTCCGTCACTTGCAGTCGCATTGTACAGCTTGCCAGCTGTGCGTGTCGGCTTGTCCGAACGAAGTGTTGCGGCCCTCCAATTCTTTGGATTCTTTCATGCAGCCTTACATGTCGTACGAACGCGGTTACTGCCGTCCGGAGTGTACACGCTGTTCCGAGGTGTGTCCCGCTGGAGCCATCCTGAAAATCGACAAGGCCGAAAAGTCTTCCATCCAGATTGGGCATGCCGTGTGGGTGAAAGAACGGTGTATTCCACTTACCGACAAGGAGGAGTGCGGCAATTGTGCCCGCCATTGTCCGGTGGACGCTATTTCGATGGTACCGTCCGATCCGTCCAACCCCGACTCGCTGAAGATTCCGGCTGTGAACGAAGCCCGTTGTATCGGTTGCGGAGCCTGTGAGAACCTGTGTCCGGCCCGTCCGTTGAGTGCCATCTACGTGGAAGGCCACGAACGTCACCGTACGCTTTAACTGAATTGTCTTACCTTTTATATATGCAAAGAGAATGGACGAGAAAAAACAGATGAATCGAAGAGATTTCCTGAAGATAGTAGGCATCAGTACGGTGGGAGCCACGGCGGCGCTCTCCGGTTGTGCACCCGATAAGAAAGAAACCAGCCAGGGGGTAGGCGAGGTGCCCGTGGGCAAGATGACCTACCGCCAGTTTCCTCCCAACGAGGACAAGGTGTCGCTGTTAGGCTACGGCTGTATGCGCTGGCCCACCCTTCCGGCTCCTGGAGGCGACGGCAACGTGATTGACCAGGAGGAAGTGAACCGGCTGGTGGACTATGCCATCGAGCATGGCGTAAATTATTTTGATACAGCCCCGGTCTATGTGCAGGGCTGGTCGGAGACTTCCACGGGTATCGCCTTGAAACGGCACCCGCGTGAGAAGTTTTTCGTGGCTACCAAGATGTCGAACTTCTCCAATTCCGATTATGATTTCGGGGTGAAGATGTATCACAATTCGATGAAGAAGTTGCAGGTGGACTACATCGACTATTACCTGCTTCACATGCTGGGGGCTTCCGGCAAGCGAGGGTTGCAGGGACGTTTTCTGGATAACGGCCTGCTGGATTTCCTGCTCAAGGAACGTGAGGCCGGACGTATCCGCCATTTGGGCTGGTCGTTCCACGGCACGAAGGAGGAATTCGACCGGGCGCTGGCCATGCACGACCAGGTACACTGGGATTTCATTCAGATTCAGTTGAATTATTCCGACTGGTTTCATGCTTCGGGCAACAACGTCAATGCGGACTACCTGTATGAGCAGGTGAGCAGCCGGAACATTCCGGTGGTGGTGATGGAACCGTTGCTGGGCGGACGCTTGTCGAATATCCCTGAACACGTGTTTACCCGCTTGAAAGAACGCAACCCCGAAGGCAGTGTGGCTTCGTGGGCTTTCCGTTTTGCCGGTACGCCGGCCAAGGTGCTGACCGTGCTCAGCGGCATGACCTATATGGAACACCTGCAAGACAACATTCGCACCTATTCGCCGCTGGTGCCGCTCACCCAGGAGGAAAACCAGTTCCTGATCGACACGGCGGAACTGATGCTGGAGTATCCTACCGTGCCTTGCAACGACTGCAAATACTGTATGCCGTGTCCTTACGGCATTGATATCCCCGGTATCCTGGTACACTACAACAAGTGTGTGAACGAGGGCAACATGCCGAAAGACCGCATGGACGAGAACTATGTGAAAGCCCGTCGGGCCTTCCTGGTGGGCTACGACCGCAGCGTGCCGAAACTCCGTCAGGCCAGCCATTGCATCGGTTGCAACCAGTGCAGCCCGCATTGCCCGCAGTCCATCGACATCCCCAAGGAACTGCACCGCATCGACGAGTATGTAGAGAAACTGAAACAGGAGACGCTGTGATGGAGGAACTGATACGCTTGCTGAACGAGGGAGGGTATTCCTGTGTGGTGCGCCACGGGGAAGAAACACGAACCTTTTCCCGCCGGGGAGTGGCCGACCTGTATGACTTGTATCGTACGGACCGGGATTTTCTGAAGGGAGCCTGGCTGGCCGACAAGGTTATTGGAAAAGGAGCTGCCGCTTTGATGGTGCTGGGAGGCGTGGCCCGCGTGTGGACCCGGGTCATCAGTACCCCGGCCCTCACTTTACTCCGAAACGGGGGCGTGGAAGTAGCCTTTGCAGAAGAAGTGCCCTGTATCATCAATCGCACCCGCACGGGACGTTGTCCGCTGGAGACCCTCTGCGACGTGTCGGACAATCCCGTGGCACTTTATCCGGTGATTGAGGGTTTTGTGAGCCGTATGCGGGAAGCCGCAGCAAAAGAAAAAGCAATTGTAAAATAGAAAAGAAACATACACATGGAAACAACCGTAAAACTTTACACATTGGGCTACAGCCGCGTGAAGACCTACGTCACCGCCCTGCTGTTTGTGGCCGGAAATATTGTCCTGCCCCAGCTTTTTCACCTGGTGCCGCAGGGAGGAGTGACCTGGCTGCCCATTTATTTTTTCACCCTGGTAGGGGCTTATAAATATGGCTGGAAAGCCGGATTGCTGACGGCGGTGCTCTCGCCGCTGCTTAACTCGTGGTGGTTCGGCATGCCTGCACCTGCCGTATTGCCGGCCATCCTGCTGAAATCCGTTCTGCTGGCCGTGGGTGCCGGACTGGTGGCAGCCCGCTTCCGGAAAGTCACCCTGCCGTTGCTGCTGGCCGTGGTGCTGTTCTATCAGATGGCAGGTACACTGGGCGAGTGGATGCTCTCCGGCAGTTTGTTCACCGCCTTGCAGGATTTCCGTATCGGCATTCCCGGTATGTTGCTGCAAGTGTTGGGAGGCTACTGGGTGATTCGTCGCATTTGAAAAAAGAACTGATTTCCAGGGACTTTTAATTCTGTCAGAAAACGCCTTTGCGTTTCGGTTTAAACGCCCTTACGTTTTGTGTAAAACGTACTTGCGTTTGGATCAAAACGCAAAGGCGTTTTGTTTGAAATGCACTTGCGTTTAAGAACAAACGCCGAAGCGTTTTTGAGAGGAGATTTTGTAGGTGGCGGACGGGCATAAAAAAAGGAGTTCCGCTGAACTCCAACCTTTTGTTAACCTTAAATCTAATACTATGAAAAACACATTACAAAGATACGTATTTTCTGGTACTCTGCAAGCAAAATACTCCGAAAAATCTGTTTAATAACATATATTATGATTTGCATTTGTCGGAAAGGTTTTTGTTAACGCTTCTTTTACTACCTTTGCACTTAAAAAATAAAGAGATTATGGCATTTGAAGCGACGAAAAGAGAATGGGGGGAACTGTATGCGTTTTTCCGGCTGCTGGCCGATGGCTACGTGTACGGCGGAACTCCCGACGTGAAGAAGAACGAAGCGCTCCGTCTTCCGGTGGCGATGGTGCAGCGTGAGGAGCACGACGGTACGCGTCAGTATATTTTGGAGAAGGATTCTATCCACCTGAAAGGGGAGAACATTGACAAGCGGATTCCGCGGGAGGACTTTGCCACGGTGGCCGAACTTATTTATGCGGCCATCCGTCAGAGTCGGGAAGACGACGTGACCTCGCCTGATGGAGTGGAGGAGTTCCTCGACGAGGTGGCTATCTTCGACCTGGAGGCCCGGACGGACGACCGTACGGATTTCAGTGTAGCGTTCTATTCGGTAGATGCCCCGCTCACAGGCTTCTGCGTACGTTCCCGGCTGGGGATGATGATTCCGCTGCTCGACGGCGGACGCACGGCCAACTTCAAGTTTGAGCAGACGGGTGTGAAGTTTGCCACGCCTACCATCAACAAAATCAATGCGGAAGGGGAGGAAGACGATGTGGTGTCGCGGATGCTGATGATTGAGCGGCTGGGCGGCGTGCTGAAATACAGCGACGTGGCCGACAAGATTTTCCGCAGCAACCTGTCGATGATTGATTTGCACATGGGGCGTCTGCTGGCGGAAATGACCCGCCTGATGTGGCTGGACGGCATCACGAAGGTGTCGGATTTGACAGAGGAGCTCAAGAAACTGAATCCGCTGAAAATCAAGGATGAGCTGATTACGAAGCACCGCTTCTATGAATACAAGGTAAAGGAGCTGTTGCTGGCACTGGCCATGGGCATGCGTCCGGCCAAGCTGTACAACGGCACTGACTCGGCTATTGCCGGTTTCCTGTTCGTGACGGGCGACGGTGAGGTGTTGTGCTACCAGCGGGCGTTCCGCCAGACCTTTGCCGACTTCCTGTACCAGAACAGCCGCTTGGAGAAAGGCTCTACGGAGAAAGACAAGTACGGCTACCTGGAACGTGAAAACGGGGTATATTATTTTAAACTGAACCTGAAAATCGGTCTGCTGAAACGCTGAGGCAGATAAATGAAAATAAAAAAAGCGGATGCTCCGACTCGTAAAAAGAAGGAGCATCCGTTTTTTTATGTGTTTCCGCGAAGGAAATTATTCTTCGTGGTTGCTGTAGTATTTCATGAACTGCGTACGTTCGAACGGGTTGACTTCACCCGCAGCGGCTGCGTTCATCTTGCCCTTGAACTGTGCGATAGAGTTGAAACCTTTGTCGTCCATCCATTCAGACAACTCCTGTTTCATGCGTCTGATCATCTCGTTGCCATGCTGGTAGATGGTGCTGCATATTTCTACGGCAGAAGCTCCGGCCAGCAGTGATTTGATGACGCCTTTTCCGCTATGTACACCTCCTGAAATAGCATAGTCCAGTTGCGGTATTTCGGCCGAAGCAATGGCTGTCCAGCGGATGCGGTCGGACAGTTCAGACGGAGAACTCATCACACTGGCGGTAGTGAAGGTCAGGTTGTCAATCTGGATGTCCGGCTGGTAGAAACGGTTGAACAATACCACGGCAGCGGCTCCATTGGCATACAGCTGGTTGATGAGGGCTACCGGATTGGTCAGGTTGCTGCCCAGTTTCAGGATGACTGGGATGCAGACTGTTTTCTTGATGTGGCGTAGGATGTCGATGTGACGCTGTTCGAAGCTGCCCGGTGTATAGTCCTTGCTGGTCTGTAGTGTCAGGATGTTTACTTCCAAAGCATCGGCTCCAGCCTGTTCCATCAGGCGTGCAAAGTCGGTCCATTCGCTGTCGCTGTAGCAGTTGATGCTGGCAATGACCGGAATGTTGCAGTGTTTCTTCACGTCCTCAATCAGGGTGATGTGCTCGTTCAGGGCGTGAGAGCGCACGTAAGCACCCAGGTAGTCGTCGGCTTCAGGAGAACCGTAGCCCTGCATGCTGCCTGCCTGCATATTGATTTGTTCCTCAAAAACTGATTTCAGTACCACTGCACCCGCTCCGGCTTCTTCCAGTTTCTGGATTTTGGCCAGGCTGTTTGTCAGGCCCGAACTGCTGATGATAATCGGGTTGTTCAGGGTTAACCCTGCAAAAGTTGTTTTTAGTTGTGCCATATTCTTCTCGTTTTTAATATACTCTTTCTCCGAAAATCTTGCTGCCTACGCGTACCATCGTGCTGCCGGCTTTTACGGCCAGCAGGTAGTCGTGCGACATGCCCATGGAAATCTCCTTGAAGCGGTCGTCGTGTGCGAAATACGTGTCTTTCAGTTCCGTGAAGAAGCGGTGCAGACTTTCAAATTCCTGGGTAATCTCTGCTTGGTCGTCGGTATTGGTGGCCATGCCCATCACGCCGCTGATGGCTACATGGGTCAGTTCCCGCCACGGTTCGGTGTCGAGCATCTCGCGACATTTCTGGAAAGAAAATCCGTATTTGCTGTCTTCTTCGGCGATATGGATTTCCAGCAGGCAGGGAATCACACGGTTGCATTTGGCGGCCTGTTTGTCGATTTCGACCAGCAGCTTGTAGGTATCTACCGCATGAATCATGGCGATGTAGGGCGCAATATACTTCACCTTGTTGGTCTGCAAGTGGCCGATGAAATGCCACTGGATGTCGGCAGGCAGAGAAGCCTGTTTTTTGCTTAATTCCTGTTCCTTGCTTTCCCCGAAGATGCGTTGTCCAGCTTCGTAAGCCGCCAGGATGGCTTCGTTGGGGTGGAACTTGGATACAGCTACCAGGCGCACTTGGGGAGGAAGTTGTGTCCGTACCTCATTTAAATTAGACTGAATATCCATGGTTTTGATAAGTGTTTGTTCATCGTTTGTCTGCATCCGGGAATTCCGGTTTTACGTCGGGTTCCGCTGAATAAGGATATACATCCATCAGGGCGGTTTCGGCTACGGAAGCAATCACGTAGTCGGCCATTGTGCCTTTCATGCCTTCGTCGAGTTTCTTTACCGCATCGCGCAGGTCGGCAGCCTGTACCAATACGTTGGTGGCTGTTTTCTTCTCCGCACCGCTTTTCTCATCGAGGGTGATGAAATAGAGTTTGCACTTGAACCAGCGGTCGGCTGCTTCCTCGTCGCTGGGGAAGAGTTCGCTGTAGTTGGCGCGCTTGATGTCGGATACGGTAAACTCTCCGCTGATGAAAGGAGTGATTTCTTCGATAATACGCGATTCAGCCTCGGTGAAGCTGAGTGCGTCCACCAGATAGGGTTCCGTTACTTTCTTGTTCATGCCGTTTTCGACCACTTTTTCGTAACGGATTTTGCATTCAAACCAGTTATGCATCATAATTTTTCTTGCTTTTCAAATTGTAATAATTCACACAAAGATACGATTATAAATTGAATGGGAGAACAAATGGTTTTGAAAAATCAGTCAATTCGCAATTTGCAGCGGTTTTGTTGCATGAATTCCTGAATGACGTCGGCATAGTTTCCCTGTATCAGGATGTGATGGTTGCCCAGCGGGTTGTGCAGGAAATAGTCGGCCGGCTTGTCCAAGCGTACTTTCAGCTGGGTACGGCAGCAGGTCACCAGGTTGGTGTTTTCAATGAGATGGCCTGACGACAGGTAATACTCGTCCAAGCATTCACCACCGCATTTGAAGAGGGTCACTTCACCCGGATGTACAAGCCCTTGGATGGCGATACCGCTTTCCGTCTCGAAGTGGTTGCGGATGATGAAGTGTTCGGCCATCCGCGTGGGGATGGAGCAGTGGGCCAGGAGCACCTCGTTGCGGGCCAGGTCGACAAACGACGGGTTGGCCATGAAAGCGGGTTGGCCGATGAGCTCTTTGACCATAAGTAAAGTCATAATCGACTGGAGGTCGCCTTCGCATCCCGCCGGAATGCCTTCGTCATTCAACAGGGAAAGTGCCAGGCATCCCGTGGTCTTCAGGCTTTGAATGAGTGAGAAACAGGAAAGGGTGAGGGCGTTCAGCTTTTCTTCCTCGCACACGCGTCGGATGGCCTTGTACAGGCGCATGGCTCGCAGCAGTTCTTCGGGAGTCGCTTCCTGAATGCCTTTGGCACGGTTGGCGAACAAGGAGGCTTCCACGCCGATTTCGTCGTCGGTAATCTCATGGAAGGCTTTTTCCACGGTTTCAATGGGAACATCTGTATAAATCACTCCCCAGCGCTGCCCGGCCAGCAGGTAATCTACGTGGCTGGCCACCAGCCAGGAAGCCGGGGTGCCGATGACACCGATGCGTTTCTTTTTCAAGGCTCGTTTGGCGGCAAATGCCTGATGGTGCAGGAGTACTTGGTTTACCATGTCAGGCACCAGTCCATGGATGATTTTCACTTTCATGTCTCTCGACTGTATCCAGGCGGAGATTTCGAGGGCGGCGGCCAGTGAGTTGTTCAGTCCGTCGGCCAAAAGGGTGATGGGATAGGGCAGGATGCTGAAGAAGCGTACTACGGCATTTTCCACTCCTCCGCTGGCAATGAAAGCCATTTTGTATTCGTTGCTGGGAATACAGTCGGCTTCGGTGTAGTTGACCAGGTGGAGGGTGAAATGTTTTTCGAGTTCCACAAATAGGTCTTTGTGTTTGTCATAAACTTGTTCTGCACGATAGGTCCCGGAAGTAAATATAATTAGGTAAAGATTCATATAGATTGGATGTTTGGTTATCGAAAGCAAACATACGGATTTTTTAGGTAGAAGACATGGAAAATGCCTGAAAAGGCGTTAAACTTTCCTTGGACGTTTTTTTTACGGATAACGGATTGCTGTTTTTTCTGAACACAAAGTTGGTTTATTTCATCAATCCCTTTATCTTTGCAATTCAGAATTTTTTAAACTCATAAAATATGCCACAAATATCCATCAGAGGAACTGAAATGCCGGAGTCGCCGATTCGTAAACTGGCGCCCTTGGCTGAAGCTGCGAAAGAGAGAGGAATTCATGTGTACCACTTGAATATCGGTCAGCCTGACCTGCCTACTCCGCGAGCGGCCCTCGATGCGATTCGAAATATTGACCGGAAGGTGTTGGAATACAGTCCCAGTCAGGGTTACCGCAGTTACCGCGAGCGACTGGTGGGGTATTACGAGAAGTATGATATCCACTTGGATGCCGACGACATCATCATCACAACCGGGGGGTCGGAAGCGGTGTTGTTTGCGTTCATGAGCTGCCTGAACCCGGGCGATGAGATTATCGTGCCGGAACCGGCCTATGCCAACTACATGGCTTTTGCTATCTCTGCCGGCGCAATTATCCGTACGGTGACAACGACCATTGACGAGGGTTTTTCCTTGCCGAAGGTAGAGAAATTCGAGGAGCTGATTAACGAACGTACCAAGGGTATCCTGATTTGTAATCCGAACAACCCGACCGGTTACTTGTACACCCGTCGGGAGATGAACCAGATTCGGGATTTGGTGAAGAAGTACGACCTGTTCCTGTTCTCCGACGAAGTGTATCGTGAATTTATCTATACGGGCTCACCTTATATCTCTGCCTGCCACTTGGAAGGCATCGAGCAGAACGTGGTACTGATTGACTCTGTGTCAAAGCGTTATTCGGAGTGCGGTATCCGTATCGGAGCCTTGATTACGAAGAATCCGGAAGTGCGCAAGGCCGTGATGAAGTTCTGTCAGGCGCGTCTGAGTCCTCCGCTCATCGGACAGATTGCGGCAGAGGCTTCGCTCGACGAACCGGAAGAATACGCTCGTGAAACCTATGACGAGTATGTGGAACGTCGTAAGTGCCTGATTGACGGACTGAACCGTATTCCGGGCGTGTATTCACCGATACCGATGGGGGCTTTCTATACGGTAGCCAAACTGCCGGTAGACGACTGTGAGAAGTTCTGTGCCTGGTGCTTGTCCGACTTCAACTACGAGGGGGAAACCGTCATGCTGGCTCCGGCCAGTGGTTTCTATACCACTCCGGGCGGAGGCAAGAACGAGGTACGTGTGGCCTATGTACTGAAGAAAGAAGACCTGGTACGGGCGCTGTTCATCCTGCGTAAAGCACTCGAAGCCTATCCGGGAAGAGTGGATGAATGATGAGCAACTGGAAATTTTTTATCGCACGGCGGATTTACCGCAGCCGGGAAGGTGGAAAGGAGGTCTCGAAGCCGGCTATCCGGATTGCGATGGCCGGCATTGCCATCGGGCTGGCGGTGATGCTGGTGTCGGTGGCCGTGGTCATCGGTTTCAAGCATCAGGTGCGCGACAAGGTCATCGGCATGGGGTCCGACATTGTGGTCTCCAGTATCGACGGGGCACAGCTCTATCAGATGAATCCGGTGGTGGGCAATGACAGCCTGCTGGCGGTGATACGGCAGATTCCGGAGGTGAGCCATGTGCAACGTTACTCGACGAAGCCAGGTATGATCATGACGTCGGACAATTTTCAGGGAATGATTGTGAAGGGGGTGGCCCAGGAATATGACTGGACGTACCTGAAGGCGCATTTGCAGGAAGGGGAGATTCCGGTGCTCACGGACTCCGTGGCCAGCAACCGCGTCTTGATTTCCCGTTCCATGGCCGACAAGCTTTCCTTGAAGGTGGGCGACAAACTGTACACCTATTATATTGAAGACAATGTGCGGGCACGCCGGCTGACAGTAAGCGGAATTTTCCAGACACACTTTTCATCCTTCGACGATTATTTTCTCGTGACGGACATGTACACGGTGAACCGTCTGAACGGCTGGGAGCCGGACCAGGTGGGGGGCGTGGAAGTGGCCGTATCAGACTACGACGACTTGAATACGGTGAACGATGCCATCCGGGCGCATATTCAGGACCGGGCCGACCACTACGGGGCGGTGTATTGCTCACGCACGTCGGAAGAACTCTATCCGCAGATTTTTGCCTGGCTGGACTTGCTTGACACGAACGTATGGGTCATCCTGATTCTGATGACTGGAGTAGCGGGTTTTACCATGATTTCGGGCTTGCTGATTATCATTCTCGAACGTACGCAGATGATTGGGATTCTGAAAGCGCTGGGAGCCGACAATGCTTCCATTCGGAGGATTTTCCTGTCGTTCTCCATGTTCCTCATCGGGAGGGGCATGTGCTGGGGGAATGTCATCGGACTGGCGTTCTGCGTCATCCAGTATTTCTTTGAGCCTTTCGAGCTGGACCCGGCCACATACTATGTCAGTGCGGTTCCCGTGGAGCTTCATTTGGGCTGGATTGTGCTGCTGAACGTCTGTACCCTGCTGGTGTCTGTAGCCATGCTGGTGGGACCGTCTTATCTCATCAGTCATATTCATCCTGCAAAATCCATTCGTTTTGAATAAATCCTGTTTCAAAATCAGAGGCAAACGAATCTTTTTTACTAATTTTGCGGTCTCAATTGATATTAAAAATAAAATAACTACATAAAGTTATGGCAAAAGAATTAAAAGAACTTACCAAAAGAAGTGAGAACTATTCACAATGGTATAATGATTTGGTGGTAAAGGCCGACTTGGCTGAACAGTCTCCGGTGCGTGGCTGTATGGTAATCAAGCCTTACGGATATGCCATCTGGGAAAAGATGCAGCGCATCTTGGACGATATGTTCAAGGCTACAGGACATGTGAACGCCTATTTCCCGCTGTTGATTCCGAAATCTTACCTGAGCCGTGAGGCAGAACACGTGGAAGGTTTCGCCAAGGAATGTGCGGTGGTGACACATTATCGTCTGAAGAATGCGGAAGACGGTTCGGGTGTGATTGTAGACCCGGCAGCCAAACTGGAAGAAGAGCTGATTATCCGTCCGACCTCGGAAACCATCATCTGGAGTACCTATAAGAACTGGATTAACTCTTACCGTGACCTGCCTATCCTGTGCAACCAGTGGGCGAACGTAGTTCGTTGGGAAATGCGTACCCGTCTGTTCCTGCGTACGGCTGAATTCTTGTGGCAGGAAGGTCACACGGCACATGCCACTCGTGAAGAAGCAGAAGCTGAAGCACAGAAGATGTTGCACGTGTATGGTGATTTCGCTGAAAAATACATGGCCGTACCGGTCATCAAGGGTGTGAAATCAGCCAACGAACGTTTTGCTGGTGCCTTGGATACGTATACTATCGAGGGACTGATGCAGGACGGAAAGGCTTTGCAATGTGGTACGTCTCACTTCCTGGGACAGAACTTTGCCAAGGCCTTCAACGTGCAGTTCGTCGACAAGAACAACAAGCTGGATTATGTATGGGCTACTTCTTGGGGCGTATCTACCCGCTTGATGGGTGCCTTGATCATGACCCACTCTGACGACAACGGTCTGGTACTTCCGCCGCACTTGGCTCCGATTCAGGTAGTGGTAGTTCCTATCTACAAGAACGACGAACAGCTGAAGCAGATTGATGCCAAGGTGGAAGGCATCGTCAACAAGCTCCGCAGCATGGGCATCTCCGTGAAATATGACAACGCCGACAACAAGCGTCCGGGATTCAAGTTTGCCGACTATGAATTGAAGGGTGTGCCTGTACGTCTGGTAATGGGTGGCCGCGATCTGGAAAACAACACGATGGAAATCATGCGTCGTGATACCTTGGAAAAGGAAACCCGCTCTTGCGAAGGCATCGAAGAATACGTAAAGAACTTGTTGGAAGAAATCCAGCAGAACATCTACCAGAAGGCGTTGAAGTACCGCAACGAACACATCTACAAGGTGGATACTTACGATGAATTCAAGGAACAGATTGAGAAGGGTGGATTCATTCTGGCTCATTGGGACGGTACACCGGAAACAGAAGACCGTATCAAGGAAGAAACCAAGGCTACTATCCGCTGTCTGCCTTTCGAAGCCGACGAAGAAAGCATGACTCCGGGTGTGGATATGGTGACTGGCAAACCTTCTGCACGCCGTGTGCTGTTTGCCCGCGCTTATTAATAAGATTTTACTTACAGTCATTTCATAAAAAAGTCCGATTCTCGCGAGGGAACCGGACTTTTTTTATGGACTTTATTCTGCTCTCAAATACTTCATGTATTCCTCGTAACTGATGTAACGTCCGCCCATCGACTTGAGGTGGGGCGTTTCAAACTGGCAGTCGATGAGGGTGCCTCCGTGGGCATGCAGCAGTTGGGCCAGCCGGATCAGGGCCAGCTTGGAGGCACTGGGTACGAGCGAGAACATACTCTCGCCGAAGAAACACGTGCCAAGGGTCACGCCATACAGTCCCCCGACCAGCTTGTCACCTTCCCATACCTCCACACTGGCCGCCAGGTTCTGCTCGTACAGGCGGATATAAGCCTCAATCATTTCCTCGCCCAGCCAGGCTCCTTCCTCGTCGATGCGGAGCTTCGAACAGTTCCGTATCACTTCCTCGAAGGCTTGGTTGAACGTCACTTTGTACGTGTTTTTATTCATCAGCGTGCGCATGGAGTGGGAGATGTGAATCTCTCCCGGGAAGATGATGAAACGCTGCAAGGGGCACCACCATTGGATGACCTTCTGTCGGAACGCATACCAGGGGAAGATGCCGTTGGAATAGGCCAGGATAAGGCGGTCGACTGACAAGTCGCCCCCGATGGCCAGTAAGCCGTCGGGGTCTCCCCAGTGCGGGTCGGGGAAAGCCAGTCTTTTAGTCAGTTGGAAAACCATGGCACACAGATTATGGGAGAATACTCAGTTGGTTGTTCGCTACGCTGACCGTGATGTCGCCTCCTTGCTTCAGCGAGCCGAAGAGGATTTCGCGCATCAGCAACGGTTTCAGGTGGGCTGCAATGGCACGGTCCATTTCCCTGGCTCCATATTCCGGCTTGAAGCCTTCTTTCAATAGCCATTCGTGGGCTTCGGGCGTCAAATGCAGGCAGACGTGACGACGCTCCAGTTTTTCGTCCAGCTGGCGCAGCTTCTTGTCGAGCACTTGGGTTGCCATTTCCCGGCTCATGTCGTGGAAGACCACAGCTGCCGACAGACGGTTCAGGAATTCCGGTTTGAAGGTTTTCTTCACCTGGCGGAGCATGGCCTGTCCTGTGGTCACCTGGCTGTTGAAACCGATGGATGCTTGATGTGCATACTGTGCCCCGGCGTTAGAGGTCATGATGAGAACCAGGTGGCGGCAGTCAGACTTCCGTCCCTTGTTGTCGGTCAGCACTGCATAGTCCATCACCTGCAAGAGGATGTTGAAGATGTCGGGGTGTGCCTTCTCAATTTCATCCAGCAATAGTACACAGTTGGGCGTTTTCCGGATGGCATCCGTTAGCAAGCCTCCGTCTTCGTAGCCGATGTATCCGGCCGGCGAACCAATCAGTTTGGCGATGGTATGCTTCTCCATGTACTCGCTCATGTCGAACCGTACCAGCGAGATGCCCAGTTCTGCAGCCAGCACCTTGGCCACTTCCGTCTTGCCTACTCCTGTAGGGCCGACAAACAGCAGGCTGGCCAGCGGTTTGTTTTCGTCCAGTAGTCCCGCCTTGGCCATCTGTACGGCTTCCACCACCTGTTTGATGGCTTCGTCCTGCCCGTAAATCTGTCCGGACATCCGCTCGTACAATGCTTCCAAAGCTGCATTATCTTCTTCTTTGAGGGCATTCGCGTCAATTTTGCAAGTGCGCGACAAGACCTCCATAATCAGTTTCTTGTCGACCGTTTGCGAACCGTCCGCTGCCGGATGGATTTCCCGGTACGCTCCGGCCTCGTCAATCAGGTCGATGGCTTTGTCGGGCAAGAAACGGTCGCTGATGTAGCGGGCACTCGCCTTGACGGCATATTCGATGACTCCCGGCTCATAGGTCACATGGTGGTAGGTTTCGTATTTCTCCTTCAGCCCTTCCACGATGCGGACTGCTTCGTCGATGCTGGGTTCCTGAATGTCGATTTGCTGGAAGCGGCGTACCATTCCTTTGCTGCGTGAGAAGTATCGGTTGTATTCCTCGTAGGTCGTGGAACCGATGAAACGGATATCTCCTTGTTCCAAGTACGGTTTCAGCATGTTCGACGCATCCATCGAGCCTTCACCGATTTGTCCGGCGCCGATAAGGTTGTGTATCTCGTCAATGTAGAGGATGGCTTTCTTTTCTGCACTGAGGCTCTTCATGACACTTTTCAGACGCTGTTCGAAGTCGCCCCGGTATTGCGTGCCGGCCAGCATACTTCCCAAGTCCAGTTCGTAGATGCGGCTGCCTTTCAGTCGTTCAGGCACCTCTCCGGCCTCGATGCGGGTGGCCAGTCCGTAGGCCAGCGCCGTTTTTCCCACACCCGGTTCACCGATGTGCAGCGGATTGTTCTTTTCTTTTCGGCACAGCACTTCGATGGTCCGTTCCAGTTCCTGTTCCCGTCCAATCAGCGGGTTGTGGTGCTCCAGTTGTTCGTTCAGGCAGGTGACGAAATTTTTCCAGGGGCCGTGCGACTCTTCCGAATCGTTCTCCTCCAGACTGAGATCATCACCATAGATGACCACAAGTTGGCTGATAAAGTCGGGTATCCGTTCTTTCAGGTGCTTTTTCAGAAAATAGCAAGCCCACGAGTCGGGCAGCAGCAACATGGCTTGTACCACGTGGGGAATGTCCAGCACTTCCGCATTCGACGATTCAACGAAGGCGTATGCATTTTGGAACAGCAGGTTCGACTGAGCCGAGAACTGCAGTTCGTAGTTTGCACCTTCCGGTACTTGTTCCATTTTCTGGGCGAGGTATTCATCCACTTCTTCTTCCATCACGGGAATGTGACAGAAACATTCTTCCACAGCTTCCACAAACGGGTCTTGGTTAAAGAGTGCGCTGAGAATGTGCTCCGGAGTGATAAACTCATGGCGGTAACGAAATGCCAGTCCTTGGGCAAATGACAGCGCTTTGTCTACATATACAGATTTTTCGATGTGACTCATTGATGTTTTACGGTTTAATTGTCTTCGGGTTCTACGGTCAGTCGGAGGGGGAATCCTTCTTCACGGGCCATCTGAGTGGCCTTCTGGGCCTTGGATTGTGCAATGTCGTAAGAATAGACACCTGCCGTGGCCGATTGCTGCTGGTGCACTTTCAGCATCAGGGCTTCGGCTTCCTCCTGCGATTTGAAAAACACAATTTTGAGTACCTTCACCACAAAATCCATGGTGGTGAAGTCGTCGTTGTGGAGCACTACCTTGTAATGTTTGGGCTCGTGCAGCTCCACACGTTTCTTTTCTTTACATAACGATTGCTCTTTTTCCATTGTCGTCTAATTCAGAATAAGGGTTGAGAGGTCAGCGTGCCGTTTCCAGGGTGAATTCCTGATAGTCGTAGATTTGTCCGCGGGTGTCGGTCACTGCCACACGGAAGGTGGCGGTACTGTTTTTCACCCGTTTGCCTACGCTGACGGTAGCGGTATATTTCACTCCATTGCCCGGCAGAATCTGTTCTACCAGGATAGAGGGAGAGATATGTATCTGTTTGGCCCCACTGATTTCGGTTACCTGAGGAATCACGCTGTAGGCAGTCTCGTTGCCTTCGTTCATGATTTCGAAAATAATCTTGCTGCTTTCACCTGCATTCAGCACGTGGTCGCGGTTGTCATCAATGAAGCGGAGGTTACGGATGTGCAAAGCCAACAGTGCCGAGGAAGATTCATAGGGCTCGGCATAGACGGGATCGGTCGGACGCGCTGGCGGATAGTCTTGCGGACGATTTTCTTCGTTCGACTTGGGAGCAGTGAGTGCGCCTCCGATGGCTGCTCCGGCCAAGGTACCGATGATGCTGCCGATGGCAGATCCTCTGTAGCCGCCTCGCCATCCGTGACGGGAGTCACCTACCAGTCCCCCGATGGCACCTCCCACATTACTTCCGATGGCTGCACCACTCACGATGGCTCCTGTGCGTTCCGGTTGGGTGGTACCACATCCGCTGGCCAGCAAGGATACACCCAAAAGTAAAAGTACGATTCTTTTCATGGCAGATACGTGATAGTAAGGTTTATTTTTTTCCGAATTTAGCTTTGATGGCTGGAAGGTCTTTCTGGATGTCGCTGATACGGCGGGCATCGCTGGGGTGGGTACTCATGAATTCAGGTACCTTTCCTCCGGAACTGGCCGACATTTTTTGCCAGAACGTGACTGCCATGTCAGGATTATATCCTGCCATCGTCATTAACACCAGTCCCATGTAGTCCGCTTCCGATTCATGCTTGCGTGAGAAGGGGAGGGTCACGCCATATTGTGAGCCGATACCGTATACCGTACTGGCTACGGTCTGTATCATCTGGCTTTTGCCTGAAAGGCTTTGTCCCAACAACTGGGCGCCATATTGCGTCAGCATTTGCTGGCTGATACGTTCGTTGCTGTGTTTGGCTACGGCATGCGCCACCTCGTGTCCTAATACTACGGCCAGTTCATCGTCCGAGGAGACCAGCTTCATCAGGCCTTCGTACACCACAATCTTTCCGCCCGGCATACAGAACGCGTTCACTTCATCGCTCTTGACCAGGTTGAACTCCCAGGAAAATTCTTGAATTTCCGACGCCAGTCCGTTGTTGCGCAGATATTGTTCCGTAGCTGCAGCGATGTTTTTTCCCACCCGAACCACCATGGCTGTCTGGGCCGCATTGGTCGATTTCTGGGCGGTCTTGATATAGTCGTTATACTGGGTCAGGCTGGAAGAAAGGACTTCCTGGTCGGATACCAGCAACAATTGTTTCCGTCCGGTGAGGGGCACCGAACTGCATCCTGCCAGCATCAGCAGGGAAAGAAGGTATAAACTACACTTTTTTTTCATAACGGTTTCGTGAGATATTGTACAAACATACGCAAAAAATGATGATTTTTGATTATGTTTGTGGCAATAAACTGAAAAAAAGAGATGAAAAAGCAATTATTTATAGCATGTTCTCTTTGCGGCACCTTACTGGTGAATGCCGAGAACATAGAGGTGACCTCGTTCAAGTACGCAGGTCCGTATGCTTTGGTGCAACCTTATCAGGTTGACAGTGTGGATGTTAATTCAAAACCCTGGAAAGTGGAATCGCTGCTGGATACACCGGTGTCTTTTTCACTACTTGACGGAGCAGAAGTGAAACAGGCCGGACAACAGACCCCTTCTTCGGACTATGCCCTGCACCTCATGGGTTTCGTATTGGAGAATACGCACTACGGTCAGGTATCGCTGAAGGTGGAGGGAGCTTCCCACTATCAGGTGTACGTAGACGGCAAGCGGGTGGAAGATACTTCGTTATCGCTGGATCCGGCTACCCATCAGGTGGTCATCAAATACCTTTCCGTGCCGGGCGAACAGAGTGTGCCGAAAGTGAGTCTGGATGCCAAACAGGATGGAGTGTTTACTCTCCGTACCGAACAGGGACGTCTGTTTACCTTAGCCGATGTGCTGCACGGTACCCGCATTACCGGTACCGAGCTTTCTGCCGGCGGGAAATATTTGATTACTTCGTATACGGTGACGAAGGAAGGCGGAAAGACTACTTCGCAGACCAAAGTCAAGGAGCTGAAGACGGGCAAGGTATTGGCCACCCGTGAAGAGGCATTGCACTGGATGCCGCGTTCTGCCAAATATTATTATGTACGTCAAGGCGTGTCCGGTCGGGAACTGGTGACGGTAGATCCAGTCTCTGGACAGGAGGAAGTATGGGTGAGCCACCTGCCGGAAGGAAGTTTCCGGGTAGCCCCTACGGAAGACTACCTGCTGTTTACCTTGGTACAGAAAGGACCGGAAGAGAAGAAGGAAATTTATGAGTTCATCGACCCTGACGACCGTCAGCCGGGATGGCGCAACCGTACTTATCTGGCCCGTTTCGACGTGAAGACAGGGGTATGCCAGCCGTTGACCTTCGGCTACAAGAATGTGTGGGTTACCGATATCTCATCCGACGGACGGTCTATCCTGGTGATGGTGTCCAACCACCGCATGGACAAGCGCCCGACTACTTTGTTCTCACTTTACAAGATGGACGTGCAGACCTTGAAGGTGGAAGAACTGGTGAAAGACGACGGTTTCCTGACCAACGCTTTGTTCTCGCCCGATGGTCGTCAAGTGCTGTTGTCTGGTTCGCCGGAGTGTCTGGGAGGCATCGGCAAGAATGTGAAAGAAGGACAGACCCCGAGCATGATTGATATCCAGCTTTACTTGATGGATTTGCAGAGCAAGCAGATTGAACCGCTCACCAAGACCTTCAATCCGAACGTGATGCAGGCGGTATGGTCGGCTGCCGACAACTGTGTCTATTTCAATGCGGAAGACCGCGACTGCATTTCCCTGTTCCGACTGAATCCGGCGAAGAAGCACATCGAAAAAGTAAATGTGCCCGAAGAAATGGTATTGGGATTCTCCGTGGCCGAGAAAGCACCTTCGTTGTCGTTCTACGGGGAAAGTGCTTCCAATGCACACCGCCAGTATGTGGTCGATTTGAAGAAAGATGCTTCAAAGCTGGAAGAAGACCTGCACGGAGAACTGAAAGATGTGTTGCTGGGCGAATGCAAGGCCTGGGATTTTGTCAATTCGCGGGGTGATACCATCTGCGGACGCTACTACCTGCCGCCTCATTTTGACCCGAACAAGAAATACCCGATGATTGTGAACTACTACGGCGGATGCAGCCCTACCAGCCGAAACTTCGGCAGCCGTTATCCGCATCATGCCTATGCCGCCTTGGGCTATGTGGTCTATGTGGTGGAACCCAGCGGAGCCACCGGCTTCGGTCAGGAATTCTCCGCCCGCCATGTGAACACTTTCGGCGACTATGTGGCCGATGACATCATCGAAGGTACTCGCAAGTTTGTGGAAGCTCATCCGTTTGTCAACGGCAAGAAGATTGGTTGTATCGGTGCTTCCTACGGCGGTTTCATGACCCAGTACCTTCAGACGAAGACCGATTTGTTTGCCGCTGCCATTTCGCATGCCGGTATCAGTGACCACACCAGTTACTGGGGCGAAGGCTATTGGGGTTATTCCTACAGCGAGGTATCGGCTGCCAACAGTTATCCGTGGAAGAATCCGGAACTCTTTGTCGACCACAGTCCGCTGTTTAATGCCGACAAGGTACATACCCCGCTGCTCTTCCTTCACGGTTCGGTCGATACCAATGTGCCGATAGGCGAAAGCATCCAGATGTTCACGGCCCTGAAACTGTTAGGACGTGAAACGGCGATGGTAGTAGTCGAAGGACAAGACCATCATATCACGGATTATCAGAAACGTATCCAGTGGCAGAACACCATCTTCGCCTGGTTTGCCAAATGGCTGCAGGATGACCCGACGTGGTGGAACACCCTTTATCCCCCTAAAACTTTGTAAATCGGATGAAGATTATACATACCAGTGACTGGCACCTGGGGCAGCAGTTGTTCGATTATGACCGGAGCGAAGAGCAACGGGATTTTCTTTGGCAGCTGCGCGACTGGGTGGCCGCAGAACAGCCCGACGCGTTACTCGTGTCGGGCGACGTGTTTCATTACTGTAGTCCTTCGGCTTCTGCCCAGCGGTTATATACCGATGCCTTGGTAGCCTTGCATGAAACGTGTCCGTCCATGCAGATTGTCATTACGGCGGGCAACCACGACAGCAGTTCCAAACTGGAAATCAGCCGCAACCTTTGGAAGTATGCGGGGGTGACCGTGGTCGGTTCTATTTGTCGTAACGAGGCGGGGGAGGTGGACTTGGAGCGTCACCTCGTGGAGATAAAGGACGGAAACGGGGAACTGAAAGGCTATGTGGTGGCCCTGCCTCACGTCTATCCGCAGAATTTCCCATCGCTTGAGGAGGAGGTGCCGCGCGAAGACCGGCAGCGCTTCTTTATCCAGACCTTGCTCGACCGGGTGGCGGAGCGGAATACGGCTCACTTGCCGGTGGTGCTGATGGCCCATCTGGCCGTGACGGGAAGCGACATCACCGGACAGGACGACGGACGCGGCGGTATGGACTATACGGATATCCGCCTGATGGGCGAAGGGTATGACTACCTGGCCCTGGGCCACATTCATTTTCCACAGACTTTGCCCGGCGGACGGGCCCGTTATTGCGGTTCTCCGTTGCCTGTCAGCTTTGACGAGAGTTACGGACACTCTGTGAGCGTGGTGGAACTGGCCGCACACGAGGCTGAACCGGAAGTGCGTACGTTACCCGTGCGGAACCTCTGGCCTTTGAAAGTGCTGCCTGCGCAGGCCGTTCCCTTGGAAGAGGCCTTGGAAGTCTTGAAGGCTATTCCCGACGAAGAAAAATTGTATGTACAATTGCATGTCCGTATCCAGGATGTGCCTCCGGCCTATTGCATGGAGCGGGCCTACGAACTGACCCGTGGCAAGCAATGCCGTTTCTGTCGCTACAAGTGGGAACGGGAAGTGGCGGAACCGACAGAAGACACGGCAGAGCTGGATGTAGACCGCCTGCTGACTTTCTCTCCGTCGCAGGTGGCCTCCATTTATTATCGTGACAAATATCAGCATGACATTCCGCCGGAAACGCTCAAGTTGCTGGAAGAGGCTGTGAAACGGGTACACACCCAAGAAGAGGAATAAGCGTATATGAAATTACAGAAACTCATTATCGAAAATATTGCTTCCATCGAGAAGGCAAGTCTTGACTTTGAGCACGGTCCGTTGGGAGAGGATTCCATTTTCCTGATTTGCGGGCCGACGGGAGCGGGCAAGTCCACGCTATTGGATGCGGTATGTCTGGCCCTTTACAACACCACGCCCCGTTTGAAACAGGCGGCCAACGAACGTTACCTGGACGAAAATGACAGTTTCTCCGGAACGACGGAAGAGGTGAGCATCGACGATTCGCGCATGCTGATGCGACGCGACAGTGTGTCGGCACGGGTGGAGTTGTGGTTCACGGATGCGGCCGGAGAAGCCCTGTTGGCGGTGTGGAGTGTGGCCAGAGCTCGCAATAAAATAGGAGGAAAAATTCAGAAAGTGGTTTGGACTCTCTCCTTGCAGGATGGTACTCCGCTTACCAACAAGTCGACAGAAACGCGGGCGGAGATTGAACGGCGCGTGGGCCTCACCTTTGAGCAGTTCTGCCGGACCACGCTGCTGGCACAGGGAGAGTTTACCAAGTTCCTCAAGAGCAAGGAGGAAGAAAAATCGAACATTCTGGAGAAGCTCACGGGTACGGAAATCTATTCGCGCATCAGTCGGGAAATCTATGCGATGAAGACCGAGAAAGAGGCCGAGTTGCAGGAACTGAAGGCGCAGACAGGAGGTGTTGTCCTGTTAAGCGACGAACAGCTGGCAGCATTGCAGACCGAGCAGGAACAGATTACGGCGGAAATAACGTCGCTTCGTGCGCAGCTGAAGCAATGGCAGGATTTCCGGAAGTGGATGGCCGACGAACAGAAGTTGGTGCACGAGTGGAACGAGGCGGAAAAGGCGTTTCAGACCGTGACGGAACGGGTGGAGTCGGAAGGCTACAAGCGCAACAAGCAGTTGCTGGACGATTGGGACCGTACGGCCGATATGCGTTTCCAATGGACGGAACAGGCAGCCTTGCAGCAGCGCATCCGTACGTCGGAGGCGGAACTGGGACAGCTGTCACAGAAATACCGTTCGCTGAACGTCGGCTACACTCAGCTGGAGCGGATGCTGGACCGGTGTCGGAAGCAGTTGGCGGTGTGTGAGACCTTTCTCTCCGGGGTACAGGAAAAAGTGCCGGTGTACGAGTCGGTACAGTTGCTTGCGGCGTTGTCCGACCAGATACAGCGTTCCCTCCAGGTGATGGCAGAGTGCCAGAAGGAACAGCATCGCAAGGAAGAGGATCGTCAGAAAACGGCCGAGGCTCGTCAGAAGGCCTTGGCAGCGTATGAGGAAGTCCGGAAGGTAGAAGAAGAAAAACAGGCGGAGGTCACAGCTTGTCGCACGCAGCTGGAGGCATTGCAGCCGGAAAAGCTCCGGAAGGAGAAGCAGGAGGCGGATGCCCGGTTGGGCGACTGGAAAGCGTTGCGGGAAGCACTGACGGTCCGGATGGAGAAAGAAAAGGCTTGGCTGGAAGTGCAGCAGAACCGGAAAACCTTGCAGGTGGATGGCCAGCGGCAGCAGCAGGCGCTGGAAACGCTGAAAGCACAGGCCGAGGCATGCCGTAAGGAAAAAGAAGAAGTGCAACAGGTGTACGACAAGCAGCGGATGTCGTGTGAGGACTGGGCGCGAGAGGCTCGTGCCCGGTTGTCGAAAGGCGATGTGTGTCCGGTCTGTGGCCGTCCGGTGGATGAAGATTTGGGAAATGAAGCCCATTTTGTGTCGTTGCTGGAGCCGGTGCGTGCCTTGCTGGAAGAAAAGACTCGTCGGGTTGAGGAGGCCTTGGCTGCACAGGCACGGGCCGAAGCAGAGTTACGTTCGCTGGCTCGGTTGGAAGCCATGGAAGGAAAAAAGGAAACGGTGGCGGAAGCAGCTTTCCGTCAGGCGGAGGCAGCGGTACAGCAATTGCCATTGGCAGCTGTTGTAACGGACACTGTCGATGGATTGGGGCAGGTGGAACAAGGTCTTTTAGCACAGCAGGAGGTATGTGCCCGATTGGAAGCCCAGTGGCAGCAGGTTGAAGAAGGCCAGCAGCAGCTGAACCGCCTGACGAAGGCACGGGAGGTTTTGACTGCCAACCGGGAGCAGTGGCACCGGCAGGTGGAGGAAGCCGACAAGGTGGCATCCCGACTGGAGGCGGAACTCCGTATGTTAGGAGAAACTCTTTCTCGGGAGCAACTCACGGTATCGCAATGTAGGGAGAAAGGGGAGGCCTTGGTGACCTTTTCTCCGTGGAAAGCAGACTGGCAGAGCGATCGGGAAGGGTTTGTGGCTCGCTTGCAGGAAGAAGCGGTCCGCTATGCGGAACGATTGGTGGAAAAGGATAAGCTTTCGCATCAGGTAGAATCGCTCACGAATCAGCGGAATCAGGTACAGGAGGTACGGCAGTCTATCTGGACGGTACTTCCGGCCTGGAAGCAAATTGAGAAGGTGGCGGTACCCGAGGGTCCGTGTCCCGAAGGACTTCCGGCCCGGTGGAATGCTTTGTATACGGCAGTGCTTTCTGTCTGCCATGCCATGCAGACCTCACAGAAGTTGGCAGAAGAGAAGAAGGAGGGGGTGGAAGCCTTCCTGACCACACATCCGGAAATTTCCCGTGAGTATTTGGAGAAACTGGCGGGACTGGAGGTAGAGAAAGTGAGTCTGGCTCGCCGCACCCTGCAGAAACTGGACAATGAGTTGACGACGTGTCGGGCAGAAAGGGAACGGATTGATCGGGAGTTATTGGCTCATCGTACGCAGCGTCCGCAGGAGATGGAGACTGTGACCCCGGAAGTTGTGGAGGAAACGATTGCCCGTCAGGAGTCCCAGTTGACGGAAAAAGTGTCCCGTCTGGGGGCACTCGCCCAAATGAGGCAGCACCACGAAGAGGGGTTGCAGCGTATCCGTCAGCTCAAGGAACAGATAGAGGAGAAACAGAAGGAAGTGGACAGTTGGGCCGGAGTGGCTGCCTTGTTCGGCAGTGCCGACGGAAAGAAGTTCCGCAACATTGCCCAAAGTTATGTCTTGCGTCAGCTGCTGGCCGGAGCCAACCATTATTTGCGCCGCCTGACCGACCGCTACCGCATGGAATGTCCGCCAGGAGGATTGACCATCCTGTTGCGAGATGAGTACCAGGGTGGGGTGAAGCGCCCTACGTCTACCATTTCGGGTGGAGAGAGTTTCCTGGTGTCGCTGGCCTTGGCCTTGGGATTGTCGTCCCTCAACCGGAAAAGTCTTTCGGTGGATGTGCTTTTCATCGACGAGGGATTCGGCACGCTGGACAGCGACTATTTGAACACGGTGATGGAATCTCTTGAAAAGCTGCACCAGATAGGCGGCAAGAAGGTGGGCGTCATCAGTCATGTGGAGGCCCTGCGCGAACGGATTGCCACACAGATTCACGTGGAACGGGTCAATCATACGCTGAGCCGTGTGGAAGTGGTGAGCCGGGAGTGAAAAAGCTGATTGGAGGAATCTGTAACCGACTGAAAATCAATAGTAATTTGAATGCATAAAAAACGCCCTTACGTTCGATGAAAAACGTAAGGGCGTTTGGTTTGAAACGCAAGTGCGTTTTACCTAAAACGTAAAGGCGTTTTGATTCAAACGTCAAAGCGTTTTATCTGAAACGCAAGTGCGTTTTTTCAGGGTGTCCAAATCCTTGTGCAGGGCACATCCGGTACATCCGCTGCAACCGGTGCAGCCGCATCTGCCGGCCTGTCCTTTCCGCCGGATGACCTGACGGAAGAAACGTCGTCCGCTCCAAAGCACGCAGCCGGCTACGATGATATATACGAAAAGGTCTTGCATACTCATAAGGGGTAGGTTTTTAGGGTTAAATGAATAAACTTCCTATCTGGTGCACCGCAAAGGCGACAATCCAGGCCAGCACGGTGGTGTAGGCCGCGGCAAAGACAGGCCATTTCCAGCTGCGCGACTCTTGCCGGATGGCGGCCAGGGTGGCGATGCACGGGAAATAAATCAGCACGAACAGCATGTAGCAGTAGGCTACGAGCGGCGTGATGGGAATACGCTCGGAGAGGTTCACCGAGTCGAGGTCGCCGTCGTTGGTATAGAGCACACTCAGTGTACTTACAATCAGTTCCTTGGCGCCTACGCCCGACAGGATACCGATGCCCATCTTCCAGTCGAATCCCAGCGGCTCAATGACCGGCTCGATGGCCTTTCCCAGCTGGCCGATGTAGGAGTTCTCCTGCTGTTCGGCTTGTGTGGCATAGGCATCGTGGTTCGGATAGTAACCCAGGAACCAGATGATGATGGAAGCCACCATGATGATGCCGCCCATCTTCTTGAGGTATTGCTTTCCTTTCTCCCACGTGTGGCGCAGCACGACCTTGGCCGTCGGCATACGGTAGGGCGGGAGTTCCATCACGAAGGGCGTGTCGTCACCTTTCACTAGGAACTTGGTGAAGATGCGGGCCATGAGTACGGCCAGCAGTATGCCGATGGCGTAGATGGACAGCAGGATGAGGCTGGCCTTGCCCGGGAAGAAGGCCCCAATCAGCACCAGGTAGATGGGCAGACGGGCACTGCACGACATGAGCGGGTTCACCAGCATGGTGACCAGCCGAGCCTTACGGCTTTCGATGATGCGCGACGTCATGATGGCCGGCACGTTGCAACCGAAGCCCATGATGAGCGGGATGAACGATTTGCCGTGGAGTCCCATCTTGTGCATGATTTTATCCATGATGAAGGCGGCACGGGCCATGTAGCCGGAGTCTTCCATGAACGAGATGAAGAAGTAGAGCAGCAGGATGTTGGGCAGGAACACGATGACGCCTCCCACACCGCCGATGATGCCGTCCACAATCATGTCTTTTAGCGGGCCCGGACTGAGGAATTTCTCGGCCCCTTGTCCGATGAGTCCCACCATCCATTCGATGAGGCGCTGCGGGTATTCACCCAGCACGAAGGTGCCCTCGAACATGATGTACAGGAAGATGAAGAAGATGGGGTAGCCCCAGAAACGGTTGGTCACGATGCTGTCCACCACCCGCGTAAAGGTCTCCGTGTCGTGGTTGGTCTGCGTGAAAGTTTCCTTCAGGGCACCCGAGATGAAACCATACTTGGCATCGGCGATACACTGTTCGCTGTCGTCGTTGCCCAGCTGGCGCAGGCGTTCCGCCTCCTTGTCGCGGGCCGCCAGAATTTCCTTGCCGTTGGGCAGCGGGGCGATGACGCGCGTCTCGATGTCCTTGTCGTTCTCCAGCAGCTTGATAGCCAGGAAACGGGTGGAGTATTTGTGGCGGATGTTCTCGTTCTTGCTGATTTCCTTCTTCACGGTGTCAATGCTCCGTTCGATTTCCGGTCCGTGGTTGATGTGGATGTGGCGGATGAAACCTTTGGCCGTGAAATTGTCTTCCGCTCCTTTGTATTTGTGGTCGGGCACGTAGGCATCGTGCCATTCGCGGAACTCGCGGAGGATTTCGTTCTTGATTTCGTCTTTTTGTCCCATGAAGTCAATGCCTTCATACAGGCCGATAATCACATGGAACAGGTTGTCGATGCCTTCGCCCGTGCGGCTGATGGTCGGTACGATGGGCACACCCAGTAGTTCGCTCAGCTTGTGGTAGTTCAGCTGGTTGCCGCTGTGCTGCAAGGCATCGTACATGTTGAGGGCAATGACCATGCGCACGTTCATGTCGATGAGCTGGGTGGTGAGGTAGAGGTTACGCTCCAGGTTACCCGCATCCACCACGTTGATAATCACATCCGGGGTTTCCTCGATGATGTGCTTGCGCACGTAAAGTTCCTCCGGGCTGTAGGCCGAGAGAGAGTACGTACCCGGCAAGTCCACCAGACGGAAGTGATAGCCTTGGAAGTCGAAGAAGCCTTCTTTCGCATCCACGGTCACGCCGCTGTAGTTGCCCACGTGTTCGTGTCCGCCCGAAGCTACGTTGAAGAGCGAGGTCTTTCCGCAGTTGGGGTTGCCCACCAGGGCCACGTTGATGGTCCGTCGTTTCCCTTGTGCGATGTTGCGCATCACCTCGTCGCTCACGGGGATGCCTTGTGAGATGGGCTCATGGTAAGTGTCGGTCTCCATGGTGTGCCGTGCTTCTTCTTCGCTGACAATTTCAATCATGTCGGCTTCCTGCCGGCGGAGGGAGACTTCGTATCCCATGATTTTATATTTGATGGGGTCTTTGAGCGGGGCGTTGAGTACCACCTCTACCGTCTTTCCCTTGATGAACCCCATTTCGATGATGCGGCGCCGGAATCCTCCGTGTCCGAGGACCTTGATAATGACGCCTTTCTCACCTGTTTTCAATTCCGAAAGTTTCATGTTGTTTGCATCGTTTTTATTTCATTTGCAAAGATACGGTATTGCTTTCTTTCTCGCAAGTTATTTAGACCGTTTTTAAATTACAATCTTCAGGGGAGCGTTTTTCGCGTTTTATCCCTAAGTTTGCAATATGTTTTCAAGAAAAGTCAGTCAGTTTATCGAAGAAAAGCACTTGTTTGGCCGGGGCGACAAGGTGCTGGTGGCGCTGAGCGGCGGGGCCGACTCGGTGGCATTGCTGCGGGTGTTGCTCCAGCTGGGGTATGCGTGTGAGGCGGCTCATTGTAACTTTCACCTCCGTGGGGAGGAATCGGTGCGCGACGAGCGGTTTGTGCGCGATCTGGCCGAAAGGCTGGGGGTGCCTTTGCACGTGACGCATTTCGACACGCAGGCATATGCGGCTTCCAAAGGTATTTCCATCGAAATGGCGGCCCGTGAATTGCGTTATGCCTGGTTTGCCGAACGGTTGCAGGCGTGCGGAGCGAAGGTAGTGGCGGTAGCCCATCATCGCGATGACAGCGTGGAGACGTTCCTGCTCAACCTAGTGCGGGGTACGGGTATCGACGGTTTGCAAGGCATCCGTCCGGTGAACGGCGCGGTGGTGCGTCCGCTCTTGTGCGTGAGCCGGGCAGAGATATTGGATTATCTGACTTTCCTGGGACAGGACTATGTGACCGACAGTACGAACTTACAGGATGAGTTTATGCGTAACAAGCTCCGGCTGCACGTGATTCCGTTGCTGGAAACCCTCAATCCTTCGGTCAGTGAGACGATTGCCGAAACGGCCCGCCGGTTGTCCGATGTGGCGCTGGTGTATCACAAGGCCGTGGAAGAGGCCAAGCAACGGGTGATGCCCGACGGAGAGACGATTGATATTCCGGCCTTGTGTCGGGAGCCAGGGGCAAAGAATCTGTTGTTCGAGTTATTGCATCCGCTGGGGTTCAATGCGGCGCAGGTGGACGATGTGTTCCGAGCGTTACAGGGAGAGTCGGGACGGATGTTTCATAGTCGTGACTGGACGTTGCTGATAGACCGGGGGCGTCTGATACGTCGTCCGGCAGGGAAGGAAACGGAATGTTTGCCGGAACTGCTGCTGGAACGGATGGAAGTGGAGCCTCCGTTCGTGGTACCCCATGGGGATAATAGGGTAGTGTATGTGGATGCGGAAGCTGTGCAGGGCGAATTGACCTTACGGAAATGGCGGTCGGGCGATAAGTTCATTCCTTTCGGCATGAAGGGCTTCAAGTCGGTGCGTAACTATTTGCGCGACAAAAAGTTCTCCCGTTTCGACAAAGAGCGTCAGCTGGTGGTATGCGATGGAGAATGTGTGGTGTGGCTGGTAGATGAACGTCTCGATAATCGGTATAAAGTGACCCCTGCCACACGCTTTGTCATAAAAATGAGAATAAAGTTTGTATAAATGAACAAAGTAGGAGATTTTCTATTAAAATTTGCAAAAAAAGAGTTTGTAAAAGTATCAGATTGAGGTATTTGTATTTACTTTGAATATGTTTAATCAAAAATCATAGTCAGAATTATGAACGAATTAATTGCAAAAATCAAAGAATTAAATGCCGCTTTGGTTGCAGATGCAGAATTGCAGGCTGAAAAAGGTAACAAAGCTGCAGGCACTCGTGCCCGCAAGGCATCCTTGGAGTTGGAAAAAGTTTTGAAAGAATTTAGAAAAGTATCTCTGGAAGAGTCAAAAAAATAAATAGTTTTCAAGACGGACTCATGTCTGAGGGAGAGAGATTACAGCATGCCGGAAAATATACGGACGCTGCAATCTCTCTTTTGTTTTTTTATCATCCGGCGGGGTGGTTTTTAAAAGGGAACTTCGTACATTTGTCTGAACTTGTACGCGTGCGTTTATGAAGAAAATTTTTCGGAAGATAGGGATGTGGGGGCTGATGTGCCTGGTGGGTGTCATGTTGTGGCCCTCGTGTCAGCGTCGGCTGTCTCAAGGAGAGCGTGTCCGGGTGGACTCGTTGAACCGGATATCGTATGAAGCACGCTATAAAGATCTTTCCTTGTCTTCCCGGGCGGCTACAGAAGCGTTGAAGTTGTCCGATGGGTATGCGTCGGGCCGGGCGGAGGCTCTGAACAACATAGGGTTCTGTGCGTTTATGCGGATGGATTTTGAGCATGCGGCTCGCCTGTTCCAGAAAGCCTCAGAGGCCAGCAAGAACGAAATCGAACGGCTGGTGGCTGATGTGGGGATGATGAAAATCTGTCAGCGCACGTCGCGAAACAAAGAATTCTATGATTATCATAACAGTGCGATGCAGCGTTTGCGGCGCATCAATGAGGATCGCTCTTCTTTGGAAGAGAACGGTTTGGAGGGACGGCTGAACTATGCCCTCTCGGAGTTCTACATTGTTTCAGGCATTTATTATTATTATCTGCAACAGGATAAGGAGTCTTTAGAAGCTATCAATGCGGTACCCGAAGAAGCTCTGAAGGCGGATACGGCGCAGTGGCTGTATTATGTGTATATGCGAGGCTCTGGCGGTATGTACGAAGCGCCTACGCGTGAAGAAGTGACTCTCGGAGAGTTCGGTTATCTGGTACAGTGTCTGCAGGTGGCACAGGCCCGAGGGTATATCTATTTTGAGGCCAATGCCTTGCAGGCCATGGCGGAACTGCTGGTGTTCCGCAGCAACCGGGAATTGTTGAGCGAGAAGCGGGCGGGGTTGTTGCGATTGGTCAATCCCGAGAGTTTGCCGGTGGACAGTCTGCCGCTGGTGTTTGCCAAGGAAGCATTAGGATTGTTCAAACGGTATGGCGACTGGTATCAGATTTCGGGAACGTATCGCACACTGGCCACTTTCTACAATTATGCCGGGCAGCCGGAAAAGGCGCTGCTCAACCTGAAGAAGGCCTTGAATTATGTGAATCTGCATCATGAAAAATATTATCATTGTACGGATACGCTCGACCGTCTGCAGGCGTATCAGCCGGGAGGGACGACTTCCATCGAGTTGCAATGGATCAATGACGAAGGCATCAATACCGTGCCTGAATGGATTGCCCGCTTGCGGGAACAGTTGAGTCGTACGTATTCGGCCATGGGCTGTAAGGCGGAGTCGGACTACAACCGGAACGTGTATTTGGATATCCTCGACTACACGCGGCAGGACAAGGAACTGGAGAGTCGTTACACGGCGCTGGAGAAAGAGACCCGTCAGCTGAACGTGCTCTTGTGGCTGGTGGCGGCTGGTTGTTTGGTATTGGTGGTGTTGTTTGTCTGGTTGAACCGGTCCTGGCGGGAAAAGAATACGGTGTATCTTGCCGAATTGAAGCGGGTGCTGGGACTTTGCCAGCAGATTACGGGGGCGGTTCCGGCCTCAGCGACTTGTCGGGAGGAAGTAGCCGAAGCGGTGGCCGAAGTCATGAAACCGGAACTGAAGGCATTGTTTGGGGGGCGCGATGTGTGCATTACTTTCTGTGAGGAAGGAGAGGCGGAGGAAGTTCCTTGTCTTCAGGTAGAGGGTACACCGCAAGTGTTTGAACTGCAGGCACCGGGCAAGTCGGTGACGGTTGGAAGACTGTGGATGTGGCTGGCGACTCCTTTACGCAAGGAGGAACAGGCGCTCATTCGGCTGTTGTTGCCTTATTTGGCTTGGACACTGGAGCATGGCATGAATTTGGTATCACTCGATGAAGAACAGAAACGGCTGGAAAAGGAACAATATCTGCACGAATTGCATCTCATGGAAAACAAACGGCAGAACGAGGTCAAGAAGGCCTGCCTTTCCATTGTAACGGGAATTGTGCCCTACATTGACCGAATGGTGAACGAGGTACGTAAGCTTAGATCTTTACCTTCGGACGGAGATGAAACGCTGCGGAAGGGAAAACTGGTGTATATTGATGAACTGGTGACGAAAATCAATGAATACAATGACATACTGGCCTTTTGGATTAAGATGCGGCAGGGAACGCTGAGCCTTCATATCGAGAACTTCGATTTGGAGGAACTGTTTGCCATCATCGCCAAGGGGCGCCGTTCGTTTGAGTTGAAGAAACAGACGCTCACGGTGGGCGACACCACGGCTTGCGTGAAAGCCGACAAGGCCCTGACCCTTTTCATGATGAACACGCTGGTGGAGAATGCCCGCAAGTACACGCAGGAAGGGGGACGGGTGAGTCTCTCGGCCGAGGAAACATCCGACTATGTGGAGATTGCGGTGGAAGACAACGGACCGGGATTGTCGGAGAAGGACCGGTCGCGTATCTTGGGGGAGAAGGTGTACGATTCCGGAGCCATCGGCATGGAGACGGCGACCGATACGGCAGAGCTTCAGCGTCAGAAAGGACATGGGTTTGGGCTGATGAACTGCAAGGGGATTATTGAGAAATACCGGAAGACAAACAGTGTGTTTGCGGTCTGCCGGTTCGATATACAGAGTACATTAGGAAAAGGCAGCCGTTTTTCTTTCCGCTTGCCGAAGGGAGCACGGCGGATGGCGGGCCTGTTGTGGCTGGGCTTCTGCCTGCTGGTAGGAGTGGCTTGTTCTTCCAAGCAGCAGTCGGTGCAACCTGTGCCCGACAGCGGGAAGGTGGCGCCTTATGACAGTCTGCTGGCCATTGCCAACGACTATGCCAACTGGGTGTATGAGTGCAACGTACACGGCGAACATGCTGCGGCACTGGTATTGGCCGACAGTGTGTTGTATTATATGAATGCTCATTACCTTCGCTATTCGGGGAAGAACGGGCCGTTGCTCCGGCTGGAAGGAGAGGGCGATGGGGCCGAACTTGCCTGGCTGGCCGAATCGTTCGATACAGATTATTTCATCTTGCTCGATGTGCGCAACGAGGCGGCAGTGGCGGCACTGGCGGTGAAGGATTTCCGGAAGTACCGTTACAACAATGCGGCCTATGCATCGCTTTACAAGCGGTTGAGCAAGGACAACTCGCTCGAGGAATACTGCTTGCAGATGCAGCGTTCGGCCAGCAACAAGCGGATTGCCCTGTCGCTGTTCGTGCTTCTGGTGTGCGGGTGTTTGATTGCATATTATGCGCTTTACCTGCGCCATCGGTTGCACTATCGATATAATATGGAGCAGGTGTTTGTGGTGAACCGGACGTTGTTTTCGGCGGCATCAGGCACAGAGGCCTTGGGCGACGAAGTATTGGAGAAGATGGTCCGCTGTATGTTTAACGAACTGAACGAAATACTCTTGCTGGAGAATATGGCCCTGGCAGTGTACGACGAAGAGACCTGTCGCCTGAAAACGGTTTGTTTTGCCGCGGAAGACGGGGAGGAGGAATTACATGAGCGCCTGCAGAGGTGCTATGACTCCGGACAGATGCAGTGGACGGGAGCCACGAAATGGAGTTTCCTGCCGTTGTGGGTGGAAACCGGAGGCGAAAAGCATTGTGTGGGGGTACTGGCCTTGAAGCTGGCTCGTGCCTATAGCCGTGAAGAAGACCGCTTGCTGGTGGAGATGGTGTGCAACTACCTGGCGGTAATGCTGTATAATGTGGTGGTGCGGGTTAACCGGAAGTTCCACGACATCGAGTTGGCGCAGGATGAGGCCCGTCGCTCCCTCTTCGAGGAAAACCAGTTGCACGTGCAGAACATGGTGCTCGATAACTGTCTGTCTACCATCAAGCATGAAACGATTTATTATCCGAGCCGCATCAAGCAGGTGGCCGACCGCTTGAGTGGTGACGTCACGGAGGCACAGCGGAAGGAACTGCTGGAAAATATGGCCGAACTGGTCGGATATTATAAGGATATTTTCACCTTGCTCAGCTCGTGTGCCTCGCGCCAGCTGGAGGAAGTGACTTTCCGTCGTACGGAGGTGAGTATGGAGGAACTGGCCGAAGGGGCTGGCAAATACCTGAAGAAGACGATGCGTAAGCGGAACTTCACCCTGGAATGGCAAGCCGAGATACCTTCGTTGTGGGTGACGGGCGACCGGGTGTTGTTGCTTTTCTTGCTGGAAAACCTGATTGATGAAGCAGTTCGGTACGAGGCTTCGGGTACGTTACGGCTGGAGGCAAAGGAGGAAGACGGATTTGTCCGGGTAGACTTTATCGATACACGTCGTAGTTATCCGCAGGAGGTACTTAATGCCTTGTTCTATCCCGACAAAAAACGGATGTGTCCGTCGGGCGACGGTTCGCATCTTTCGGGTACGGAATATCTGGTATGCAAGCAGATTATCCGCGACCACGACGAGTATGGCGGGCGGAGAGGATGCCGTATCAATGCTTGTGCATGGAACGAAGGGAAGGGATTCAGCGTGTGGTTCACTCTGCCGAAGCGAAACAAGAAGTAACTGATTGAAAAAATATAAAGTCAAGATAATATGGAGAAGTTTAAGGTAGTCATCGTAGAAGATATCAAACTGGAATTAAAAGGAACGGAAGAGATTTTCCGTCACGAGATACCGAATGCCGAGGTGATTGGTACGGCTATGACCGAGGAGGAGTTCTGGAAACTGATGGAGACGTGTACGCCCGACATGGTTCTGCTCGACTTGGGATTAGGGGGCTCCACCACCATCGGCGTGGAAATCTGTGCCCGTCTGCACCGGGAACGTCCGGAACTGAAGGTACTCATTTTTACTGGAGAAATCCTCAACGAGAAGCTGTGGGTGGATGCGCTTCGGGCTGGTGCCGTAGGTATTATCCTGAAAACGGGCGAACTGCTGACAGCGACCGACGTACAGGCGGTGATGGATGGCAAGAAACTGGTGTTCAATGAGCCGATACTCGAAAAAATCGTGGCCCGCTTCATGCAGACGGTCGAGGTAGAACAGCGCCGGCAGGAGGCCATCATCGACTATGACATCGACGAATACGACGAGCGCCTGCTGCGTCACCTGGCACTGGGATATACCAAGGAAATGATTACTAATTTGAAGGGGATGCCTTTCGGTGTGAAATCTATCGAGAAACGGCAGAACGAGCTGGTGAACCGCTTGTTCCGTCCTGACGAACGGACGGGGGTAAATGCCTGCCGGCTGGTAACCCGGGCTTTTGAACTCCGTATCCTCGACATTGATAACCTGGAACCTGATGAAGAATAAATTCAGTCTGCATCCGGCCACCTGCTTCCTGTTGCTGTTCTTGCTTACGGCCCTGCTGTCGTGGACGGGCAGCATCTACGAATGGGAGGGGGTACGCAGCCTTTTGAGCGACGAAGGGCTGCGGTGGCTGTTGCGTACCCTACTTGATGACTACCTCCTTTCGCCGGTGTTTCAGGCGGTGGTGTGTCTGTTTTTTGGGGTGGGATTATTTGTACATTCCGGGTTGGGAAATGCCTGCTGGAGGATGGCGGGTGGCGCGCGCAAGTTTTCCCGCAAGGAAAAGCGGGCATTGTGGTTGGCAATGGTGACGTTTCTGGCTTATGCGGGGCTTTGTGTCCTGCTGGCTTTCGGCCCGTGGAATCTGGTGCGCAGTGCCATCGGCACGCTGGCGGGTTCTCCGCTGGCCGACGGACTGTGGGGCGTGTGCTCGCTGGGTATTGCTCTGCCGTCTATCGTCTATGGTTTTGCTTCCGACTCGTATCTGAGCGACCGTGATGTGGTGGAAGGCATGGCCCATCTCTACAAGTGCCGGGCTACGTATTTCGTGGTGTTGCTCTTCATCACCCTGTTCTTCTCTTCACTGATGTTCAGCGGTCTGACCCATTACGCGGGACTGCCCGACGAGGTGTGCCGGGGAGCTTATCTGCTGTGCTGTTTGCTTTTTCTTTTGTAAAAATGGAGGCATTTCCCTTGAAACGATTATCTTTGCCGCGTTATTTCAAAATCAGAATAAACTTATAATAAACAAGATGAAAAAAATTGTAGTATTTGCTGCAGCCGGACTGATGTCTTTGGCTGCCTGTCAGGAAAAAGCAGGCTTTACTATTAAAGGTACAGCCGAAGGTGCAGCCGACGGCGACACCGTGTTCTTGCAGAAACAGACGGCAGAAGGCTTTGAAGCCCTCGATTCTGTCGTAGTGAAGAACGGAACGTTTGAATTCAAGGGAAATCCGGATTCAGTAGCCGTATCCCGTTATGTGACTTACATGAAGGGTGATACCCGTATGGCTACCATGGTATTTGTGGAAAAAGGAAACATCCAGGTGAATCTGAGTCCGATGGAAAGCCGCGTATCGGGTACACCGAACAATGATACATACCAGAAGTTCATGGATGAATACCAGCGCATCGGCAAGGAAATGAACGACATGTATCAGAAGGCAAAAGGTGATACCCTGCTGACGGAAGCACAGCGTGATTCCATCATGAAGGTGCTCGACCAGAAGGAAACCGAAGGTCTGGACCGTATCTATCAGCTGGTGTCTGAGAATATCGGCAGCGCAGCCGGTGTACAGTTGCTGACCATGTTCAGCTCTTCTTTCGAAGTGGACAAGGTGCAGCCGTTACTGGAAAAGATTCCGGCAGCTTTTGCTAACGACGAGAGAGTGAAGGCACTGAAGGAATATATGGAAACGGTAGCCAAGACGGCTGTAGGACAGAAATTTATTGACTTCACTCTGAATACGCCGGAAGGTAATCCGGTGAAGCTGTCGGATTTCGTGGCTGCCAACAACTATACACTGATTGATTTCTGGGCCAGTTGGTGCGGACCTTGCCGTATGGAAATGCCGAACGTAGTGGCTGCCTATGCCAAATACAAGACAAAAGGTTTCGGTGTGGTAGGCGTGTCTTTGGACAACAATGCTGAAAGCTGGAAGAAGGCTATCAAGGACCTGAACATCACTTGGCCGCAGATGTCCGACCTGAAGGGTTGGCAATGTGAAGCTGCCGGACTCTATGGTATCCGTGCCATCCCGGCTACATTGCTGGTTTCAAAAGACGGAACCATCGTGGCACGTGACCTGCGTGGAGAAAATCTGGAAGCCAAACTGGCTGAACTGATGAAATAATCTGATCCGGATTCATCCGGAGGAAATATTCTACAAGGCCGTCTCGGAATCAAATCTGGGGCGGCCTTTTTTTGTGGCCTGTAGGAAGTCGGGTTATACTGACATTACTTATTACTTTTTTATCTATATTCTCCTTCTTCGTCTATAGGAAGCGTTGTCTTCAACAACTTTCGTAGTCACTGTGAAAAATGGGTTTTAGTAAAAAATCCTTCCGCCTTTAACCTTTATTCTCACAGTTAAAAACGAAAGGATTTCTTATGTTTTGTGCAATCAGATTTTTATTTTTGTTGAGTTGGCTTTCGCTTGATTGTGTTTCTTTTTCAGCTAATCAGCGGGATGGTCTGTCTTTTCTATGTGGAAACAAACTCGCTTCCAGACAGAGGACAGCTTGTTTCGCTGGATATATAGTCTTACAGTAAGTTGCACGTTTTTACACTTCCATCATTTTCTTGAGCTTGCCGGAGAGCAGGAAAAGAATCACGGCTGCAGCCCCGCTCATGAAGACAAAGAGCATGAAGAAGTCGAACAGGTTCTCGATGGGGTAGCCCATGAAACTCTTGCTCACTCCGTGCTCGGGATAGTAACCGCTCAGCAGTCCGGCAAACTTGTTGGCGGCCGAGGTACTGAGGTACCACACGCCCATCAGCAGGGAAGAGAAACGGGCCGGCGAGAGCTTGTAGACCAGTGACAGGCCGATGGGCGCCAAGCAAAGTTCACCCATGGTATGAATCAGGTAGAGGCCAGTGAGCCACACCATGCTGACTTTCACGCCGGGTTCCACATCCTTCACGCCAAACGCTATGAACAGATAGCCCAAGGCCAGCAATCCCAGTCCGATGGCCTGCTTGCGCGGAGAACTCGGTTCGATGCCCCTCTTACCTAGGAACGACCATACGGCAGCGAAAATCGGGGCCAGCGTGACAATCATGATGGGATTGAACGACTGGAAATAGGCGGCCGGCATTTCCCAGCTGCCGATGTGGCGGTCGGTCTGCTCGTCGGCGAAGAAGGTGAGCGAAGCCCCAGCCTGCTCGTAGGCCGCCCAGAAGAAGATGACGAAGAAGGCGATGATGTATATCACCCCGATGCGTACCTTCTCATTCTGGCTCAGCGAGTGGTCGGTAATGATGATGACAGGCATCACGATGGCCGTGGCATAAATCAGCGAGCCAATCCAGTCGGCTCCGACAAAGAGAGAACCACCCTCCGCACCCCAGTTGACCGAGAAAAGAAGGGTCAGAATTAAGGTGCTGGCAATCATCAGAACTGTACGTCCGGTACCTGTTTTTTTCGGTGCATCCCCGTCGGCAGGAGTGGCAGCGACGGCTTTCTGGGGTGCTGTGCCTACTGGGTTTCCATCAGGGTCGCAGATGTATTTGTTCTTGAAGAGCTGGAACACCCCCGCACTCAGCACCATACCGATGCAGGCTGAGAGGAATCCCCATTTGAAATCTTCCGGATGCCCGGTGTTGCCTACCAGTCCGCACACCAGCGGGGCAATGGTAGATCCCACGTTCACACCCATATAGAAAATGGTGAAGGCTGAATCTTTGCGGTTGTCGTCGGGCGCGTAGAGCCGTCCCACCATGGTTGAGATATTCGGTTTGAAGAAACCGTTGCCCAAAATCAGCAGGCCCAGTCCGCAGAACATCAGGTACTTGGCCAGCGCCACCTCATGGAAATAGCAGGCACTGAGGAAGAGTAGGAACTGTCCGAGCGCCATGGTCAGCGCCCCCACCACAATCGACCGCCGGTTACCCCAGTAGCGGTCGGCAATGTAGCCGCCGATGAGTGGGGTGAGATACACCAGTCCCGTGTAGCTGCCATATACTTGTGAAGCTGTTTCCTTGTCGAAAAGCAACGCCTGTACCATGTAGAGCATGAACAGCGCGCGCATGCCGTAATAACTGAAGCGTTCCCACATTTCAGTTACGAAGAGTAAATAAAGTCCTTTCGGATGCCCTTTTGTTCGATTCATTCTTGTTTTATTGATAAAATGTTAGCAAATTCTGATTTTTTGCAAATGTAGTAAATCATTTCTTTCTCTGCAAATGAAAAAAGCCATCTCAGAGGGATGAGATGGCTTTATGGTAACAATCCGAGTCTTTGGATTGTTATTAATGGATTGTGACTTGGTCAAGTTGTTGGTAAGTAGCTGTGATGCGTTCCATCAAATCGTTGTTGGGGGCTACAGCCATAAGTTGAAGTACCAAATCGTTTACGTCGGCCTTGCTGTCCAGTTCAAGCGCATGAGTCAGGTCGTTGAATGATTCTTCGTAGCGAGCGGTTTCCAAGTACAGCTGTGCACGTGACTTGTAGTTTTCCACATCCTGCGGATTAAGGCGGATGGCTTCGTTCAAGTCCTCTTCAGCGCGGTCCCACATTTTCAGTTGGGTAAGCAGCACGCCTCTGGAGTAGTGTGCAAACGAACGGTATTCCTTGTCGGCTTCCGGAATCAGTTCCAAGCTTGAGTTAAGCGCTTCCAAGGCCAGTTTGGTATCTTGGCAGAAGTTACAAATCAGTGCCATGTAGCAGTGTGCGTAACCGTTGTCTGGATGTTCGTTGATTTCTGCATTTAAATAGGTATAAGCTGTCGCAGGGTCTCCTTCGTTGAGCGCTTCTACACCTTTTATATAATTTTCGCTTTCCGGGCGTTGAATATTTTCTGCATGCAGGGCAGAAATAAAGCAGCACATCAGTAGGACTGCCAGTGTTTTCATGGTGGTTTTCATAGAGTTTAGTTTTTTAACGGGGCAAATCTATAAACTTTCTGGGACTTTGCAAAGATTTTGCAGAAAATATTATGAAAGGATTGCGGTTATCCGTAAAAACTTCCCTATCTTTGCATCGAATAAAAATTAGAATATTTTGAAAATACGCGGTATAAAATATAGAATCTAATTAAATAATATTATAAACCTAATTTATTTGGTGACCATGAAATCTCTTAATGAAATTATTTCACAATTTAAAGGCATTGGAAGGGTAGGGGAAATCATTCCTTTGACAGCTGGTTTGATTAACAAGACTTACAAAGTACATACTACAGATGCGAAAGAGTTCGATTATATTCTGCAGTGTATCAACCATCAGGTTTTTCAGAATGTGGAATTGCTTCAGCACAACATTGAGTGCGTGACCCGTCATATCCGTGAGAAGCTGGAAAAGGCACATGAAACAGATATCGACCGCAAGGTGCTTCACTTTCTGCCTACAACCGAAGGTAAAACTTATTATTTCGATGGGGAACATTACTGGCGTGTCTGCGTGTTTATTCCCGAATCACAGACGCTGGAAGCTGTAACGCCGGAATCTTCTTATCTGGTGGGTTTAAAGTTTGGAGAGTTTGAAGCCATGCTGGCAGACCTTCCGGAGAAATTGGGGGAAACCATTCCCGATTTTCACAATATGGAGTTCCGTATGAAGCAGCTGCGTGAGGCCGTGGCCCAGAATGCCGCAGGGCGTCTGGAAAAGGTACAGTCATTGGTAGGAGAGATTGAAAAGGATGCCGACGAGATGTGTGCGGCCGAACGTCTGTATCGCGAAGGTAAGTTGCCGAAACGTATCTGTCACTGTGACACCAAGGTATCGAACATGCTGTTCGACAAGAACGGCCACGTGTTGTGTGTCATCGACCTCGACACTACTATGCCGAGCTTCGTGTTCTCCGATTTCGGTGATTTCCTGCGTTCGGCAGCCAATACGGCTCCTGAGGACGAACCTGATTTGGACAAGATTCACTTCAACATGGACATCTTCCGTTCCTTTGCCAAGGGATACATTGAATCGGCCAAGAGCTTCCTCACTTCGCTGGAAATCGAGATGCTGCCCTATGCGGTGATGCTGTTCCCTTACATGCAGGCCGTGCGTTTCCTGGCCGACTACCTTAATGGAGATACCTATTACCAGACGAAGTATGCCGAGCACAATTATGTGCGCACGTTGGCACAGTACAAACTGTATCAGGAGGCTCGTAAGGCAGTTCCCGAAATGAAGGCCTATATCGCTTCGCTGCTGTAAGTCCAACTTTTAAAGGGAGATAAAAGAGCCCTCTCAAAATGAAGTGCACCCCAAAAGTTAGACATAAAACTTTTGGGGCGCACTTCAACTTATTGAAAATGAGGTAGATTTTCCTGTTTCTTCAAACGCTCTTGCGTTTGGATAAAAGCGTACTTGCGTTTTAGTCGAAACGTCCTTGCGTTTTCCTTCAAACGCACTTACGTTTTGGTTGAAACGCGCTTGCGTTTTAAGGTAAACGTCGAAGCGTTTTTCGTATACGTTTTCAGTCGATATTTCCCACGGTGAATTTCTCTGGGTGTTTCCCTTTGAAATCCTTGAAATACAACTTGATTTCCTTCATGTCCTTTTCAATGTCGCCCGTTGGCATGAGGTATTTCCCCGCCTTGATACATTTCTTTTCATAGTCTATTCCAATCAGAACGATGGGAATTTGGGCACCCAAGGCGATGTAATAGAACCCCTTTTTCCATTCCGGGTTGGCCGAGCGAGTACCTTCCGGAGTGATGGCCAAGTGAAACGTATCGCTTTTCTTGACTCGTGCTACCAGTTGGTCCACCATGGACGTACGCTTGTCGCGGTGCACAGGAATGCCTCCCATCTTCCGGAACAGGATGCCCAGCGGGAAGAAGAACCATTCTTTCTTCATCAGAAAGCCCGATTGGCGGCCTACGGCCGTGATGAACAGCTTCCCGATAATCAGGTCCCAGTTGGTAGTATGCGGGGCTGCACAGATGATGCACTTCTTGAAGTCGGGCACATCCACTTCTGCTTTCCAGCCCAGCAATTTGTGGTAGATAAACCGGCAGATGGCTTGTTTCATGCGTATTTATTTGGCCAGTTCTTCCAGTTTCTTGAACACGTTGTCCACTTCGGCATTGAAGTCGGTTCTCAGTTTCTTGTAGAACAGTTTCACGCTGCCCGGTTCGGTGTGGCTGATACGGCTGATGATGTCGTTGCGCAAGTTGATAATCTGGAGAAACAGCTGGCTGTAAGCTTCACGTTTTTCCGCATTGGCATTGGCTGATTCTACCAGGCAGAGTCCTGCTGCCACTTCGGTGATATAATTGACGGTTTTTTTCAATGATTTTCTGCTAGCCATAATTCTAAAGTTTTTAGTTAATAAAATGGATTATGCTGTAAAGATACGATTTCTTTTGGAATATCCATGAGAGAGGCTGGATTCTTATGCATAAAAAAACGTTCCGTACGTGTCTGGCTATCTGGTGAAACGGATAAGATAAGGTGCCGTAACGCACGGAACGGAATTGGAAAGAGAGATTGAATGAATCAGGTAAATTCGTTTCAAGAGCATTTAAAAATAAGCGTATTTGCTTTCTGATGCAAATGGAAGAAGGACGTTTTTTCACTGATGTCTTGTAAGGTGTGACTATCGGCTTGAAATTGTGGATTATGCGGATGAAATTTTCGGAAGGTTTTCAGCGAATATTTTTTACCTTTGTGGCATAGACGTGAACATTATGAAACGGATACTGATTTACACAGGTGCGGGCTTGCTGGCGTGCCTCTTTCTGCTTGCTGGCGGATTGTGGATTTTCCGCAACCGCATCCTGAACCGGCTGGCGGAAAAGAAGATTGTCCAGGTGGAACAACGCTACGGGCTGAATGTGCATTATGACAACCTGCAGTTTGAAGGAACCGGACGGCTTTTCCTTGGGGGATTGTCGGTGGTGCCCGAGGGAAGGGACACATTGCTGACTCTTCGTTCGGCTGCATTCAATCTTGGTTTCTGGCAACTGCTGAAGGGCAATCTTGAGGTACGTAATGTCTATATGGACGGTTTGACAGTCAGTTTTATGAAGGAGAATCAGACGGCCAACTACGATTTTCTGTTCCGTAGCCGGGCAGACGGGGAGGGGACTTCCGGGCAGAATGCTGCTCATCTGGGCTTTGATGAGCGGGTGAGAAAGGTGCTTGATGGGGTATTTCGTCTTCTGCCTTCTGACGGACGGCTGACTAACCTCCTGATTCGGGAGCGGAAAGATAGCGATTCGGTCAGCCTGTTTGTGCCGGAATTCAGCATCAATCATCATCGTTTCAAGAGTCGCCTCACCTTTGTGGAGGGGGCACGCACACAGCATTGGCGGGCTGAAGGTGAAATCAATGCCGACGAGCGACGGGTGTCGGTAGGCATTCAGGCTCCCGATTTGATGGTGCCTTATATCCGCCGCAGGTTCGGGGCAGAGGTGTCTTTCAAACGCCTCTACCTGAGTTTCACCCAGCAGAAGGAGAACGGGAAACTGGTCTTGTCCGGGAAAACGGAAGTGGACGGGCTGGCCGTGTTCCATCGTCGGTTATCGTCGGAGCGCATCAACTTGGACGAAGGGGAACTGGACTTCCATCTGAACGTGGAGCTGCATGCACTGGAACTGGATAGTGCCAGCACGGTACGTTTCAACCGTCTGCAGTTTCATCCCTATTTGCGTCTGGAACCGCCCGGTCATTTGATTGCATCCATCCATAAACCTTCTTTCCCGGCCGAAGAACTGTTCGGTTCCTTACCCCATGGTCTGTTTGAGAACTTGGAGGGCATCCGGGTGGCAGGTAACCTGTTCTACGATTTCGGACTGGATGCCGACTTGGCTTGTCCTGACAGTTTGCAGTTTCATTCCGACCTGTATCCCGAGCATTTCCGGATTCTGGGTTATGGAACGACCAACCTCAGCAAGATGTCGGAAGAGTTTGAATACACTGCCTACGAAGATGAAGTGCCTGTACGCACGTTTCCGGTCGGACCGTCATGGAACCACTTCCTGCCGCTCGACAGCGTGCCGCAGCTGATGCGCATGGCCGTATTGCAAAGTGAGGACGGCGGTTTCTTCTACCATCAGGGCTTCTTGCCCGATGCCATCCGTCAGGCCATGGCCTACGACTTGAAAGCCCGCCGTTTCGCCCGCGGGGGAAGTACGATTTCCATGCAGCTGGTCAAGAATGTGTTTCTGAACCGTCGGAAGAACATCGCGCGGAAACTGGAAGAAGCCTTGATTGTATGGCTGATTGAGCAGAATCATCTTACCTCAAAGGACCGGATGTTTGAGGTGTATCTCAATATAGCTGAATGGGGGCCGAGAATCTACGGCCTGCTGGAAGCCTCAGAATTTTATTTTAAGAAGCGTCCGTCGCAACTGACGCTGGAGGAATGTATCTACTTGGCCTCCATTATCCCGAAGCCGAAGCACTACCGTACTTCGTTTGATGCCAATGGACGGTTGAAAGAGAACCAGGAAGGACACTTCCGTCTGGTGGCCCGCAGGATGGCCGCCAAGGGAGTCATTTCGGAAGAAGCTGCCGAGGGAATCGACCTTTCACGGGTGGTGCTGACTGGAGAAGCCGGCAAATGTTTCTCCGACAGCCTCAGTCTTACCGTGCTGCAACCCGCTCTCTGACGAGGGATGTTTCTCTCCTTCGTTATTCTCCGATAAGGGTGGCCACAATGCGCCGCCCTCCGCCGTGGTTGCGGAACTCACAGAGGTAGATTCCTTGCCACGTACCCAAGTTCAGTCGTCCGTTGGTAATGGGAATAGAAATACTGGCTCCTACCAGTGTCGATTTGGCATGGGCGGGCATGTCGTCCCATCCTTCAAGCGTATGGTCGTACCAGGACTCCCGTTCGCGTACCAGGTTATTGAAAATCTTTTCCATGTCGCTCCGTACGTCCGGGTCACAGTTCTCGTTGATAGACAGTCCGGCACTGGTATGCTGGATGAAGAGGTTGAGCAGTCCGGTCTTGGGCAGTGCCGGCAGATGGCTCAGCACCTCGTCGGTCACCAAATGAAAGCCGCGGGTGCGTGGCCGGAGGGTAAAAGTCGTTTGTTGTATCATTATTATAACAAGTAGATTGGTTTATTCTCATACACATTTCCAGTCGCCGATAGTGCCGGTTTCGGAAGAGAAGCTGGCGCCTATTCTGTAAAGCGTGCGGGAGTCGGAAGCGTATTCTCTTGCATAGCCTTTTTCCTCTATCTGCTGAAGCGCCTCTTCGGCCGTACCGTCCAGCTTGAACTCGAAGATATAGACATATTGCGGCGTCTCCACGATACAGTCCACCCGTCCTTGGCTCTGTACCTTCTCCACATAGACCGTGTAGACACTGACCATCCGCATGATCAGGTAGAAGGTGTACTGGAAATAACGCTCGCGTTCGGTCTCGTCTTCCTTGCGTCGCATGGTGTAGGGGATGCTGGCCAGGAAAGATGTGAAGAGGGTGCGCAGGGTGTCCGTGTCGCCCGCTTCCAAGGTTTCCACCACCTCGTCCACCCATCCTTCCACGCGCTGTTTGGGTTTCAGGTAGGAGGCGGCCAGCATGGTCAGGAAGCCGTTCTTCACCTCATTGTTGGGGAAGTCGAGCAGGAACTTGTTCATGCGCATGTTGTACCCCTTGATGGTGAGGTATCCGCTCTGGAAAATCATGGGCAGGGGCTGTTCCACATCCGCTTTGTAGTCGATGAACTCTTCCGGACGGTAGTATTTTCCGGTGAGTTCGTTGAGGTTCTCATTGAAATGGGTGAGGAGCCGGATGAGGTAGGTGGGCGTGCCGGAGCGGAACCAGTAATCGTATATCCGCAGACTGTCCAGTGCGTTGAGCAGGCTGAAGGGGTTGTACACGTCCGTCAGCCGTTCACTGAAATGGTAGCCGTCGTATTGCAGTTTGAGCCGTTGCCTCATTTCCTCCGGCGTACATTGGTAATCGTGTGCCATTTCCGCGATGGGCTCTGGGAAATAGCGGTCTATCTCCTCTTGGGTGATACCGCAGAGCGCTTCGTAGCGTCGGTCCATGCTGATGTCTTTGGGCTGGTTGAACCCGCTGAACACACTCACCTGCGAGAACTTGGTCACTCCCGTCAGCAGGACGAACTGCAGGTGTGCATCGGCTCCTTTGAAGACGGAGTAGAAGGCCTTCAGCACGTTGCGGTGTCTGTCTTCCAGGCCGGTGTCCACATCGAGCACGTCCAGAATCGGTTTGTCGTATTCATCAATCAGTACCACGGCCCGTCGTCCGGTCTGCTCGTGCGCCGCACGGAGTACCTTGATAAACCGTCCTCCCACGTCCAGCCGGTCGGCTTCGGAGGTCAGTCCGTAGCGGGCTTCCCAATCGGAAACATAGTCCTCCAGCCGTTCTTCCAGCACACCCGCCTGGGTGAAGTTGGAGCCGTTGAAGTCTACATGAAACACGGGATACACATCCCAGTCCTTTTCCAGCTGGTCTATCTTCAATCCTTTGAATAGTTGCTTATGCCCAAGGAAATAATGCTCCAGTGTGGACACTAGCAGACTTTTTCCGAAGCGTCGCGGGCGGCTCAGAAAATAAATGCTTCCTTCCTGTGCAAGCTGGTAAATCAGGTCTGTTTTGTCTACATAGACATATCCGTCTTCGATGATGCGGTCAAAGCTTTGTATTCCGATAGGGTACTTCATGGGGCGAATGAATAATTAAGAATAAATAATGAATACTTTTTTCCAAAGATAGTGCAAACCGAGTGAAGCAGCAAGCGGAAAACGAAGTTTTCCAGCTGTGCTTCCGAGGTGCAGCCTATTTTCTGGAAAGATAGTGCAAACCGAGTGAAGCAGCAAGCGGAAAACAAAGTTTTCCAGCTTGTGCTTCCGAGGTGTCGCCTATTTTCAGCAAAGATGCTGCAATTGTTGCAAAAGTCTGAGGAAAATGGAGTAAAAAAATAGCGATACCCCCGAGGATACCGCTATTTGAATCTGTTTTTGAATGTTGCCGGAGACCGCCGCTTACAGCTTCTGGTCGGATATAAGCCGGGCGATGCGCGTCTTGCTCTGTGCCCCCTTGGTGAGCAGGTACACATGCTTGTAGGCATCGCGGTTCAGTTCCGTGGGCGAGCCGTTGATGAGGATGATGTTCCGGTCGTTGGCAAACTTCAGGATACCGTTCACGTTGTTCGGGTGGAGCTTGCCGATTTCGTCCATCATGCAGTGAAGCTTGAAGTCCTTGAACTTGCGCGAAGCCCCTTCCTTGAACACGTTCAGCAGCATGATGTTGATCATGGCCTTTACCAGAATGTCCGTTCCTTCCGAACCCACGTTCGAGAGTTTCTCCACGAAGCCCGTGTCGTTGTTGTTCTCGATGATGCGGAAACGCAACTCGAACGAGTCGTACAGGCGGATGCTGTCGTAGCGGTAGGCATGAATCTCCTTGATGAAGTCGCGGAGCAGGGCGATGGCTTCCTGCTTCACCAGCTGCTCGTTTTCCGACGAGAAGAGGTTGGTGCCCGGCGCCAGGTCGTAGGCATGCTCGTTGTAGTATTTCTGGATGGCACGCAGGCTGTTCACCACGCGGTTGCTGCTCTCTTCCACCTTCATCTCGATGCACTGGATGACGCCCACGAAGTTGCACGTCTGGAATCCCTTGTTCACCTTGCCGATGAGGTCCTGGATGTCGTCTTCCGAAGCCGTCAGCATCGAGGTGTCCATGCTGATGCGCTTGAAGATGTCGGAGTGCTCGTTGTTGATGCGGCGGACGAACTCGCTGATTTTGTTTTCTTCCACGAAGTCGTGCAGTTCCTCGGCAAAGCGGAGGTACTCCCAGTCCTCGGTAAACTTGGTCTTGAACTTGAAGGTGTTGTCTTCATCGAAATGGCCGGTGAAGAGGTTCACTTCCTTGCGCAGTCGATTCTGTAGCGTCATGTACTGGCTGTCCGTGCGGCCCAGTTCGTCAATCAGTTCCAGACAGGTACGCGGCGTGTGGATTTCCACCGTGACAGGGTGCTCCGGATTGAAAATGTCCTGATGCGGCTTGTACCAGTCGTAGGCTGGAATCTTGCCGTATGCCTCCAGGTTGGCCTGCAACTGCGTCACTTCCTGTTCGGCCTGCTGCAGTTCCTTGTGCAGGGCGTCAATCTGTTCCTGCAAGCCCGAGGTCTCTCGGCGCAGGGTGTCCTTTTCCTGACCGAGCTGACGCTTCTGCTCGTCCTGCTCGCGTTTCCATTCCGGGATGTGGTCGATGAGGTCGCGCTTGTCTTTCTCGTATTCGATGAGGAGGGTGGCGTGCTCCTTGATGAACTGCAGTTCGCGATCAATGTCGCGCAGCTGGCTGCCAATCTGTTGCAGACGCTCAGTGTCGGCCCCCTGCGAGTGGAGCTCCTGCTTCATCTGGCGCTCGTATTCCGCCTTTTCCGTGGCGATGCGCTGCTGTTCCTCCTGGTCTTCCAGACGGATGCTTCCCGCCTGTGTCTCCTTCTCCTGGGCGATGTCCTGCTGCACCCGGTTCCATTCCTGCTTCAGCCGGTTCAGCTTCTCGCTCTTCTCGCGGTTCAGGTTGTTCAGCTTGCCGTCAATCTCTTGCAGTTCCGCGGCGATGCGCTGCTTTTCTTCCTCCAGTTTCCGGAGCTTGGCGGCGCGTTCGGCTTCTGCCTTCTTCTTCCAGTCGTCCAGGTCGAGCATGTCTTTCTGGTACTGCTGTTCTAGTTTCTCCAGTTCGTATTCCTGCACCGAAATCACGTCTTTCTGCTCTTTGATGCGGGGCTGGTACTTGGCCTTCAGCTGTTCCTCCAAAGCCTCCTTTTCTTGTTGCAGACGGAGGGTTTCGGCCTGGATTTCCGCCAGTCGCTTCACGCCCTTGTCGCGTTCCGCCTGATAGTCGTCGATGGAGCGGATGTGGCGCTCGATGTCCTGCAGGGAGATGGAGATGCCGTAGAACGACGTGCCCTCGTCCACTATCTTCGGCGAGAGGTTGGTCTGCCAGAGGATGGACTCGTCGCACAGTTTGCCGATGTTCTCTTCCCATCCCTTCTTATGCTCCTTGAGCCAGCCTTGCAGGGTGCTCTTGCTGTTTTTCAGGAAGGTTTCCAGTTCGTCCATGCGCGGGCGGAGCTGCAAGTGCTCGGCCTGCAGCTGCATCAGGGCCTCGTCTTTCTCCTTCAGTCCCTTCTGCAATTCCTCTTCCCATTTCAGGGTGAGTTCCTTGATGACGAGCTGGGCGTTGTTGATGCGGTTCTTCTTGCTCATGTGCAGGCCCGTGTACGACTGGATGCGGTGTTTCAGCTCCTCCTGCTCGGCTTCGAAGAAGGTTTCCTTGCGACACAGCTGCATCTGGTAGTCGAGGGCGGTCAGTTCGTTCTGCTTGCCGCTGCGTTCCGGATGCAGTTGCTGGGAAAGCTGTTCGTACTCCTGATAGAGGGCTTCGGTGGCCGCTTCGTGCTGGCGGCGGGCCTCCTCGATGCGGGTGTTGAACGTGTTGTTCAGTCCCTCGAGCTGCTTGATTTTGGCCTCATGGATGCGGTTCCACTGTTCGTCGAGGCTCTGGATGAGCGACTTGTATTTGGTGGAGATTTCCGTGTAGTGTGAGGTGAGGATGCGCTGTTCTTCCTGCAATCCCTGTTGCTTGTTTTTCCATTCGTCCTTGCGGGCCGCCCGTTCCTTGATTTCCTCAATCTGCCGGCGGGCATATTCTTTTTCCTTCTGCTGGGCCTTCTGCAGTTCGTTGTTCAGGATGGCCAGTGCCTCCTGCATCTTGTCGCAGCGCTGGCGCGACTGTTCCTGCAGTTCCTGACGGCGGGTGAGGAGGGCGGCACGTTCCTTTTCGGCCTTGCGCTTCCGTTCCTCGGCCTTGGGCAACTGGCTTTCGGTGAGGCGGAAGGTGGCGGCCAGTTCGCGGCAACCTTGTACGAGGGCCGTTTGCTGGCGGGCTACCTGTGCCGAGAGGGAGGTGATTTCCTTGGCCTGTTTCTGCGTCTCGCGCTTCTGGAACTCCTCGATGTCGCGCAGGCGGGTCTCGAAGTTCTTCAGGTGCTCCTTGTAGGTGTTCAGGTCGATGGCCGTCTCGTCTTCGTTGATGGACGAGATGATGGTCTTCTTGATGAACTCCGCGTCGAGCTTCGAGTTGAGGAGTACGTTCTGGATGGTGCGCGGGATGTTCTGGTACTGCTTGCTCTCCATGAGTGAGTAGCGGCTCATCTCGGGGCCTGCCCCGTTGCCGTAGAGGATGTTACGGTATTCGTCGTAGGTATAGATGATGCGCGAGTAGTCCACGCCATACTGGTCGAGGGCGGCACGGATGCGGTCGTTGCCGCTGTAGGCCGTGCGGTGCTCGTCGACGAAGAACTCCATGCGGTAGGGCGAGTCGATGAAACGATAGCACACGCGGCCCATCGACTTGAAGCTCAGGATGCAGAACGGGCCTTGCTCGGTGGCCACCTCATAGATGATGTAGGAGTTGGAGTAGGGGAAATAATACTCCGTGTAGCTCTGCTTCTCCACGGGGATGCCTAACTTCTGGGTGTCGGCGTTGTAGAAAAACAGGATGGCGCGCAGGACGGTACTTTTTCCCACTCCTTGCGTACCGATGAAATGCACATTCCCGTCCAGGTAGATGTCGTCGGCATAGGGAATGTTGGCGCTGTTGATAAAGATGATTCTATTCAGGTTTCTCATTGTCTTCCGTTTCAGTGTCGTCGTAAATTTGGATACTTTCAATCAGGCGTTCCAGGTAGTGCCAGGAGCTCATCACCTTGTAGGTGTTGGTCTTCTCGTTCTCCAGCTCCAGGAAAGATTCCTTGGTGAGCTGGCGAATCATGTTGTCGAGCACGTCCTTGCGCACGTCCTTGTCGGAGAAATGCTTGCGCAGGCCGTCGAGCTTGTTTTGCAGCATCACGTTGATATTGGCCTCCACCAGAATCTGTTCGGGCTGGAAGCGGAAGCCCGCGCCGAAGGTCTCGTCGTAGGTCTTGAACAGGTCGAGCACGTCAATCCAGTAGTAGGCACGCATGATTTTCTGTTCCAGCGTGGTACGCGGTTCCACCCGCGAGAAGTAAAAGTATTCGTTGCCCCGTTCCAGGGTGTAGCCGATTTGGGCGAAGTAGACCGACAGCGCCTCGAAATGGTCGTCTATCTGGTCGTACATGTCGCGCACGGCTTCGTTGCAGCTGTTCGAACTGATGAACTGTCCCTTCTGGAGAGAGTCGAACAAGGCCGCAGTATTGTCAGGTATTTGTATGTTCAGTTCCATAAGTCAAATGTATAGAGATGAATGCGGGTTACGAGTGCGCCGGGTAAATCTTGGCATACTCGTACTGGTGGTACAGGCCGAACTCGTCGCTGATGCGGAGACGGTTTTCGTAGAGCGACACCATCTGGCAGAACAAGGTGGTGCGTTCCTGCTCGTCCACCTCGCGGGCAAAGGTGTAGTGCATCAGGTAGTGGAAGAGGTCTTCTTCCGGAGCCGAGGCATCGTTCCAGCGGGCCTGCGCCTGTGCCTGAATATAGTCGCCCAAGGTCTCTTCCAGGTCGATGACCTCCTGGTACATGGCCGGCGATTCCATGTCTTCCTCGCTGAAGGCCCCCGCCTCGTGGCTGCGGATAATCTCGCGGTATTGCAGGTTGTGCAGCACCTTCAGGATGACGGGGCGTGCCTCGTCGGTACTCAGGTAAGGCAGTGACAGCTTGAACGAAGACGGCACGGTGCCCTCCAGCAGCACGGAATGTTCCTTGTCGAGCACCTCCGAGAGGTTGCTTCGCGACCGCAGCTCGAACTGGTCCTGCAGGTACTTCACCTTCCGGATTTTCTCTACCAGTATCACCTGGCTCTTGATTTGGTTCAGGTAGTTGATGATGTCCTGCTGGGCCCGGATGAGGCTGTGGGCCGAGAGTTGGAGCTCACTGCGCAGTTCCAGCAGGATGCGGTTCAGCTCCTCGTCGGTAGCCTGCTGGAAAAACCGCCGTTCCTCGTGCAGGATGAGGTTTTCGGTGGTGTCAATCAGCTGCTGGATGTGAATCCGTTTCTTGTCGAGGTTCTCCAGCTTGGCAATCTTTATCTGGTAAGTCGGTTCATGCTTGAAGGCATTGTCGATGCTGCTCTGCAGGTTCATGATGTTGCGGAGGGTGGTACGCGCAATCTTCTGGAACGTAATCTTGATGTTGCGCACATAACTCTCCTTGCGCGAGGCAATTTGCTCCTTCTCGTAGTAGTCCATCAGTTCGTGCAGATAAGCGATGTTCTCGTCGATGATGGCCGTGTTGATGTCCTCGTTCGCCTCGAGGAGCAGTTCGAAGAAGTCGAGAAAGCGGGCATCCAGTTCCACGAAGTTTCCGTTCTGGCGGATGACTTCCTTCTCTATAAGCAGTTTCAACCGGTTTTCATCGTCCTTGAGCAGTGCCAGTGCGTCGGAATAACGGAAACTGAGTGTCTTTCGCTTCTCGAACATTTCCGTAAGCAGTCCCCTGGCCGCCGCAATGGTATTGATAATTTCGTGAATCGATCGGAATATATACATAGTCTAGTTGAAAATTCGGGCAAAGTTATAATTTGCCAGCCAATTTTCCTAATGTTCCGAAGCGATTTTCCCCCTCTCTCGGGGTTCTTTCAGGCGGGTTTGGAGGAGTTTCAGTACTTTCCCCACAGTACTCCAGTACTTCCTTGAAAGTACTGAAGTACTCCTTTGGAAGTACTGGCAGGAAGCAAAATCGTTGGCTTTCTTGTCGGTATGGAATGTTTATTCCTCACTCACTGCCGTAAATACAGGGCGGAGTTGCTGGCTTTCGGTCTCGAAGCCGTACCAGTAGCAGTGTCCTTCCTCGGGGGCGGGGAGCTTGCACAGGCGGAGGTCGTCACGGTAAGTGCCCGTGCAGACCGTCCAAGTATCGATTGGCGTGACGTGCTTCGTGCGTATTCGTTCGGCTGGTTCCTTCTTGAGCGACATGCCGGCTTCAATCCAGGCTCGACTCATGGCCGTCAGGAAATGCGGATAGTGTGCCTTGCAGAACTGATAGAGCAGGATGCCCCGTCGTTCCAGTCCCATAGGCTGGTCGATGACCCCGATTTGAATCAGGTGATTCAGGAAGCGCGTCAGGAAGTCGGGCTCCTCCACAATCAGGCGGCGAGTGACTTCCTGCCAGGCCGATGCGTTGTAGAATCCGTCGAGCAGGCGTGAAAGCAGGCGGGCGGTCTGTAATTCGTCGGGAGTGATTTCGCGGGTCTGGAGCACCTCGTAGGGCGGCAGGGGAGAGTAGCAGATGCCTAATTCTTTGGCCCGGCGCCGCATCTCCGTGCCCGGCAGCAGTTTCAGTGATTCCAGCTGGATTTCTCCCGCACGGTATTCAGCCAGCGTACGTACGTCATCGAAAATCTGCGACAAGTGATAGAGCGGCAGCCCCGCAATCAGGTCGGCGTGCGTCTCCATGTTGTCCAGCGAACAGAGGTAACGTAGTCCTTCCAAGGCATCGGACAGTTTTCCGGCCCGTCGGCTGACAGTGAGTACTTCCTCGTGCAGACTCTGGATGCCCGCCTCCAGGTGAAGCAGTTCCTTGGGCATGGAAGACAGTTCCCGTTTCAGTTCCTCCGAAAGCAAGGCCGGATGGATTTCCAGGTGGAAACGCATGTCGGGAAACTCCCGGAAGAGGTCGAACAGCGCTTTGGCCCGGTGGCTCTGGTAGTTGAATGTGCGGTCGAGCACCCGGATGTTCCGGATACCCTTCTCGTGAATCAGTCGGACACGGGCACGGATGGCCTCGATGGACAGTGTGCGCACCGGCTTCTCTCCTCCACTCACGCAGAACGCGCAGGTGTTGAAGCAGCCTCGGGTAGTCTCCAGTTGCACGAACGGCTTGGTCCAGTTGAAGAACGGACTTTGTTCGGGGTTGACCAGCTTGTCGAACGCCATGACGCGCGACAGCCCGTTGTCGTGGTAATGGCCTTCCGCATCTAAAAAGCAAAGCCCCGTGACTGCATCCCAGTCGTCCGGCTGTTGCCAGCGGGCGAGCCACTGCGGAAAAGTCTCTTCCCCCTCGCCCCGGAACACACAGTCGACAAAGCGGTTGGTACGCAGGAAGTTCTCGTTGGGTCCCAGAAACTCCGGACCACCCAGTGTTACGACGCAGCGCGGCAGCATCGCCTTCACCCGGCTGAGGACGTGCATGAGCACCTCGTGGTTGAAGAGCCAGCAGGTAGCCGCCACGATATCGGGTGCATGGCGCACCACTTCCCCGGCCGTCATTCCCGGGTTTTCATTGATAGTAGCCGACACCACTCCCCACTCCAGGGAAGGGTCGTGCATCACTTGAGCATGCAGGGCCGGAAGCGCCAGTGAGGCATGCGCATACGAACTGTTCAGGTCGAGCCAGAGGATTTTCATGGGCAAAGAAGAATCAAGATAAAAGATGCGTAAAGACAAAGGAAAAGGATTTGCAAACCGATGTGAAAACCGGGCTGCAAATCCTTTATCGTATCAGACCATCTCTTGTGCAGAGTGTCCGGTTATTTTTTTAAATCAGATACTGTGAGCTGATAGATTCGTTCGACATCACGCGGCGGATGGTTTCAGCAAACATGTCGGCGATAGACAGCTGTTTTACCTTTGCGCAACGCAGAGAGTAAGGAATACTGTCAGTAAACACGATTTCTTCCAGCTGAGAGTTCTGTACACGTTCAGAAGCAGGACCTGACATGACACAGTGAGAAGCGATGGCACGTACCGAACGGGCACCGGCTTCCTTCATGATGTCGGCAGCCTTGGTGATGGTACCGGCTGTATCCACCATATCGTCAATCAGGATGACGTTCTTGTCTTTCACGTCACCGATAATCTGCATGGAAGCTACCACGTTGGCTTTTTCACGTGTCTTGTGACACAATACCAAAGGTACATCCAGGTATTTGGCGTAAGTGCTGGCACGCTTTGAACCACCCACGTCGGGTGTAGCGATAACCAGATTTTCCAAGTTCAGCGACTGGATATAAGGAGCAAAAATAGTAGATGCATACAAATGGTCTACCGGAATATCGAAGAAACCCTGAATCTGGTCGGCGTGCAAGTCCATGGTAATCAGACGGTCGATACCTGCCACGCTCAGCAAGTCGGCAACCAGTTTCGCACCGATAGACACACGCGGTTTGTCCTTGCGGTCCTGACGAGCCCATCCGAAGTAAGGAACAACGGCAATGATGCTCTTGGCAGATGCACGCTTGGCAGCGTCAATCATCAGCAGGAGTTCCATCAGGTTGTCAGAGTTGGGGAAAGTGGACTGTACCAGAAATACATGTTGTCCACGGATGGATTCTTCATAAGAAACGGCAAACTCGCCGTCCGCGAAGTGAGTAATGTTCATGTTACCAAGTTCACAGCCCAAGCTGTTACAGATTTTTTCTGCAAGGTATCTCGAGTTTGTTCCGGAGAATACCTTAAAAGGTGATTTTGCGCTCATTGTAAAATAGATAATATTGCCTTATTTTCTGCAAAAGTACGCCATTTCTTTAAGCCGGACAAACGTTTCCGGCAGAAAATTCATCGGCGGCTCAGTCGGCCAGCCGTTTCAATTTCCTGAAATGAGCGATAAGTTCCTGATAATTGTAATCGGAAGCCGGGTTGAATTTGTTCCAGAGTCCGCCCAGGATGGCAGCTCCTCCGAAGCCGAAGTCTTTTACCTGGAGGATATTGTCCTCGTCCACACCTCCCAGGGCAATCACCCGCTTGTCGATGATTCCTTTGGCAGCCGCCTCACGGATTTCTTCGGACGTGAATCCCGCATGGTATCCTTCCTTGGAGATACTGTCGAATATCGGACTGAGGAATACGTAGTCACACATCTTCTTGTCGGCGATGACCTCTTCGAAGGTATGGCATGATGCGCTCACGTGTCCCGAATAATTGTCGGGGACAATCGGGTTGCGGTGGCTCAGGTGGATACCTTTGAGTTTGTACTCCTCCTTCAGGTAGAAGTGGTCGTGTACGACGATACGTTTATGGTATTTTTCGGGAATGAGGGTGAGCAGACGTTCCGCATAAACCGGTGCTGTGTCGGGCTTACGCAGGTGGAGAATGTCCAGTCCCTCGTCAAACAGAGTGGTGATTATCTTGTCCTCCTCTACGAAATAGGTAGGGGTTGTTATCAAAATTAACTTCATGCGATTACACAAATTGTGGCGCAAATTTAGTAACCTCTTTGAAATATTCCTAATGCCCGTGGATATTTATTTTCGTAGGGTCTGATAATCAGTCGGTTCCTAGGAAAAGATTCCTAAAAGCAGGAGTAGGAGCAGGGCAATCAGACCCACATACAAGGTGATTTTGAGGGCCTGTTTCCGGTCGGCCTGTTCTTTTTCCTGTGTCCGTCTTTTGATTTCCTCCAGTTTCTCGACCGAAAGTGTCGGAGGAATTTCCTTATGCTGACATTCCGTCATGCGTCGGCGGGTTTCCCTCATACGCTCCCGGCTGCGTTGGCGGAGTACCCGGTTTTCCTTGTCCCTCCGCATCATGTCGTGGATGCATCCTAATGTTCCCATGGCGATTGGCTTTGAATCTATACAAAGATACACATTATTCTTGTAAGGAATGAGTGATGGTCTATCTGATTTTTCCGTTTCCTGTGTTCCGTCTGTTTGAATGTTCGTTTAAAATTACTACATTCGCAGTAGAATCAAAATCCAGTGGTTATGAGCAAGCTATATCCGGTAGGAGTGCAGAACTTTGAGAAAGTGATTTTGGGCGGTTATGAATATGTCGATAAGACCGCCTTGATTTATGAGTTGTTTAACACAGGAAGTTACTATTTTCTGAGCCGTCCGCGACGTTTCGGCAAGAGTCTGCTGTTGTCCACCCTCGAAGCCTACGCGCAGGGGAAGAAGGAACTTTTCAAGGGACTGGCGCTGGAAAAACTGGAGAAGGGCTGGACGGTGTATCCGGTGCTGCACTTGGATTTGAATACGCAGAAATACGATTCGCCGGAATCGCTGACCAATGTGTTGGAAGAGAACGTACGAAACTGGGAAGCGCTTTATGGAGCTTCTTCTGCCGAGATTGGGGTGGCCCGGCGTTTCCAAGGCATCATCCGCCGTGCATGCGAGCAGACAGGCCGCCGGGTGGTGATTCTCATCGATGAATACGACAAGCCCATGCTGCAGGCCATCGGCAACGAAGCCTTGCAGAACGAGTACCGCAGCACCCTGAAGGCGTTCTACGGGGCGTTGAAGTCCATGGACGGCTGCATCCGCTTCGCCCTGCTGACGGGAGTGACCAAGTTCGGAAAGGTCAGCGTGTTCAGCGATTTGAACAACCTGCGGGATATTTCCATGATTGACCAGTATGCGGAAATCTGCGGTATCAGCGAGAAGGAAGTGCATGCCTACTTTGAGGAGGATATTCACGAGCTGGCTACGGCTACGGGGATGAGTTACGAGCAAGCGTGTGCGGAACTGAAAGCCAATTACGACGGCTACCACTTTACGGAAAATGCCGTGGGCATGTACAATCCGTTCAGCCTGCTGAACACCTTTGCCAACCGACGCTTCGGCAGCTACTGGTTTGAAACAGGCACGCCCACCTACCTCGTCGAGCTGCTCAAGCTCCACCATTATCCGATAGAGGACCTGGAACATATCGTCACCAGCCAGCCGGTACTGGACAGCATCGACACGGCCTCCACCGACCCGATTCCGGTCATCTACCAGAGCGGCTACCTCACCATCAAGGGCTACAACAAGATGTTCGAGAACTACACGCTGGGCTTCCCCAACCGGGAAGTGGAACAGGGCTTCTTCAAGTTCCTGCTGCCAAACTACGCATCGGTGAGCGTGAGCAAGTCACCCTACCAGATTCAGTGCTTCGTGGAGGAAGTGATGGCGGGCAAGGTGGACGATTTCTTCGACCGCCTGAAGACGATGTTTGCTGACATCCCTTACGAGCTGGCCCGTGACCGCGAGGTGCATTACCAGAACATCCTGTACATCATCTTCAAGCTGATGGGCTTCTACGTGCAGGTGGAATACCACACGAGCCGCGGACGGATTGACCTGGTGCTCCAGACGCAGGACTACGTGTACATCATGGAATTCAAGCTGAACGGCAGCGCGGACGAGGCACTGGCCCAGATTCGGGAGAAAGGCTATGCCGCTCCTTTTGCCAAGGACAGCCGCACAGTCTATCGGGTTGGTGTCAACTTCAGTGACGAGCTGCGGAACATTCAGGAAGTGAAAGTAGAAGCTCAATGAGTCTTTCCCCATCTTTCGCATACAGATAGACCTTCTTTCCTTTCTGGAGGGTCAGGCATACGTTGTACCACCCATGGTGCACATTGAACCGGGTGGAGTCATAATGCACTGCCTGTACGATATCGTGTAAGACCAGCGTCTTCAGAAGAACGTGTGGAGTACGTATCTGCAGAATGTCTTTTCCTACGACGTAATAAGTGCGGCTGTGCATCCAGCTGACGAGAATTCCGCTCAGCATATAGGATGAATAAGGGTACAGGAAGTCTGCTTCCTCCTTAGAGGATTGGGTGATTAGGTTCAGGAGGCAATAGAATATCAGTCCTCCGAGGAACCACCACAGGATGATGTAGCCTCCATACATCCATCTGTTTTTTAGTCTGAAATTTTCCATCTTGTGTGGAGTGAGAAATATTATTTGTTGTATAATGACAAATATAAAAAAATAGGCGGAAAAATGCTCCAATGCCTGTCTTTTTATTGTAAAATTAGTGTTTTTTTCAGAATGTGGTATAGCGTGTGACTATCCTACAACCATTTTCGTTATATTTATAAAATAAACCAATTATTATCAACCCATTATCTTTCTCACTTTACGAGAATTACATCATCGAGGTTAGTGGTGTACTGCTTGTCTCAGTCTATTGTATCGAAATGGTTGGTCTGGAATCCGTCTATACTATTGAAAGGAAGTTTTGAATAGCTTGCATTTCCTTCTTCTTTAACAAGCATACACTCTATAGGAGCTTCACTCCCCCATGGTGTATAAGTATCAGTTCCCGCAGAAACATACTTTTTACAATTTCTACTTCTTCATGCTACGGATAAGCGGAAAACGCCTTGAAGGAGTGAGGAATTCTTCAAGGCGTTTTCTATGTTTTCCACAAGGAAAACGTATGTTTCTCTGCCGGAAACCGTACGTTTCTGCCTTGGGAAACATACGTTTCCGGGAAGAGAGACGTACACATCAAACGTACGTTCCCGGGAAAACGAAGAGGCGTCTGGCCAATTTCTTCCACAACTTTGAAAAACCGTTTCTTTTTCGTATCTTTCAGGACAAGATTTACCTTACAGTCAGATGCGTATGAAAAAGATGGTGCTGTGTATCCTGCTGTGGCTCGCCGTGCTGCCGCTTAAGGCCACAGGGCAATCGGGCGATGTGATTCGCCTGGGAGGAGAAGAATGGGTCTTGATGGCAAAGCCCATAGCCTACGATTCCCTGCTGTGCAGGCGGATGGGAGATTTTCTTCCGGAAAATGTTAGTCGGTCCACTGGCAATTATAGCGGATATACCGCTTTCTGGGAGGTGCGTGACGGGTATCTTTGCCTGCAACGGGTAGAGGCGGATGTCTATGAAGAGGTCGGCAAGAAGAAATCTACACGGGTGTATGAGGTGAAGGACTTGCAGCCGATTTTTGCGGCCTATTGTCGGGCGGGGACGATTCAAGCCCGCTGGTTCAGTGGGGAACTTCGGGCCGGAAAAGGTGATTTGGTGAGATACGTGCATGACGGTTTCGACCGTAACATGGAAACGGAGCAGGTACTGACCGTCCGGAACGGTAAAGTGCTGGAAACGCAGACTTATCATAATTACCGGAGAGACGGACTGAATCTGACAAAGGCATATGGGGAGATTGTGCGTCGGTTTCCTTGGGAGCGGTTTCCTGAATACCGTGGAGAACGGTTCCTTTTTTCGCTAAGTGATTTTCAGACGACGGAGGACGGTCACTTCGTAGACTGTGACGTACGTTTCATTTTTCTGCGTACTTCGCGGAAAATGATAAACGACGGGAATCACCCGCTGGCTCTTGCCCTTAAAGAAACGCTGAAATCCATTTATCCGTGGGAGGTGCTTTTTATCAATGGAAAGTACACGGGTGAATATCGGAATTTTACTATGACTTTGCAGGAAGATATAACGCATGATAAGGGTGATTCTGCAAAATACACGCTTGTCGGTCGGGTTTATGGTGAGTTCGTCCGTCAACGTCCTCCTTATGATGTGAAACATGAAGTGTTGGTTGGTTCCAATTTGAGCATGGCTGGACAACCGTTTCAGGGATGGTTGACAGATTCCACCGGATGCTTCCGGATAAAGGGGCTGGAGGCCGGAACTTATCATCTGAAAGCGGCATATGTGGGACTGGCTCCTTGTGATACGGTAGTAGCCCTCCCATCGCAGCATAATGACACGTTGCGGATGGTGCTTCCTTTAGAGTATGATCATATTTTGAAATATGACTGTTCACCGGAGCTGTCTAGAGAAAACATCCTCAAGGGACATCCCAAGCTGCGACTGGTGATACCGGAAGAACAGGAACAAAAAATCCGCACACACTTTTTCTGGAAGAAGTACGGCGTGAGTTATGACGCTTTTTATCCATTGAAGAAAGATGGGACACTGGACTGTTATCTGGGTGTCCCCAATCATCTGCTGACAGCTTATAATCTGGTGGTTTTTGATTATCTGGACAAGAAGTTTGGCACTTCATGGCGCAAGGAAGCTCCGAAAGGAATATTTGGGCTGGATAAATCTTTAGATGAATTTCGTGACGGGGAGAAAGGAATAACGGTAAATGCGGAGTTCTGGATAGATATGGAAAAATTATTGTAAGTATTATTTAGATGGATAGGAAAGAATGAAAGCTGTAAGATTCTGTTGCATTTGGATGATTGGTCTGCTTTTGCCAGTCAGTTGCATCAGTCAGGCGGGACAAAAGAAAGTAGAAACCTCAGAAGGCGTACCTTATGCACCTGTTCCTAACCAGGTGGAAGGTCTGAAAATTATCGGAGCTTTGAGCAAGGCATACGGTGACAACTCAAATGTGACCGGAGATTTTATCGGGAGCATCCGTTGCCCTTCTTTTCTGGAGGGATATTATTTTGAAGGGAATACGCTTGTCTTTCAGGTGCGCGGCGATACGCTGCGGGCGCGGAAGATATTGGAAGAGGTGTCGGGAAGCAAGGCTTTCCGTATCGAAATGATGACAGACAGCACATTCTCTGAAAAGCAACTTCGGGGTCTTCAAGATGAACTGAACAGACGGTTAGAAACTTTGCCGAAGTGTAGATTGAGTGCTAACATAGTGAGTTGGGGATGTACGGCCCATTTTATCGATGTGACCTTTATCCGTAACACTCCGGAAGCCCGTGCGGAGTTCCGCAGGTTGCTGATAGATTCTCCTGCCATTCGTTTTTCGGGTCCGGAAGAACCCGTCCGGAACAATGCCACCGGGGTGTCCGAAGAATATGGTATATCTTTGTATCCGGAATACACCGTTTATGCAGATACGGCTTCCACTGCCTCATTCATCCTCTTGAACGGAAGCGGACAACAAATAAGATGTGGGGAGCATTATTTCATCACTTACGAAGGGAAGGATGGACAGTGGTATGAATTGCCTATCAATACCTTTGCGGTGGATATTGCCTATCTGGTATCTCCAGGTTCCTCTCATCAGTTTGTAGCTAATTTATATTCTGATGTAAACGACAATCACTCTGGACGTTACCGTTTCTTCTATGAGGTGTCTTTTGTATCGAGAGAAAAAATCCGGATGATGGCAGAATTTCGTCTGACGGACAATTACGGGAATTCCAAACGGGCTGAAAAAACTCCGATACCGAAAATGACTGGTGGAAATTATGTGGAGGCTCCAAAGGAAGATGAGAAAACAGTTTATCAGGTAGTGGAGGAGATGCCAGAGTTCCCTGGTGGTATGCCTGCCTTAATGGAGTTCATCCGGAAAAACCTGCGGCATGACAAGGCTGAAAAGAAGGAGCGTGTCATCATTCAAATAGTAGTAGATAAGGAGGGAAACGCCACGAACCCTGTGGTGTTGCGAAGTACAAATCCGGTGTTGGATGAAGAGGCCCTGCGCATTGTCAGTCTGATGCCGAAATGGAAACCGGGCAGACAAGCCGGGAAGAACCGGAACGTAAAGTTCGTTTTTCCTGTGGCGTTTGAACCTTCTGTGCGGAATACAAATTAATTATCCCGATAGCCTATGAAAACAAATACATTTTTTCAACTGTTTGTGGCGGTGGTCTGCATGATGTGTGTCGGCTGCACGGGCAAGCGAAAAGCACAACCGGATGTTGCTTTGGTAAAGGAGACTCCTCCGGCAGTACAGAGTCCGGAAGTAACGGTCGACACGCTTGCAGCAGAGGAGCCGGATACGGAAACTTCGGCAGACAATCCGTCTCAACCGCGGTCGATGGTGCTGGAACCGGTGGCTCGGGATATTCCTTCCGGCCTTCCTCTTTCTGCGGATTCGCTTTCCATGCGTACGGAATATGATTATTATCCTGTAGCGACTTCCAAGGTCAAGGTCATCATTACCAGTCGTGCGAACCGGGAGTATGACAGTGGAGAAGGGTACAGTCTGGTATATTACAATGAAGCACTAAAGCAATGGGAACCTCAGCCTACCAGTCCGATAGTCAACGATGTGTTGTGGGTGTTTACGCCCGATTATCCTACACACCGGCAGACCATTCACTTCTATACGGACAAGAACCGCCCCGGCAGGTATCGCATTTACAAATCATTCAACCGGAATACACGTACGGCATACGCGGAGTTTGAACTCGTATCCAAGGCTCAGCACCGGAAACTGCTCGACAAAATTAGCCGGTACGGGGAGAAACATCCCAAGGACCGTGTCATAGAAAACCTGAATTCTTGGGGATTCCATGACAATGACACGTTGTATATGTCGTGGATGGTGAATTCGGAGGCGTTGCAGAAAGAGTTCCGGCAGAAGGTGCTGAATTATGCGGCAATCGTGGTGAACGACGGGAAAGAGGATGTGGCTACTTATTTCACCCAACCGATGTACACGGATACTTTCGGCATCAAGATGTACACGGAGAAGGCGGTGTATCCACCAAATACGGAATCCGTGGCAGTGAGAATCGTGAACCGGAGCGGACAGAGCATCTCGATGGGGTCGCCGTACTGGGTGCTTCGGAAGGAAGGGGAAAAATGGTTGTTTTTGCCTGGAGCAAGGGTTTGGACACTTGAAGAACATATTCTTTCATCCAATAAGATTTATCCTTTTCCTGCCAGTTTGTATCCGTCACTTCGTATGCTTACGCCCGGCGTCTATCGTGTGGTGAAGGAAATGGATATCGGGGATAATTATCGCGGCTGGTATTTTGCGGCGGAATTCCGGATTGGCCACAAGGTGGAAGAGCGGGATGCTTCGGACAAGGAACCTTCGTCACAGCCTTTGCAGGAAGTGGCTGAGGAAAAGGATATGGATATTGCGTATGACGTGGTAGAGGAGATGCCGGAGTTTCCCGGGGGCATGTCGGCCTTGATGGATTTTATTCGGAAGAACCTGAACTATGACAAGGCGCTTGTGCCTGAAACGATTGGAATTCCTCGGGTCATCGTGCAGTTTGTGGTGGATGAGGAAGGAAACATTCTTCATCCGGTGGTGCTGCGGGGGCTGAATCCGGCATTGGACGAAGAGGCTCTTCGGGTAGTGAAACTGATGCCGAAATGGAAACCGGGCAGACAGAGCGGAAAGCCAGAGAAGGTGAGGTATGCCCTCCCGATTACTTTCGAGCGTGCCGCCAAGGTTCCCTGATTCTATCGGAGTGATTCAGGAAAATAAGTTCATGTTATTAATATGAAAAAAAACGCTGGAAGAGAGGGTACATTGTTTTTTGTGACTATTTTTATTGCCACATCAGGAGAATCTGTTCTCCAAGCAAGACTAGACTGAAAATTTAGGCACGTTGGAAAGAAGGCGGGCATCACGAACTATTTAAATCGAAATTATGAGAACTAAAGACTTGACGGTATTTATTATGTGCATGTGCCAGTCATTTTGCTTTGCACAAAAAAAAAGTGAGAACCCTCACCGGCAATATGAGGAAAATTATAAATGGGAAATGAATTTTGCCGGAGGACTGAACACTAACGGCTGGGAATTTATGGGAGGCGTTCATTGGCTGCCGGTTTCTTATGCGGGTATAGGAGCTTCTGTCGGTTTTGATTCAGAAATTAAGGAATGGTCTGATTGGGGCAGAAGGGAAGGCGATTCTTTTTATGAGGACGATTATTGTGCCCGATTTATTTTCAAGCCATCCTTATTATTGCGTACGCCCTCGTTGTGGCATCTGGAATCGCAGGACTTGGATTTTCATTTGTTTGCTTTGCCGGGAGTCATTCTGTCACCTCCCGCCAGAGGGGCAAAAGATTCTGGTTGGCTGTATTGGAGCGGGGCGGTCGGTGTGACGGCGATTATAGACCGTTTGGTCCTTTCTTTGGGTTATAATTGCTCTAATTATTACCTTTTGGATGGGAATCCTCATGCACACCATGCTTATGAGAAATTCGAGAAGGGAGAAAAGCAGCGCACACATTCTGTCTTTATCATGTTGGGCTATAAGTTCTAGTCTGTAGGGGCGGATGGTTTTTATCTTCCATGCGGTTCTCATCAAAAGGATGCTCAGGCGAGCAAATGTTCCCGCCTGAGCATCTTTTCATCGGATAATTCCCGTGTCCTTGTCCTTCAGCTGGATGGAACGGTCGACGTCGTGGAACTTGCGTCCTCTGGTCAGGCGCCACGTCACGGTCAGGTTGACGAGGTTGCAGGCATCGCCGCTGTAGAGGGCGGTGCGCTTCTGGAGGTTCCGGTTCAGGATTTCCGATTCAAACAGCTTGTATTTGTGCTGGAAGGGTTGTTGCCAGATTAGGGCGAACTGCCAGTCCTTGTAGCTGTAGGCGGCCTTCAGGGTGATGTCGCCCCCGCTGTATCCCTTGGTTTCCCCTTCCAGAAAGCGGGAACCGTTGTCGGCGTAGGCATGGAGGGAGAGGTTGCCCAGGTAGGCGTTGACAGCCCCCGTGACGAAGTAGGACGTATAGCAGTGCGTGTAGTCCTGACCGAAGTTGAAGCAGCGGAACAGTCCCCCGTAGGCCGTGACGGAGAGCTTTTCCGGCAGCAGCCAGTAGCTTGCGTAGGCCATGGCGTTCAGTGCGTCAATCTCCTTCTGGTTGCGCTGGGTGTAGATGAACCGGTCGTCGGCCGTGCGTTCATACACCGCCATGTTGGGACGAAGGCATTGCTTGTAGAAACCTTCCAGACTAGCTTGCAGGCGGTTGTCGGTGTACGTCAGCCGCAGGAGGTGATACATCTCCCGGTTGGGCTTGAGGTCGGGACTCCCCACGGTCCACTCCATGCGGTTGTTACGGATGGAGGCATCGCTGATCATGGCCACTCGTGAGGTCCGTTCGCTCATCTGGAAATTGTAGCTCAGCTGCAGGGCGTGGGTGAAGCTGTAGCTCAGGGCCGCTTTCGGGCAGAAACTCCAGTAGTCGTACGAATGGGCCTGCTGGCGGTAGTGCAGGTAGCTGCCCCCGATGCCTGCCGAATAGCGGAGGTTGCCCCACAGTCCCTTGATTTCGGAGAACAGGTACACACGGTTGTTGTGGATGGGGGTGGCAGCCGAGACGTCGCCCGTATATTCATTGTTCGTGTATTTCTGGCTGTAGTTGAGGCCGGCAGACAGGGTGAAGGGCTTCAACCGGTTTTCGTAGATGGCCTCGCTCAGGAGAGAGTAGGTGCGTCCGTCCACGTCGTAACGGTAGGGCGAGCCTTCGTCGTAGCTGTCCGAGGAGCGGGTGCCGATGTATGTGCCCACGGCGTTGAGGGTGAGCGACTGCCGGGGGGTGAACTGCTGGAAGTAGTAGAGGTCGAGCACCGGACTCCCGCTCCGGCTCTGCTGCTGTTCGAGGGCCGTGTAGGTCTGTTCTCCGTCCACAATCTGCTTCTGATTGAAATTGTTGGGTATGTGACTGAAGTCGCCGCTCAGCGAAGCCTGGAACACATAGCGGGTGGAGTCGGCCAGGTTGTAGGTCAGCTTCAGCTGGTTGTCCAGGCTCTGGTTGCGCGAGGCGAGGTCGTTGCGTTGGATGGTATAGACCGATCCGTCGTTCAGGTGGTAGTGGGCGGTTTCCTCCGTCCGTAAGTCTCTGTAGTTCTGGTAACCGATGCTGTAGTTTAACGACAGCTCACTCTTTCCCGTGTTCCATTTGCCATACACCGTGTAGTCGCCCTGGCGGGTTGTCAGCGCCTGGGTGAACGAGGTGCCCAGCGTGTATCCGTTGTCCGCCCGTCGGGTAGTGATTTCGATGACGTAGGCAATGCCGTCGCCGTAGCGCACGCCGGGGTTGTCGATGAAATGAATGGTACGGATGCTCTTCGGGTCGAGCGAAAGCATCTCCGCTTTGTCCACGATGATGCTGTTGATGCGGATTTGCACGCTTCCTCGTTGGTCGATGGCCGAGATGGTGTGTCCCACCTCGTCCACACGGATATTCGGGAGGGTGAGTTGCTGGAGCAGGCTGTAGCCCGAGCGGGAAGAAGTCTTCTGCTGTTCGGAGGGATAGAGCAGTATCCCGTCGGTCTTCTTGATAATCCGGTCGGCCTTGACCTCCACCTCGCCCAGTTCCACGGTGGGTTCCACCTCCTGCGCGAGGACGGGGAGGGTCAGCAGAAGAAGGAAGAGGATAGCCCTGAATCGGGAGACGGTGGACCGGAAACTCCCGGTCGGCCGGGACTGTTTATGAGCAGTCCCGCATGTCGCTTGCGGTTTTGTGGGGAGTATTGAAGCCCGGCATGAGGACTTATGGCCCGACTCATGCAGTGTGCGATGGGTAAGGAAGATTCCCTCCTTTTTCAGGCAGAGGGTGTGCATCAGCGGAAGCCGGCTTCCGGCTCCCTGCTGGAAAAGTAATCTGAGTGTTTGCATTTGTTCCTGTGTGTAAAATTCAGGAACAAAAGTAGGGGGCTGTCACGAAGGCGTCAAAAACCGACGCTGACATTTGCCTGACAATTCGCTGTCAGTCTTTCAATTCGTTGATTTCCAGTGAATAGTTCCGCCCTCTGTCGGCCACGATTTTCAGTCGTGTATGCTCCTCCACGATGGGTTTCAGGCGGCGGATAAGGGTGTAGAGCGTGTCGTTGGCATCGTCTTTCTTGGGCCAGAGCACGGCACAGATTTCCTCTTTCGTGAGCGAGTGGGAGGGAGCCTGCCAGAAAAGCCGCATCAGTTGCTGCTGCATGGGCGTGAAACGGATGGGCGTATGGTCGGCTGCGTAGAAACGGTCGTCCGCGTCCGAGTAAGTCAGTCCCCCGAAGTCTTGGGCGGATTGTGTGCCCCCTTCGACTGGTGATATACCTTCCTCGGCAGGTTGCAGCATCGGGTTCTCCTTTTCTCGCTTCCGCAAGTGCAGCATCGAGCCGATAGCCCAAAGCAAAGCCGCCGCCATCAGTCCGCCGGGCAAGCGCTGGTCGGACATGCTGAATACAGCCGCTGCCGACAGCCGGGTATAACCTTTCAGGGCCAGCGTTTCGCCCGCCCGTTCGTTGCGGACCACCAGCGTGTCACTGTAGATGGCCTGTCCGTCCATCGAGCTGCCCCGGTAGTCGCCGTCCATCACGTCGAAGGTGAGGAAAGCCGCCTGTTTCAGTCGCGGGTTCTTCAGGTGGCGGCAGAAACGTTCGTCGGACACGGCGATGAGCACCTGTCCGCCCGACGTCTGCCGGAGCTGTTTGTAGGCCCGTATCGTATCCTGTGTCACAATCGGGTCTTTCTTTTCCAGTAAGGTCTGGGCCAGCGCCTGGTTCAGGTCGGCGGTTATCTCGTCTCTTGTCACGCGGTAGTTGTGGCGCCCGGCCAGCAGGGAAGTCAGCATCAGCGTCAGAAACACCGTGACGGGTAGTAGTCTGCGGTTCATAGAGCAATCGGGTTTGGTTTCTGCAAATGTAGTGAATTCTGTGGTTCTTCTTTGTGTCGGATTAAAATATTTATTATTTGTAATCCGTCTTGCTCCGGTATTCATTCGGAGTCATTCCGGTGGCCTTCTTGAACACACGGGTGAAATGCTGCGGGTACTGGAAGCCCAGCTGATAGGCAATCTGGCTGATGGATTCAGAGGGAAGAAGCAGCTGTTCTTTGGCGATGCCGATGATTTTGTCTTGTATGTACTCCAAGGCGGTCTTGCCCGTTTCCTTCTTGATGAGGTCGCCGAAATAATTGGGCGACAGGCAGAGTTCGGCGGCACAGTATTTCACGCTGGGTAATCCTTTCAGTGCGGCATTTTCGCCCGTGAAATACCGGTCGAGGAAGGTCTCGAAACGGGTCAGGATGTCGCGATGGGCATCCTGCCGGGTGATGAACTGCCGTTCGTAGAAGCGCAGGCAATAGTTGAGCAACAGTTCGATGTGGTTGGTGATGAGCCGTTTGCTCATCCGGTCGATTGCATGATGCAGTTCCTCCTGAATGTTCAGCAGGCAGTCGATGAAGATGTGGCGCTCCCGTTCCGAGAGATGCAAGGCTTCGTTCACCTCGTACGAGAAGAACGTGTATTCCTTGATGGTGCGTCCGAGGTGGGTGCCGCGAATCAGGTCGGGATGGAAGCACAGCGCATAGCCTTTCGGCTGGAACGTTTCGCCCGTATCTTCTATGCCGATGACCTGTCCCGGTGCAAGGCAGACCACCGACCCTTTCTGGTAATCGTATCGCTGGCGGCCGTAAATCAGGTCGCAGTTCTTCTCGTCTTTCAGGAAGACCACGTAGAAGCTGAACGTGTGGCGTAGGTGGTGCATCGGTCTGGCTTTCGAAAGGTCGATCACGCTGACCAGCGGATGGAGGGTTTCTACGCCGAGCATGTCGTCGTACTCTGTGACGGTTTCAATGTTCAATAAGGAGGTTTTCATCGGTTTGTATGTTTCTGACGGCAAAAGTACGAAAGGATTCCGGTTTCTGGTTCCCGCCGCTCGTGAAATCTGTGTTTTCATGCAGTAAATCTGTGTTTTGTATCCCTACGGATAAAACGGTAGGGATTACTTTTGCAGTGACAATTAACCGATAAACAGAATTGAGTTATGACACAGGAAATGGAAAGCCGTATGGCTTTGAAAGATTTGGTAGACCGTTATGCGACGGAATCGGATGGAAATATTAAAAGTATGTGAGATGAAAAAAGAGGTAATGTTGCTTACGGGTGCCGGACAAATCGGTATGGCGATAGCCCGGCGGATGGGATATGGAATGAAGATTGTGGTCGGCGACAAGCGGATGGAAAATGCGCAGGCCGTGGCCGATACGATGAACCGTGCCGGATTTGATGTGCTTCCGGTGGAGATGGACTTGTCGTCGCGCGCCTCAATCCTCGGACTGATTGAGACGGCACAGCAATATGGAGAGATAGCCATGCTGGTCAATGCGGCAGGGGTGTCTCCTTCGCAAGCTTCGATAGAGACCATCCTGAAAGTCGATTTATATGGTACGGTGGTATTGCTGGAAGAAGTGGGAAAGGTTATCCGGCCGGGAGGGGCAGGTGTGACGGTATCCAGTCAGTCCGGACACCGCTTGCCGGCCCTTGGTGCCGAAATCGATGCACAGCTGGCTTGCACACCGACGGAAGAATTGCTGAGTCTGGAGGTGTTGCAACCGTCGCACATCCGCGATACGCTCCATGCCTACCAGCTGGCCAAGCGTTGCAACGTGAAGCGCGTCATGGCGGAGGCGGTGAGATGGGGAGAGCGGGGTGCCCGTCTGAATTCCATTTCTCCGGGAATTATCGTCACCCCACTGGCACTTGACGAGTTCAACGGGGTGCGTGGTGAGTTCTATAAGAAGATGTTCGCCCAGTGTCCGGCGCATCGTCCCGGCACGGCCGACGAGGTGGCGAATGTGGCCGAACTGTTGATGAGCAACCGGGGGGCCTTTATCACCGGGTCTGATTTTCTGGTGGATGGAGGTGCCACGGCGGCTTATTTTTATGGTATGAATCTGGAATAAAGATAACACATAATCAATGCGTAGCCAGATACCACGAAGTCTGCGAGTAAGAACTTGCCAAATTGTTTGTGCTGGGTGCGGAGGTGGTGATACCGGAATATTGTTCTATGGGAAGCGGACGGATTAGTTTCATGAAACTTACCCTATTTTTTATAGGTGATTTTGAATGGAAGCACCTGAAACACTTCGCAATCGGGCGTAATCAGTTCCAGCTTGTAGGTGAGAGAAGCCCCGTCTGTACCTTCTGTCAGCTGGTCAATCACTTCTTGCGGAAGGAGGTCCTTAAAGCTGATTTTGCCACTGTTCATTTGCAGATAGCGTGCCTGTCCGTTTGCGTCCACTGCAAGCAGGGCTACGGGAGCATACTGGCTCAGGATGCTTCCAGTGTATTCTTTGCGCGGGGTGACTTCCATGCTGCCGTGGTCGTAGGAGATTTCGTGACCGTCGGGGGCAAAGAGCTGCTTTTTCGAATTGACGGTGATTTCTGTGTACGTGAAGTCGTAGAGGTCCGTTCCTTTCGGTTCCAGTTCCTCGTCGGTAGAAAAGATGATCACCACACAGTGTTGCAAGCGGTCGTATCCCATGAGGCATGCTCCGTTGCTCAACAGTTTGACCTTGACATGGTTTTCTTGTGAGGTGATTTCGCAACTGCCTTCTTTGGCTGGTTTAAAAATGAAAGGACCGTTGCTGCTCAGCACGTCGAATTCCGTTTCTTTTCCGGAGATGATGAGCGGATTTTCCAGTACCGATACGGTGAGGTCGCGAACGTCCGACAAATCTGTGTGATATGTTTTCTGCACATCTTCCAGTTCCTGCGCCGTCATCCGCTGATAGATGGAATAGCCGTAGATATCGGTTCCTTCTGCCCGCACTCCCAGGTGGACAAGTAGCTCCATCGTGTCGCCGTTGACGGAGAGTAGCTGGAACACCGTGCGCTGGCCGTCGAGCAGACGGTTCTCATCCGAGTAAGTATAGGTATAAGTCCGGAACCCCAATGCAGGATAGGCATCCACGTACATGTATGCTTTCAGGGACGAGTGGCTTTCCACATAATATTGGATTGGCCCGGCGCCATCTAAGTCTTTGTAATAATCCTGCGTCTGGCAAGTGCCGTCGGGATTGATTTCGTAGGTGTGGACGTGTTTCCATCCGTATCCCACCACGGCTTCCTCAAAACGTGCGGAAGAGATGGGGGTGAGAGATGTCGGTTCGCATACTCCGTTTTCATTGAAAGTGAAGGTGGGAAAGTTCACGTCGTCGCAGCTGGTCAGACAGAAAAGGCTGAGGAATACCAGTAAGATTCCGGTGAGGCGGTTTGTGTGCATGAGCGTATTAAGGTTTGAAAATGAAGGTTCTTTTTTCAAAGGTAAGAAAAAAATGGATTCGTGACTTTTGAACAACAAAAAATCCCCTTCTGAAAGGTATTTTGTCGTTTCAGGAGGGGAGGTATCTATACAAGATAGCGGTTAATTACTTCCAGTTATCTGGTATGGAGGTATAATCGGACAAGTTTGTACATCCGGAATAAGTGCCGTAGTAGGTCGTGATATCCAAGAACTCAGCCGGATAGTTCTGACGTTCGTACAAGTGTACTTTCTCTCCGTTTATCAGGGTATAGGGTGATTCACTGGTAAGTGACTGGCAACCGTAGAACAATCGGGTGGTGCTTTGTAATATGCGCATCTTGTCGAACAGGCTGGCCGGTACACTTTGCAGGTTGCTGCATCCTTCGAATGAGTAACTGATGTAGATTACTTCCGGATTGTGGTCGAACAGACCTTCCGGAATATTTGTGAGTGCCTTACATTCATAGAAGATGCCCGGCATGTGGGTTACTTTTGTCATGGAAGCGAACAGGTCGGCAGGGATGGTTTTCAGTGAAGTGCATCGTGCAAAGATACCCAGGGCGTAGTTGCGTGTATTGTACACTGTGCCGAGACTAATCACTCCACTACAGCCTTCAAATAACCCTTCGGGCAGGCTGGTGAGGGAACTACAGCCGGTAAAGGCGCATTCCAGATAGCCCAGATTGTAGTGACCCTTGAACAGGTTGGCCGGTAATTCCTTCAGTGCCGTACATCCGTAGAAGATTTCATTCATGGAATAGGCTGATGGGGTACCGGCAAACAGTGATTCCGGAAGTTTTTCCAGTCCTTCACAGCGGTAGAACGTGCCGTTGAACGAGGTTGCACTGGCATTGTGAGCAAACAAATCCGACGGAAGAGCGGTCAGGCTCGTGCAGTCTTTGAAGGTATAGTCAAAAGAACGGGCACCGGTGGCCATGGCAAACAAGCCTTCGGGAATGTTTGCCAGACTGGTACAGCCGTCAAAGCAGGAAGTGAAATCGGTAATGGCGGACAGTGCTCCTTTGGTATCGGCGGCCAGATGTTTCAGGGCGATGGCATCCTGAAGACTGAGTCTTTTCAATTCGGGCGTACCCCATTGTGTAATGCCGGTCAGTGAAGCTTTGAGGACTTCCCCTTTTGTGGAGTTAGTGGTAGTCAGTGCTTCCACCGTACCCTTGAAAGCTACCTCCACTGTAGATTCTGTCCCTTGGGCATAAGCGTGAGACAGATCTGCCGAAGAGAGATTCTCCTTGTCGATGCTTTCAGTTACACCGTCGCCCCAGTCAATCACTCCTTTCACTTTCCCTTCAAACGGAAGATACACCGTGCGGTTGTTCAAGTTGTTCAGTGCATATTCCAGTATCAGTGCGTCTTCCTTGCCACGCATGACAGTAGTGACGGTGTACAGCGATACTCCATATAGGGCTCCTGGTTGTGTACCGCCCTGCAGATAGATGTAGTATTTGGTTGCTTCCGTCAGTCCGGAGAAGGTGTAAGTAGGCTGAATGCTGAGGTCGAAGGTATATTCAAAAGGAAGTCCTGAACCTCCGTTTTTCAGGTCCTCCCTCACTTGATACAGTGGAATACTGTCGGTAGAAATGTAGGTAGAGTAGAAACAGGCTTCGTTCTTGCCTTCCAGCGTCAGTGTGATTTCATTGACACCGGCTTCTGCCTTGGCTACGCTGATATGAGGGCCTGCTGCCTGTTCGATGGGGATGGTGGCCAGCAGACTGTCTCTGTCGGTGGCATAAATCAGCAGGTTGTCGGTTTGTTTCTCGTTGGAATAGTTGGTGTAATACGGCAGAAAGTCCTCGCTATAGTACGAATGTTCCGGATTTTCCAGGATAAACGAAAAATCTTCTGGGTTGGTCAGTTCGCCTTCGTTGCATTTCTTGAATTTTTCCAGCACATAGTGCATGTTCATGATGTTGGTCTGGCATTTCACTTGTACGCCTTCCTCGCTTCTTACGGCTGGCAGTTCGATGCGGGTTGTTTCCAGCTGGAAATAAGGGGCTGCCCCGTCGGTAGTACCTACTCCGCTCTGATTGCCTGAAATGTTTTCGTCTCCCTCGTCTTCTTCGTTGTCGCCGCCTCCGAAAAGTTCTCCCAGCTTTTCGCACGAGGTGAGGGTAGAAGAAAGGAGCAGGGGGGCCATGCTCCATACCAAAATGGTACAGCCTGAAACCAGCAGTGATTTCAGGGCTGTAAAAGCTTTACTCTTGTCCATAGTGAAGATAAAATAAGATGTTTTTATTATGTGATACAAAAGTAAAGGGATGGAATGAAGTACACATCACGGGAAACCGTGATTTGCGGTCTGTTTACCGGGGTTACACCAGCGAGATGACGTAGCTTTCCATGCTTTTCAGGTCGATGTGCCAAAGCCGGCCGCTTAGTGCGTGCGGACTGCCCAGGATGACCTTCATCGTTTCGTTGGCTTCCACGCATCCCACTACGCCCGGTGTGACACCCAGCACGGCCTTCGACGGATGGGGCATGGCCAGCATGCCTTCCTCGTCGGGGAAGAGGGTGCGGTAGTCGGGACCGCCCTGGTAGTTGAACACGGAGACCTGTCCGTCGAACTCACGGATGGCCCCATACACGTACACCTTGTCCAGCCGCAGACAGGTGTCGTTGATGAGGTAGCGCGTGCGGAAATTGTCGCATCCGTCCACCACGATGTCGTAGTTGGCGATGAGGCATTCGGCATTCTGCGGGGTGAGCCGTTCGTTCCAGGCTTCCACACGGATGTCGGAGTTGAGGGCCTGCAGGCGCAGCTTGGCCTGTTCTGCCTTGGAGAGCCCGATTTCAGGCTCGCTGTAGAGCACCTGCCGCTGGAGGTTGCTCTCGCTCACGGTGTCGTCGTCAATCAGTCCGATGGTACCCACTCCGGCACCGGCCAGGTAGAGGGCCACGGGCGAACCCAGTCCGCCCACTCCCACGATGAGTACGCGGGCCTGTTTCAGAAGGAGTTGTCCTGCCTCGCCGATTTCGTCGAGCAGAATCTGTCGGTTGTAGCGTGAGGCTTCTTTTTCGGTCAGTTTCATAAGGTGAAAAGGGGATAAGGGTGAGTAAAATGACAGAAGGCACCCGGAAGTCGGGAAAATGGCCTCCGGATGCCTTCTGAAAGGGGTTCTGCGTATGCTCGGAAAACGCCCTTGCGTTTCAATCAAAACGCCCTTACGTTTCAAGTAAAACGTACTTGCGTTTCAGGGAAAACGTCCTTGCGTTTTTGTCCAAACGCTTCGGCGTTTTCAGACGAGTGTAAAGGCGTTTCTCAAAGGATGTTCCGGAGGGCTTTTCAGCGGGCCGGAGCCGCCTGGGCAAAGGTCTGTGCCATGTGGTCGAATGAAGCGTCCCAGTCTTTCCATACCGGTTCGCGTCCCACGGCCTTCAGGGCTTTCTCCACTTCTACGGCGGTACGTTCGTCGCTCACGTGGAACTGCTCCAGAGCCTGCGGATAGGTGTAGTAACCACCCGGTTCCGTCTTGCTCTCGGCACTCATGGTGGTGACACCCAGCGTAGCCATGTGGTCGCGGATGTTTGCCGGTTCACGCGTAGAGTAGGAGATGTCCACGTCGTGGTCGAAGATACGCATGGCGAAAGTCACCTGCGCCAGTTCCTTGTCGCTCATGATGACGTTGGGCTGGAAACCCTCGTTCTCGGCCGGGCGCATGCGCGGGAAGTTCACGCTGTATTTCGTCTTCCAATAATGTTTCTGCAGATAGCGCAGGTGGTAAGCCATCATGGTCACGTCCGTACGCCAGTCCTCCAGTCCGATGAGCACACCCATGCCGATGGAGTGTACGCCGGCTTGTCCCATGCGGTCGAATCCGTTGACACGCCATTCGAACTTCGATTTCATGCCGCGCGGATGGTACACGTTGTAGCGGGCCTTGTTGTACGTTTCCTGGAAACAGATGACACCGTTCAGTCCGTGGTGCACCAGTTCGGCATACTCTTCCGTCTTGAGCGGCATCACCTCAATCTTCAGGTTGGAGAAATACGGTTTCGCCAGGTCGAGTGCTTTGGCCAGGTAAGGCACACCCGCCTTGGCCGGGTTTTCGCCCGTCACAATCAGCAGGTTCTCAAACGGAGCCAGCTTCTTGATGGCCTTGTACTCGTTTTCTATTTCTTCCGGCGTGAGGATGGTGCGGGCCATCGGGTTGCTGATGTGGAAGCCGCAGTACACGCACGAGTTGGTACACGAGTTGGTGATATAGAGCGGAATAAACATGGAGATGGTACGTCCGAACCGTTCTTCGGTATATTTCTTGCTGAGGCGTGCCATGGGTTCAAGAAACTTTTCGGCAGCCGGCGAGATCAGTGCCATGAAGTCGTCTACGTCGCACCGTGATTTTCCGAGTGCCCGTATCACGTCGGCCTCGGTTTTGGAGTAGATGGCCTTGGTCGTCTCCTCCCAGCTTATTTTTTCTAATTCGTCACTAAACATTTCAGTAATTAATAATTAAAAATTAATAATTAAAAACGGTGGCTTGAGGTCTTCCCATTATTTATTATCAATTGTTTTCAAGTCGCGGCTGAGTTTCATCGCACAGAAGTTCGGACCACACATGGTGCAGTACTCGCCGTCGGTGTGACGTCCCTCGTTGAAGTATTCCAGCGCACGGTCGGGGTCGAGGCTCAGGTGGAACTGGTCGCGCCAGCGGAACTCGTAGCGGGCCTTGCTCAGGGCATTGTCGCGGATTTGTGCGCCCGGATGACCTTTGGCCAGGTCGGCCGCATGGGCGGCAATCTTGTAGGTGATGACACCCGTACGCACGTCTTCACGGTTGGGCAAACCCAGGTGTTCCTTCGGGGTGACGTAGCACAGCATGGCCGTACCCAGCCAGCCGATTTGTGCGGCACCGATAGCCGAAGTGATGTGGTCGTAACCCGGGGCGATGTCGGTCACCAGCGGGCCGAGGGTGTAGAACGGCGCGTTGTGGCAGTGGCTGATCTGACGCTCCATGTTCTCGCGGATTTTGTGCAAGGGCACGTGTCCCGGACCTTCGATGAAGGCCTGCACGTTCTTTGCCCACGCACGGGTCACCAGCTCGCCCATCGTGTCGAGTTCAGCAAACTGTGCTTCGTCGTTGGCGTCGGCGATACAGCCCGGACGCAACCCGTCGCCCAATGACACGGCCACGTCATACTGTGCCAGGATGTCGCAGATGTCGTCGAAGTGCTCGTAGAGGAACGATTCCTGGTCGTGGATGAGGCACCACTTGCTCATGATGCTTCCGCCGCGGCTCACGATGCCGCACAGACGCTTGTCGGCCAGGTGTACGTTGTGACGGCGGATACCGGCATGGATGGTGAAGTAGTCCACTCCTTGTTCACACTGCTCGATGAGGGTGTCGCGGTAGATTTCCCATGTCAGGTCTTCCACCTTGCCGTTCACTTTCTCCAGTGCCTGGTAGATGGGCACGGTGCCCACCGGTACCGGACAGTTGCGCACAATCCATTCGCGTGTTTCGTGGATGTTGGCACCCGTCGACAGGTCCATCAGCGTGTCGCCGCCCCATTTGCAGCTCCACACGGCCTTGTCCACTTCCTCGTCGATGCTCGACGTGGTGGCCGAGTTACCGATGTTGGTATTGATTTTCACCAGGAAGTTGCGGCCGATGATCATCGGTTCCGATTCCGGGTGGTTGATGTTGGCTGGCAGCACGGCCCGTCCGGCGGCAATCTCATCGCGCACGAACTCCGGCGTGATGTAGGTGTCGATGCCCAGCTCCTTGCAGTTCATGTTCTCACGGATGGCTACGTACTCCATTTCCGGAGTGATGATGCCCTGTTTGGCGTAGTACATCTGCGTGCAGCTGTGGCCTTCCTTGGCACGGTAGGGCAGGGCGATGTGCTCAAAGCGCAGGTGGTCGAGCGAGGGATCGTCGCGGCGCATCTTGCCGTATTCCGAGGTGATGGACGGCAGCTGTTCCACGTCGCCGCGGGAGGTAATCCAGCTCTCGCGCATGCGCGGCAGTCCTTTCTTCAGGTCAATCTGGATGTTCGGGTCACTGAACGGGCCGCTGGTGTCGTACACGTACACCGGGTCGTTGGGGGTCATCACCTTCTTTCCGTCGACTACGGTCACCGTGGGGGTGAGGTTCACTTTCTGCATGCCTACCTTGATGAAGGGGAATAAGGTGCCCTGCATGTAGGCTTTCTCGGCATGGGCGTATGCTTTTTGGTCTTTTTCTTTTTCCATATAAATCGGGGTTTGTTTGCGGGTAGAGGAAAGGCCCCTACCGGTGGATAAATCAGGATTTACTCATTCAAGAAAGAAGTGAGGGGAGAGGAAGCGGAAGCCACCAGGTTGTCGGCCTGCACGCCCAGTCCGGCTTCGTAGGCACGGCGTCCGGCGATGACGGCCTCCTTGAAGGCGATGGCCATTTCCACCGGGTTTCCGGCAACGGCGATGGCGGTGTTCACCAGACAGGCGTCGGCACCCATCTCCATGGCTTCAGCGGCATGGCTCGGAGCTCCGATACCGGCATCCACTACCACCGGCACATTACTTTGCTCGATGATGATGCGCAGGAAGTCGCGGGTCTGCAATCCCTTGTTCGTACCGATGGGAGCAGCCAGCGGCATCACCGTAGCGGCTCCAGCTTCTTCCAAACGCTTGCAGAGGGTCGGGTCGGCTTGGCAGTAGGGCAATACCACGAAACCGAGTTTCACGAGCTCTTCCGTAGCCTTCAGGGTCTCGGTAGAGTCGGGCAACAGGTAGCGCGGGTCGGGATGGATTTCCAGTTTCAGCCAGTTGGTGCCGAAGGCTTCGCGGGCCATCTGTGCGGCGAACACGGCTTCTTCTGCGGTACGCACGCCGGAGGTGTTCGGAAGGAGTTGGATATGCGGGTGGATGATATGTTTCAGCATGTCGTCTTCCTTGTTCTCAAGTTCGATACGTTTCATGGCGACGGTCACCATCTGGGTGCCGGAAGCGAGAATGGCTTCTTCCATGACTTGGTTGGAGTTGAATTTTCCTGTTCCCAGGAACAAGCGGGAGTCGAATTCTTTTCCCGCAATCATTAGTTTTTTCATTGTTCTATATATGTTTTTGGTTTGTTTTCTTTTGGCTTTCCTTTTACTTTTTCTTTTTGACGGCAAAAAGAAAAAGGTAACAAAAAGAAAAACCGCCGTCTGCAGTTTCAAGGCGGCTGCGAGGCTTCGCTCGGCGGAAGCGCAGGAACTCGCTTCGCTCAAACAGCCTGCGCTTCTTTTCGCCGTGCTCCGCTTCTCCGCTTTTCGCCTTGAAACTGAGGACGGGATTTTTTCGCTGGCTTGCTCTTCGCTCTTCGCCCTTTGGGCGAAATCGCTGTGTGGGGCTTTGCTTTTGCTTGCGCTTCTTTGTTCCTTGCTCTTGCTTTTGTTTTATCCTCCTTTTGGGCGAAATCGCTGTGTGGGGCTTTGCTTGTGCTTGCGCTTCTTTGTTTCTTGCTCTCGCTTTTGTTTTATCCTCCTTTTGGGCGAAATCGCTGTGTGGGGAGGTGGAGCTTTTGCTTGCGCTTCTGTTCCTTGCTTCGCTTTTTGCTTTATCCTCCTTTTGTGGTGAAATCGCTGGGAGGAGGAGTGTGGAGTTTGGGTTTGCGTTCCTTTACTCGTTTATTCTTTGCTGTAAAGATGAAACTTTTTTACGTACAAAAGTGCGTGTGAGTTTGCGATGAAAGTCTGAAAATAAGAGGATTTGAAAAATTTGTTTCTGTTGTAGCTCTGTCTAAAAATGAACACAACCACAAATTCTTCGTCCTCCATTTTTCATTATTCATTATTCATTTTTAACTGGCTCACGATTCTCCTCGTTTCTTCCACCGGATTTTCTGCCCGCAGGATGGTGCCGCTCAGGGCGATGCCGGTGACACCGGTCTGTAGGATGTCGGGGATGTCGTCCAGGGTGATGCCCCCGATGGCGACGATGGGTAGGTGGATGCCTTCCGCCTTCATTTGCTGTACGATGGAACGGTAGCCTTCGAGGCCGAGGATGGGGCTGAGCTTCTCTTTGGTGGTGGTGAAGCGGAAGGGACCGCAACCGATGTAGTCGGCGCCAGCTTCATAGTGGGCCCGTACGTCGTCGAACGTGTTGGCGGTGCCCCCGATGAGGAAGTCCTTGCCCAGGATTTTCCGCGCTTCAGCTATTGGCATGTCGTTCTTGCCCAGGTGCACCCCGTCGGCCTTCAGCTTGCGCACCAGTTCTACCCGGTCGTCAATGAGGAAGGTGGCCCCGTATGTGCGGCACAGTTTCTGTACCTCCACGGCCACGGCTTCCGTCTCTTCGTCGGAGGCATGCTTCATGCGCAGCTGTATCCAGCGGCAGCCTCCTTCGAGGGCCATACGGGCCGAATCAAGATACGAATACGTGTCGGTGAAATGTGTGATGAACTGTAGTTTGAAATGATTCATGTCCATGGCCTCATCCTCCACAAGCTGCTTTGATGATGACCAGGCTGTCGCCCTCTTTCAGGACGGTTTGATCCCATTCCGTACGCGGAACCATGCGGTTATGCAGCGCGATGGCCACTCCCTGTGCCGGAAGCTCCAGCTGCTGTGCCAGTGCGGCAATAGTCTGACCTTGTGTCAGTTCAGTCTCTTTGTTGTTTACCAATAGTTTCATAATTGTTTCGTTTTTGTGTAAACCAAAGAGTGTGTCCAGAAAAGGAAAAAATTGAGGCCGGAATCAACAATCCCTTCGTCGGTATTAACCGCATCAGGTTCGTAGGGTATAATCTCAGCCCGGACGCATCCTTGGGGCACCCCTTTGTTTACTTTCTGGCAAAGGTAACGAAAACTTTGAAACGGCGGACAGCTGCCGTCCCTTTTTTACCTTTTTTTGCAGGCAATCAACGGTGCTCCCTGAACAGCTGCACCTTCACGCCGAACGAGAGGCGGAGAATGTCGCGCAGTGAGAGACTCTTGTTGGTCACCTTGCTGATGAGGTATAGCTCGCAGGTACTCAGCTCGTAGAAGAGGGAGATGTGGCGCACCAGCTCGTGGCGGGGACTGAATCCGAACCGTTGCCCCACGAAGAGGTAGGGCCGCATCTTGGTACTGAAGTTGTAGTATTTGTTGGGATAGCGTCCCGGCTCCTTCTTCCAGAACTCCTCGCCCGCAATGGTCGTGAGGTAGAGTCCGCAGTAAAAGGGTTCTGCCATCCAGTGCTCCTTGAAGCAGATGCTCCAGGGAATGTAGTTCTGTTTCACGGTGAAGGTGAGCCGGAACTTCTCGGCATATTTCGACGGGAGAAAACCCACGAGGAAGTCCGTTTCCCACTGGCAGCGGCGTCCGTAGTCCCAGCCTACACCCACCGAGTTGAGTCCCATCCCTCCGGCGAACTGCCATTTCAGGTGAGTGGGTTTCAGGCGTTCCCATCCTTCATAGCGCAGGTGCGTGCGCTGGTCCCACCGCCGTTCCCTGACGGTCGGGGCGACAGAGTCATTCTGTGCCTGCAAGGGCAGGAGCGTCATCGCGGCCAGTCCTCCCACCAGTATCCCTTTAAAAATCGACCACTTCATACGCATAGCCGTCGGCATTAAGAGTGAATAACAGGTAGGCACGCTTCTTGGCACAGGTACATTCGTAGTACAGGATGCCGTCGTCGAAGAAGTCATCCACACTGAGGTTATGTCCGTGGCCGTAGACACAGAACTGCAAGCCGGGCATCTGCCGCAGGTAATACTCGAAATACTCCGCCAGGTTGTTGTTGAACTGCTCGGAGAAGGGGCCCGCATGCATGGCCACCACGGTCTTTTCCACCCCCTCGGGCACATTGTCGATTTCATCGCGGATATACTGGATGTTGGGCACAGCCGACGAGTTGTCGAACTCCAGGGCGTTGGTGTTCAGGCAGAGAAACCTTACGTTGCCGGCGGTGAAGGCAAAATCCTCCGTGCCGAATATCCTGCGGTACACGTCGAGTCCCGTAGCCAGACAGTCGTGGTTGCCCAGCAGACAGACGTAAGGCACGTTCAGTCCGTTAAGAATGTCGCGCTGCTTCTCGAACTCCAGCTTCAGGCCGAAGTCGGACAAGTCGCCCGTGTGGACCACGAAGTCCAGGTCGCCCCGCCGGTTCAGCGCCTCCACGGCATCCTCCGTCTCGTCGTACCAGCGCTGCGTGTCGCTGATTACGGCAAACCGTATCTCGTCTTTTCCCCGGGTAGCCTCCTCGATTTGTTCGATATGGCGGCGGTTCACGTCCGTCTCCCCGTCGATGTCCAGGTCGTACGGATGATATTCTATCATGTCGCATCCTCCCAGCAGCAAGGCCCACAGGCAGCCGTATATCAGCCGGAAGTGCAGGCGGAAACGAGGGGAGAGTGTCGGATAAGTACGCATAAGCAATTCATTTTGTATATGCAAAGGTAAGCCACAAATGCGGTTTGTCCGTTTTTCAGAAAGTCGGATTTTCTGTCCTGAAAGTCGGTATTTCCCTTGCAAAGAACTTTTTGCACACTTATTCGGCAGTTTTGGGGAGGCCTTTCGGCCCCTCCCTGTGAAGTCTGGCGGGAGCCGTTCCGGTTACCACTTCACCGGCTCCTGCAGAATCTGTCCGTCGGTGGCATCCTGCGCCGTGAACGCGTTCGCCTTGTACTGCACGCAAATCATCACCAGCGGTTCCGTACCATTGTTGCGCACTGAACGTCTGCCTTCGGGAGCCACGCGCACTACGCTTCCTTCCGCCACGGGGAACACCTTTCCGTCCACCTGAAATTCACCCTTTCCGCTTACGAAGATATACAGTTCCTCGTGCGTCTGGTGCGTATGAAGGAAACCGGTCTCTTTTCCCGGAGCGAACGACTGGAATGAGATTTCCGCGCCCGTGGCCTGCAACGCCTGTCCCATGAACACCTTTCCCTGGATTTCCATTCCCGGAGCTACCGGCAATACATACTCGTTCAACTGGCTGAAAGAACCTGTAGATAAGGCCGAAAAATGAGTGCCTTCTGCAATTTTTTGAATCTGTTTCATAGTGTAACTGTTTTAATGATTTCATCGGCAAAGTTGCCACCTTCTTTCCGCTCCTGCAAGAAGGCACCTCCCCGTAAGTAGGTTACCGCGAGGTTACTAATGTTCACTACGAGCCGGTTACGTCCGGCAGATTTAGGCTTTTTTTGCAGAGGGTATTCCCCGGATGGCAGACAAAAAATTTTTTCTTTCCACAACCGGCTGACGTCCAGCAAAAGTGAGAAAAAGGTTACTAAGTGGAAGAAATGTAACCTCTTGTCTGTCAGGAAAGAAAGCATTAAGTTTGCACCGTAAACGCTACGGAAGGCCGCATCCGGCAGGCATTTCCTGCACCGGAAACTTCCGCGGCCCGACCCTTTAAAGAAACAAGTAAGATGATGAAAAATGAAGTAACTCCCGAACAGGCATCCGTCCTGGAAAAAAACAAACAAGTCATGCAACAGTTTATCCGCTTCATCAATACGGGCGACCGCTCGGTAGGTGAAGCCATTATCGCCCCCGAAGTGATTTTCTATGCCCCCACATCGCCGGAGCCGCTGCACGGTTTTGAAGGCTATATGGACGTGCTCCGCATGATGCGCGGTGCCATGCCCGATGTACAGTGGAAAGCTGAAGAAGTCATTGCAGAAGGCGACAAGGTGATGATTCGTTTCACGATGAGCGGCACCCAGACCCAGCCTTTCATGGGCATGCCCGCCACCGGCAAACCCGTCCGTGTGACGGCCATGAACATCTACGAACTGAAAGACGGCAAGATTGTCCGCGAACATGGCGTACCCGACCTCTTCAGCATGCTGATGCAGCTCGGCATGCTGCCTGCGCCGGGAAGCAAGTGATTCTTCCGCGAGGAAAGAAGCTGCTACTCTTCTTCGGCAGCTTCGAACTCCTCCCGGTGTTTCATGATTGATTTGAGATGCTTCTGTGCCCAGTCGGTCAGCTGGACGATGAAAGGCACCAGCGAGTGTCCCGTCTCCGTCAGGCTGTACTCCACCTTGGGAGGCACCTCGGGATACACCTTCCGGTTCACCAGTCCGTCGGCCTCCAGCGTACGGAGCGTACCCGACAGTACCCGCGACGACACATCCGGAATCAGTTTCCCCAGCTCGCTGAAACGCAGCACCTCGTGCTCACTCAAAATCAGAATGACCAGCAAAGCCCATTTGTTGCCGAAGCGGGCAATCACGTTCCGCACCGGGCAGATTTCGATAATGGTATTCTTTTCTTCCTTCTTTCTCATGGTTTATTCCTTTCGCCGGAGTGCCGGCCTTTTCGTTTTTCTGCCCAAAGTTAGCAAATAACCCGCAGATACCGCCCCGAAAAATTTTGGAGAAATCTGTTGTTCATTTTTAATGTTTAGTAAAAACACGTATTTTTGCATATAAAATAATTCGTATGCTTTTCACAGAAACAAAATATTTAGACTATAAATTCCCTGTACCTCAATATCTAGGGGCGAAATATATTCATAGAGGATGGATTGCTCAATATATTCCAGATAATGCGGAAACCGTTTTAGATGCTTTTTCAGGTTCGCAGTCTGTCGCATATATGTTTAAACAAATGGGGAAAAGGGTTATCACGAATGATTTCCTGAATTTCAATAACATGATAGGAAAAGCATTGATTGAGAATCCAGGACATACGCTTGAAAAAGAAGATATAGATATTCTTTTTTCGGGAAATACCAATCCTGTGGAGTTTAATTTGATGGAAAAATTATTCTCTGGCTTATTTTTTGTTTCAGAGGAAGCTGCCTTTGCCGATGGTTTTCGTAGCAATGTTTCCCGATTGAATAATCCTTATAAACAAGCCTTGGCTTTGGCAGTAATGTGTCGGTGTATGACACGAAAGGTTACAATGGGGCATTTTGCACATACTCAGGCTTTGGTATATGCCGCAGATCCTGCCCGTATCAAGCGAAACAGGAGTCTGATACGTCCTTTAAAAGAATTGTTTATGGAGTTGCTCCCTGAATATAATGCAGCTGTGTTTGACAATTTTCAGAAGAATGTCAGCTACAATGAGAATATTTTGGATCTTCTTCCTAAGTTGACGGATGTAGACTTAGTATATTTTGATCCACCCTATTGTAACAGTCATGCAGATTACCAGTCTTTTTACCATCTATTGGAGACATTTGTAGAATACTGGAAGGACAAAGAATTCGTAAATGGAACCAAGCGGTATGAGCCTAAGAAATATAGTGGATTTGACAAGAATAGTGAAGCACTTGGAAATTTGCAATTGATGTTTGAGCGTGCAGCCCATATTCCTGTATGGCTTGTCAGCTACAATGACCGGAGTTTTCCGGACATAGATACGATGATACAAATGATTGAGCCTTATCGTAAAGTAAAAGTCGAAAGAAAAGTATATCATGCGGGTCGTGGAGGTAAAGGTAGTGTGGCCGGTAGTCATGAAATCCTTTTTGTGTGTACAACCAAGTAAATATTCTGTAAGATGACTAATTTTGAGAAGTGGGATAAAGAATTCAGGGCGCAGAACTTATATGCGTTCAATAATAATGCAAATGGGTTACTCTGGCTAAAAGTGCGGGCTGTATGTCGGGGAAAGCAGATAAAACAATTTCTTGAAAATACTGGGATAAAACTTGATGCCACGACTCTTGCCGCACAGAATGTGGAACTGTTTGAATTGTTGGAAAGCAGGTCTGACGCGATGTTGTTGCTTGATGCTTATTTGAGAATAAGAAATCATGAATGGTATCGTGCCATGAATATTGATGAAGACAGATTGAAGGAGGATTTGTATAGGATACAATATTATGTGTGGGGTGGTGACCAGAATAATTCATTAGACAAATATTTGGTGAGTAGGTATGTCAAGGCTCTCAGCCGATATGAGGATTTGGAAAGGAAGCAAGCCGACATAGCTCATAATGCATGGAATTACGTCCAGATAAGTTGGTATAATAACTGGACCTCATATCTGATTGAGTCTTTATTCAAACGTCATAGGAGAGTTGTTTCGGCTGTTGGTGAGATTAAGAGTGTAGATTTCTTTATAGACGATACCCCTATTGATTTAAAAGTCACTTTCTTTCCTTCTCAATACATGAATGAGAAATTAAGGGAGAAATTAGGAAAGAATGAATTTGCCTGGTTGAAACAAAAGGCAGGCGAGGCAGGAGTGAGTGTCGACAAGACATTCTCAGAAGCTCAACAGATGTATGCTTTGTCGGAAAAATTACAAGAACTGGGTCGTATGGATATTTTAAATGTGCTGAAGGCTACACGCAAGGAAGTCGTAGACGATGCACGGGCAGACACAATGGAACTTATGACATGGCTGTATGCTCATCAGGGTGAAATGCGTTTTGGAGCAGAAAACAGGTTGTTTATTATACTTGTGGATACGACAGATATGAGCCAGTCGTGGAAGATGAAGCGGGCCTTTTCATTGATGGAACCACTGGTCAATACGTATTTGGATAATTTTAATTCCACTTCTTTGAAAGAAATCAATTTTTCTTTTAAAAAGAACTCCTACCGAAGTTTGTCTGATGTCTTGTTTGTGGTGAAGGAATAAAAATCCCAATTTTTAGGTATTTCAAATCCGCGCCGGAAGCCGTTTCTTTGCCGTGTCAAATCAAACATGTAGCATAATATGAAGAAAACAGGTATTTTTTATGGCTCCACCACCGGCACCACTGAGTTGGTGGCCCGCCTGATAGCAGACAAGCTGGGCATTGCCCCGGCAGACGTACACGAAGTGACCCAGCTCGATACGGCCTTGGCCGAAAGTTACGAGGCTCTGATTCTGGGCACCTCCACCTGGGGCGACGGCGAGTTGCAGGACGACTGGTACGACGGACTCAAGGTGCTGCAAGGCGCCCATCTCTCCGGCAAGATAGTGGCCCTCTTCGGCTGTGGCGATTCCGAATCTTATTCTGACACCTTCTGCGACGCCATGGGCCTCCTCTATGAAGGTCTGAAAGACAGCGGCTGCACCTTCGTGGGCGCCGTGGACGATAGCGGTTACACCTATTCCGCTTCCGTGGCCGCAGCCGACGGACTGTTCGTAGGGCTGGCCCTCGACGATGTGAACGAAAGCGACCGGACCGACGACCGTGTGAGCGCATGGGCCGCACAGCTCCAAACCGAACTGGCCTAAGGAAATTTCCCACAATCTCTCTTCTAAATCCGTAACCTATGATGACCCCTGATATTCATCCCGTGGAACTGAAAGTCTTTCTCAACCACATCTATGAGCTGAAGAAAGGCGTGCGACAGATGGTGCTGTACACCACGAACAAACGCTACGAAGATTTTGCCGTGAAACGCCTGCGAAGCCAGCGCATCCAGTTTGTGATTCAGCCGGTGGACGACGAGCGCATCAATCTCTTTTTCGGCAAGGCAGAGTGCATCGATGCCATCCGCCTGATGGTGACGCGCCCTCTGAACCGCCTCACGCCCGAAGAGGATTTCATCTTGGGAGCCATGCTGGGTTATGACATCTGTGCCCAGTGCAAGCGCTATTGCACCCGCAAGGCACGGAAAATGGGAGCCTGACCGGGCTCCCATTCTTTCTTAATTTCCTCTGTACGTAGAATATCCGTAAGGCGAAAGCGTGATCGGCACGTGGTAGTGCTTGCCGTCCTTGATTTCGAACACCACCTCGATGAAGGGGTAGAATGACGGCTGCTGCAACCGCTCGAAGTAGGGTGCCACGTGATACGTCAGGCGGTAGATACCCTTGTGGGCATCCGTTCCCTCCAGGAAATCCTTCACTCGTCCGTTCTCGTCCGTCAGTTTCTCTTCTAACAGTGCCCAGGTCTTGCCGTCGGGCTGAAGTTGCGAGAGACTGATTTTCACACCCGCCGCAGGCTGTCCCTGCTGGATGTCCAGAATGTGGCTCGAAAGTTGGTACGTCTTTTCCTGCGCGAAGCCCACCAGGCTCCACACCAGCAGACAGAAAGTCCAGAATAGTTTCTTCATGATTTTTTTCAGTTAAGGGGTTAAACAAGATTCAAACAAGATTGTAACGGTTACAAATATGGCTATTTTCCTCCTTTCCGCCAAGTTTCCCCTCCCGATGCCCCGCCGATTTTGAGGTTATTAACTAAACTCCTGCCGTGCGTGTGCCGTTTCGCTTGTATTTTTGCGCCATGAAATACATCTACCTGCCCCTCGGATTCCTGTCGCTGGCCCTGGGCCTTGCCGGCATCTTTCTGCCCGTGCTGCCCACCACACCCTTTCTGCTGCTGTCGGCTGCTCTTTTTTTCCGCAGTTCACCGAGAGCCTACCAGTGGCTGATGAACCACCGTCTGCTGGGCCCCTACATCCGCGATTTCCGGGAGTCGCGCGCCATTCCCCTGCGTGCCAAGGTGATTGCCCTGAGCCTGCTGTGGCTCACCTCCCTGCACTGCATCTTTCTGGTGTTCGATGTCCTCTGGCTCAAGGCGATGATGCTCGCTGTGGCCGTGGGAGTGACCCTTTATCTCTGTTCCTTCAAAACCAAACGAAATGACTGATACCCTCTCTTTCTGCGGACGCGAGGAAGCCGCCGCCCGCATGAACCGCTTCGGAGGCGAAGGCCGTCCGTTCTTTTTCCTGATAGACTATGCCGGCGAGCAATGCCTGGTGGAAGAACCCCACCGCCTGCCGCCCTCGGAACTGCTGTTCGCCTTTCCGGGCGCCACGAACGTGCCGGAGGAGGACTGCCGCACCCCGTATCCCGCCACCTTCCGCTGGGACTCCCGCCCGATGTCGTTTGCAGCCTACCGCCGCGGGTTCGACCTCGTACACCGTCACCTGCACGGCGGCAACTCCTTCCTGGTGAACTACACCTGCGCCACTCCCGTCGACACCGACCTCACCCTGCGGCAGGTGTTCGACCACGCCCGCGCTCCCTACAAGCTCTGGCTGCACCGCCGCTTCGTGGTCTTCTCGCCCGAAACCTTCGTGCGGATAGCCGACGGCTTCATCTATTCCCATCCCATGAAGGGCACGATGGATGCCACGCTGCCCGCCGCCCGCGAACGCCTGCTGGCCGACCCGAAGGAAGCCGCCGAACACGCCACTATCACCGACCTCATCCGCAACGACCTGAGTCGCTTCGCCACCGAAGTGACCGTGACCCGCTACCGCTACCTCGACGAGCTGCACACCCATCGCGGACCCCTGCTCCAGATGAGCTCCGAAATCCGCGGCCGCCTGCCCGAAGACTATCCCTCGCGGCTGGGCGACCTCTTCTTCAGCCTCCTGCCCGCAGGGTCCATCACCGGCGCCCCGAAGCCCCGCACCGTGCAGATTATCCGCGAAGCCGAGACCCACGACCGCGGTTTCTACACCGGTGTGACCGGCTACTTCGACGGACGCCACCTGGACAGCGCCGTGCTCATCCGCTTCCTGGAACAGCAGTCCGACGGCACGAAACACTTCAAGAGCGGGGGAGGCATCACCTTCCGCAGCGAAGCCCGAAACGAATACGAAGAAATGAAACAGAAAGTCTATGTGCCTCTTTATTGAAACCCTCCGCATTGAAGACGGCAAGGTGTGGCATGCCCCGCTGCACGACCGCCGCCTGAACGATACCCGCCGCGCCTTCTTCGGCCCCGTGCCCGACCTCCACGTGACGGATTACCTCCGTCCGGAAGCCTATACGGAACGCACCCGCTGCCGCCTGACCTACGCCCGCGACGTGGTCCGCGTGGAATACTTTCCCTACCGCGTCCGCCCCGTACACCGTCTGCAACTCGTGGTGCGCAACGACCTCGACTACCGCTACAAACGGGCCGACCGCCACGTGCTCGACGAAGCCTTTGCCCTCCGCGGCCAGGCCGACGACGTGCTCATCGTCCGCCACGGACTCCTCACCGACACCTCCATCGCCAACATCGCCCTCTGGGACGGATGCGAGTGGCATACCCCCGCGCGTCCCCTGTTAGAAGGTACCCAGCGCCGCCACCTCCTCGACACCGGACAGATAAAAGAAACGGACATTCCGGCCGCCTCCCTCGGAAGCTACCGGCACATCCGTCTGTTCAACGCCCTGATTCCCTTCGGCGAGGTGGAACTCCCCGTGAGCCAGGTGCTATATTAATTTCTTTCGCGTCACTCCACCAGCTCGTAGCTGCTGATTTGAATCGGCATGTCGAGGTTGTGGAGCACCTTCTCCAGCATAATCCCCTCCAGGTTGTCGTATTCATAGCCGAACGTGGCCCGGATGCCCTGCAAGATGAACTGCGTGGCCCGGTCGAGCGCAATCGGCAGACTGTCGCCCTGCATCAGCGAGCCCGTGATGACACTCGTGAACGTGTCGCCCGTGCCCGGATAGTGCGCCGGCAGATACGGGCAAGTCACCTTCCAGTAACGGTCGCCGAAGCGGTTGTACGCATAGACCGACGTCGAGCGCGGGTCGCCGCTCACCGGCACGCTCGTGGCAATCACGATGGCCGGTCCCTGGTCCGACAGCGTCTTCAGCGCCTTCTTCAGTTCCGCATCCGTCAGCTCCTCCCGGAACGGCATGTCCAGCAAGTAGTACAATTCCGTCAGGTTTGGCGTGATGACATCCGCCAGTCGGATCAGCTTCCGCATCTCCGTCACCATCTCCTCGGTGATGCCCTTGTAGAGATGCCCGTTGTCGCCCAGTACCGGGTCGACCACCACCATGTCGTTTTCGCCGCGGAACTTCTGGATGAACTCCTCCACAATCTGCGCCTGCTGCGGCGAGCCCAGGTAGCCCGTGTAGAACGTGTCGAAGTGCACGTTCATCTTCTCCCAGTGCGCGATGATGTGCTTCATCTCCTCCGTCAGGTCGAGGAAGGAGTAGGAAGGGTACTGCGTGTGCGTGGACAGCACCGCCGTGGGCAGCGGACACACCTGGAATCCCATGGACGAGAGCACCGGGATGACCGCCATCAGCGATACGTGGCCCACCCCCGACAGGTCGTGTACGGCGGCCACCTTCTTCACCTGATTTTTCAGGAAACCTCCCGGACGGTGAGGCGTTTCCGTCGGAGCCGTCGGCTTTTTCTTCTTGTACTTCCGTTCCTTTTCCCAGGCCGCTTTCCGTGCCTGATACGCTTCATATTGTCGTTCAATGTAATTGTCTGCCATAGTTTTGTGAATTTACCATTACAAAGGACGTTACTTTTTATGGAACGAGCAAACTTTTTCGTGCATTTTGTAGGATGGGGAGGGGAAAAAACAGGGGCTTACTCCAGAAGGATTCCGGGGCCATGTAGCGGATTTCTGGGTTGATTCCGATTTGTGCAGTTTGGTTTCTTTTTGCTTCTTGTGTCGGGATTTAGGTGTCTTTCTGATTTTGCTTTTGTGAGGATTCCCTAGGGAATTTAGAGAGGAAACCCCTTTCAGAAGGCTTCTGGAGGGGGTGGCTGGGGTGCGAAATGGGAAGATTTGGGGGAATCTGGAGGCGGGGGCTTCTCGTTCTTAGGGATTTTGGGGCGTTTGGGGAGGCAGGATGGGGAATTATCGGGAGATTTTGGGGCGGAAAACGGGCTTGCGTTTGTGGTCAAACGTCCTTGCGTTTTAGGTGAAACGCCTTTGCGTTTGGAAGCAAACTCTTCGGCGTTTGGAGGCAAATGCACTTGCGTTTGGGGGAAAACGTACTTGCGTTTTGGGGTGTATGGGTTTTGAGAGGGGTTTGTGCGGATGTTGGGTGGATTTGGATGGCTGTTTGGGTGGGGGTGTTTTCTAGTTGATGGTGTTTGATGGACTGTTTTTGAATGTCTTTTTGAGGGGTTCCCTTTTGGATTTTGTGGATGGAGGTGTTGGGCTTGCTTTTTTTGCTTGCTTTTGGTGTGGTGTTTGTGCGATTGTGTTTCTTTTTGAATTTTGATGAGCGGTTCTGCTTGCGGATTTTGAGCGGATGGGCGGCGGGGCGAGAAAAGAAAGTGGTTTTGGAGAGGGAGTGGGGGAGGTGACATTTTGGTAGGAGTGGGGAAAATATGGAATAAGCCTCCCCTCAAAATTGAGTAAAATCCAATCAAACTTTTTGAATAAATACTATTAGTTCCGAATTGACTACGAATAGCATCGATTCGGAACTAATTTCTAAAATTTGCGATGTGGTTTATGAATGTTTACGGAAAGTTGATAGAGCTATGCTTAACTATTAAGACTTAATAATAACGAAAGAGTATATCCTTGATTCTGAAAAGCTTTCTTTTTTTATCCATTCGTTATTGCGAAGGAGTTTGATCAATGCTTCATCTTTTGTTTTTCCGTCTTCAATACCTAAAATCTGTAAACTATCAAGTTTATTATTATTCGGAGCTACAGTATAGCCTTCGTCTGTATAAAAAAGATATGTATTCATATTTATAGAACAAAATCTAACGATTGTTTTTCTAATTCAATTTCATATTGTTTGATAAGTGCTTCGTAGCTTAAAAATGAAACTCGTTTTTTTGTATTTAATGCTTTAAATGCATGAAACCCCATTTTATGTTCAAATTCGTATTTTCGTTTTATATCGGCCACAATAACCATTCTTGCATAAAAATCCTGCAAGTCATAGAATTTTAACAAAGAGTTTTGGATGTCTGTTGAATGCTCTATCTCAAAGAAAGAATCAGGCATATTTCGCTCATTAAACCAAATTGTGTCAATAGTAGAACTGCGTTTTATCATTTGAGGAAATGAATAGTGTGGTTGCTCATTGAGTGTAGAAAGTTCCTGCAATTTTTGTCCGTTATAGAATTTTTTATTCTTATCTTGGTTAGGGATAAAAGTTTGCATATTATGATACTTCCCAATAATAAGTAAAATACCTTGATAGTAAGTATGATTGAAATTGCAAATTTCAGTAGAGTCTTTGTTTTTATCCGTTTCGGTTATTATTCCTCTTTCTTCAAGTTGCTTTTTGTATTTTTCAAGTCCGTATAATCCAGGTTTGATTTTATAAATTCCTTTCGTTTGTTGAACTATACGGCGAATACTTGCAAAAGGAGTCTTTGTTCTCCATTCACAATCTTTAATTTTAAAAACTTCTTTGTTTAGTGCCCCTAGTGTGGCAACCCCACCCAGCGCTTCTAAAGTCTCTATCACTGCTTCATATTGTTTCATATAATAGTAAGTTTGATGAGATTATAAACTTTCGAATTATTAATATATTAATAGTTCTTCATTCTCGCAGCAGAGACTTATTTAATAGAAAAGTTCTTATAAAGGTGACCAAAGAAATTGTCTCTATTGCTTCAAAATATTACGGTAAAATTTGTCTTCCGTAATATTCTACAAAAATACGAATAACAGCTTATTTGGGCAACAAAATAAAATATAAGACTAAGATTTTTTTATCTTGTCTGCTATAAATACGAAAACTATTCCAAAATTGATTTGGTGGTGATAGAAGTGAAAGACTACAGTGGCTGACTGTTTGTAAGTTATGCTGAAAGACATCACCTATCCGCAGTTTGGCACGTTTGTAGGTTATGCCTGCAATATAATGAAGGTATTGAAAACCGTAAAAGGATTTGGCGATGCGGAATATACAGACAAGAGGGAAGTGCTCCTTTTATATAGATTTTGACAACTGATTTTTCATAAGTGACGAGACATCTGGTGTCAATAAGCAGGGTATCTAAAGAAATGCGTATGGAAGAAAATAAAATCATTATTTATACATCCAGTGATGGGCAAACTAAAATAGATGTCAGGCTGGAAGATGAAACCTTGTGGCTTACACAGCAACAGATTGCCGAACTATATCAGACATCGAGGACCAATGTAGTGGAACATATTAAGCATATCTACGAAGAGCAGGAGCTCGACGAAAATTCAACCTGTCGGAATTTCCGACAGGTTCGCATCGAAGGTTCCAGACAGATAGAAAGATGCCATTTTATAATCTGAGCATGATTACCTCATTGGGATACAGAATAAAATCGCGTAAAGAATACTATTTATCGGTTGGAAAGAGATAATAGGTTTCGATGTAGAATCTTGTATGAAGTTCTCACTACCATCAATGATTTCAGAAGACATATTGAAAGTAACCACTTTTCTAACTCAGAAAATTGGGGAACGTTCCCAAATCAAGGTCTATTTCTTTGTTCGTAGACCAAATTCCCAACTAACTGCTTGCAGATATCGAGATATTTTGCGAATATTGTATATAAGGATTGAGGAACTCAGCCCGAGGTACAAGCATAGCCAGATAAAGGCAGCAACCCATGTGAACAGTGAAATGCTGCAATTTTACTGGTCGTTGGGAAAGGATATTGTTGCACTTCATGCGGAGAGCCGATGGGGCGAAAAGTTCCTTGTAAACTTGAGTTCGGATTTGCGTGTTAAACTTCCGGGGGTAAAGGGACTTTCGGAAACGAGTATTGAATACGCTAAGAGATTTTATCTTCTTTATAATAAGTATTTTACAATTCACCCTCAACTTGGGGGTGAATTACAGGATAGCGCTATTTCAGAATATGAACTGTCCAAACTCTATCCGGCAGACTTTAAGGGTACATTGCCAAGCATCGAAGAGATAGAAAATGAATTAAAATAGCCCCACGAGCGGATTAGTTTCCTATCTTAATCACCGAAGAGACAGGAAGCTGCTTTGTTCCGTTTCTTCTCCCACAAGAGGGACAAGAGCAGATCGGAAACTCATCGTCAAGATGTGAAAGAAAGGGGTGTATCCGAAAGCAATCTTTCATGATTTAGCGATGCGGAATATACGGACAAGAGGGAAGTGGTCCGTGTGCTTCGTGAAGCCGTGCGCAACGGAGAGAATCCGGTCGTCGTGGCAAGTCATGTGGCAGACGTGCAAAGCCGGAACTGGGATTGTCTGCGGCCGGTCATAAATTGGTGTTCACGTTTCTTTAGAATCCCTTGGAGAAGGTGGATGAGATTTTGACTTGTTATTAAGTAAATTCTTCGATTTTAGTTATCCAAGAATATTCTTTGCCATATTTTCTCTCATTCTAGTTAGATTTTTCGTATTTTCGTGTAATAAAAGTAATTTCATGGAAGAAAAGAGTAAATATATTGCCAGTTTCCAGGTGCAAAAAATGTGGCAACGGGTAGATGTACGGTGGAATAATATTCATCAGGATGTGAATATTCTTGTCGGCATTAATGGATGTGGAAAAACGACATTGCTTAATTTAATCTCAGACTATTATTCTGGGCAGAAGATTAAAAAAAATATAGCTGAAGCTGTCAGTGGAACTGCCATTGATAGTCCTGTTACTTATATCCGTTCTTTTGATATTCCGGCTAATGCGAAGAGAAAAACGGAAAGTATGTTGCTTCAGGCCTTGAAAAATATTATTAATCAGAATGGAGAAGGAACCTCATTCTTTGATTATAGAATGAAGATGTTGAATTTCCCGGAAAAGGCGGAAATAATTCGTAAACGGATTGATAATTTCTTCCAGTTGGTTAATTCATTGTTTGAGGAAACAGGAAAAGAAATTAGGATTGACCCCCAGAATAATACGTTAGTTTTTTCAATTAAAGGTACAGGGGGGGCATTGATTACATCCGATGGGCAAAGAGTTGTGACTGCTAATGGAGATGTTATTCGTGCAGAAGACGAAAAAATACAATTAGACCAGCTCTCTTCCGGTGAAAAACAGATTTTGTTGATTCTTACGACAGTGTTTCTGCAAGAGGAGAAGCCCGCTGTGTTGTTGATGGATGAACCGGAAATCTCTTTGCACATTACTTGGCAAGACCGGCTTATCGAATTGATACGTAAATTGAATCCGAACTGTCAGTTGATATTGACAACCCATTCTCCTAATATTTTTGCCAATGGCTGGGAAGATAAGATTGTATTCATCCAAGATTTAGAGAAAAGATAATTATGGATGCAGACAAGAGGGCCTTTTATGAGGCCGCAGCGAGAGGGATGGCAGCGTCGACGCTTATGTACGGCGTAGATTCCATTGTACATGTGGAGGATAAAGATGACATTTGGTTTTGGCAACAGTTGCTTGCTAAATATCGTGGAGGGCGTTATAAGTTTAAGCCTGCTACCATAAACGAAAAGGGAAATCGCAACACAGGGTGTACTCAGTGTTTGAAGTATAAGGGTTTTCTTTCGCAGAAATTTTTTATTTGTATAGATAGTGACTTGCGCTATCTGTTGGAAGAAGGTATTTCCGCGGGAGATGGCATTCTACAGACTTATACTTATTCATGGGAAAATCATTGTGCATTTGCTTCCCAATTGCAACAGACGTTTGATAAATATACGCATAAAGGGGCGGAGTTTGATTTCAGCGTTTTCTTGTCGGGATATTCTGAAGCTGTTTATGAGCCTTTTTTGTTGATGCTTTATCAGGTAAAGAATGGATTGACTGAGTTCGACCGGGATAAATTTAAAAATATTATTTCCTTGCAATATAGACAGGGTGATGAAAAAAATAATGGAAAGCAATTTTTAGACCGTTTGTCTTCGGATTTGCAGACTGCTATTAAAAATATAAAGAATACATGTGGCTTTAATAGGACGGATGAATCAGTTTATTATGAGGCTAAGGGACTTCGTAAGGAGAATGTGTATTTATATGTAAGAGGGCATTGCTTGTATAATTCATTGGTTTCTATTGGTAAGAAATTATGTGAAGGAACGGGACTGGATTTTGAACAGAATATATTGAAAAATACCTTGGCTTTTGAACAATATGATGCTATTTCCCGTATAAAAGCAGATATTGGAGTATTAAAGACAATCAGACGCAATTATTAGAAATAATGGGCAAATTACCTTTGCTTCTATAACCCACAAAACCCCAAGAATTATGGACATACAAACAATACTATCCAATCTGAAGATTGACCAGTTGAACGCCATGCAGGAGGCCGCCATCGATGCCTGGAAAGACGGCAGCGACCTGATTCTGCTTTCGCCCACCGGTTCCGGAAAGACACTGGCTTACCTGTTGCCGCTGGTGAGCTCGCTGAAGCAGGGAGTGGAAGGCGTGCAGGCCGTGGTGCTGGTGCCTTCGCGCGAACTGGCTTTGCAGATTGAGCAGGTGTTCAAGGCCATGGGAACCGGTTTCCCGGTGATGAGCTGCTACGGCGGACGTCCGGCCATGGAGGAACACCGCACCATGAAGGGCATCTCGCCGGCCGTGATTATCGGTACGCCGGGACGTATGAACGACCACCTGAACAAGGAGAATTTCGAGGCCGGTACGGTGCGTACGCTGGTCATCGACGAGTTCGACAAGTGCCTGGAGTTCGGCTTCCAGGACGAGATGGCTGAGGTCATCGGAAAGTTGCCTTCGTTGCGTCGTCGCTTCCTGTTGTCAGCCACCGATGCGGAGGAGATTCCGCGCTTCACGGGGATGAACCGCACGCAGAAGCTGGACTTCCTGAATCCGGAGGAGACGGTATCGCAGCGGTTGAGGCTTTACCGGGTAACCTCGCCGGAGAAGGACAAGCTGGAGACGCTCTACAAGCTGCTGTGTACGCTGGGCAACGAATCGACGCTGGTGTTCTGCAACCACCGGGAGAGTGTGGACCGGGTAGGGAAGTACCTGCACTCCATGAAGGTGTATTGCGAGACGTTCCACGGCGGCATGGAGCAGGACGACCGCGAACGGGCGTTGTATAAGTTCCGCAACGGAAGCTGTCACATCTTCGTATCGACCGACCTGGCGGCCCGGGGACTGGATATTCCGGACATCCGGAATGTGGTGCATTATCACTTGCCGGTGGCCGAGGACGGGTTCATCCATCGCAATGGACGTACGGCACGCTGGGAAGCGGATGGAAATGCCTTCCTCATTCTGCATGCCGAAGAACGTATCCCCGACTATGTGCCGCAGCCGCTCGAGGAGTTCGTGTTGCCGGAAAAGACGCCGCAGCCTGCCTTACCGGAATTTGTCACCTTATATATAGGGAAAGGCAAGAAAGACAAGATCAACAAGATTGACATCGTGGGCTTCCTCTCCAAAAAAGGCGGACTGGGCCGGGAGGACGTGGGCCGTGTGGACGTGAAAGATCACTATGCGTTTGCGGCCATTTCGCGGAAAAAGGCCAAACAAACGTTAAAACTCATACAAAATGAAAAGATTAAGGGGGTAAAAACTTTGATAGAACTGGCAAAATAATAACTTTGTGTCACATCAGCCCTCCGGCGGTGAGGGCTGCTTCGCATTTTGCTATGTCGCGCGAGTGTTCTCCTTGCCATGGCTTTTCATTCTCGTGTCAATATGTTATCAAAATGACCTTTACTTGCATAATTTGAAAGTTAAAATCCGATAAGCGTGTAAAATTATCACGAATTCTTTTGGAAGTCTAAAAATAATCACTAAATTCGCAAGTGTTAGCTAAAATGATTGTTTAACCAAAACAAACTTCCAATGAAGAAACATAATTTTAATGCGGGACCGTCTATTTTGCCTCGCGAAGTGATCGAAAAAACAGCTCAGGCTATTCTTGATTTTAATGGTTCAGGACTTTCGTTGATGGAAATCAGTCACCGCGCGAAAGACTTCCAGCCGGTGGTGGACGAAGCGGTTGCGCTGTTCAAGGAACTGCTGCATATTCCGGAAGGATACTCGGTACTGTTCCTGGGTGGAGGTGCAAGCTTGGAGTTCTGTATGGTTCCCTATAATTTCCTGGAAAAGAAAGCGGCTTACCTGAACACGGGTACATGGGCTAAGAAGGCCATGAAGGAAGCCAAGGCTTTCGGCGAGACGATTGAGGTGGCTTCTTCCGAAAAGGATGGCTACACGTATATCCCGAAGAATTACGAAGTGCCGGCCGATGCGGATTATTTCCATATCACGACGAACAATACAATCTATGGTACGGAATTGCATGCCGACCTGGATGTGAACGTGCCGATGGTGGCTGATATGTCGTCGGATATCTTCTCCCGTCCGGTGGATGTGTCCAAGTATATCTGTATCTACGGAGGTGCGCAGAAGAACCTGGCGCCTGCGGGTGTGACTTTCGTCATCGTGAAGAACGATGCGCTGGGCAAGGTGTCCCGTCATATTCCGACCATGCTGAACTATCAGACGCATGTGGACAAGGGTTCTATGTTCAACACGCCGCCGGTAGTGCCTATTTATGCGGCTCTCCAGACATTGCGCTGGCTGAAGGAACAGGGCGGTGTGGAAGAAATGCAGCGCCGTGCCAAACAGCGTGCCGACATGCTGTATGCGGAAATCGACCGCAACAAGCTGTTCCGGGGTACGGTGACGGTGAAGGAAGACCGTTCGTACATGAACATCTGCTTCGTCATGGCGGATGAATACAAGGACCTGGAGGCCGACTTCCTGAAGTTCGCTACCGAAAAAGGTATGGTGGGCATCAAGGGTCACCGTTCAGTAGGTGGTTTCCGTGCTTCTTGCTACAATGCCATGCCGGTAGAAAGTGTGCAGGCGCTCATCGACTGCATGCAGGAATTTGAGAAAATGCATTAATTGTTGTTATATCTGAGAATAAGGGCGTGGGAGATACAAAAACATGTCCTTGTTTTCTTTAAAATCGAATATTATGAAAGTATTGGTTGCGACAGAGAAACCGTTTGCCAAAGTGGCAGTAGACGGTATCCGGAAAGAGATAGAAGGTGCAGGCTATGAACTGGCTTTGCTGGAGAAATATACCGACAAACAGCAGTTGCTCGATGCGGTGAAGGATGCGAATGCGGTGATTATCCGCAGTGACATCATCGACAAGGAGGTGCTGGATGCGGCGAAGGAACTGAAAATCGTGGTGCGTGCCGGCGCGGGATACGACAATGTGGACCTGGAGGCGGCTACGGCGCACGGGGTTTGCGTGATGAATACCCCGGGTCAGAACTCGAATGCGGTGGCCGAACTGGCTTTCGGCATGATGGTGATGGCGGTGCGTAATTTCTACGACGGCAAGTCGGGCACGGAGCTGAAGGGCAAGAAATTGGGTATTCATGCGTATGGCAACGTGGGACGCAATGTGGCGCGTATCGCCAAGGGATTCGGCATGGACATCTATGCGTACGATGCCTACTGCCCGAAGGAAGCGATGGAGGCCGACGGCGTGAAACCGGTGGATTCAGCCGAAGAACTGTATGCCACTTGCAACGTGGTGTCTCTGCACATTCCGGCCACTGCCGAAACCAAGAACTCGATTAATTATGCATTGGTGAACCGGATGCCGAAAAACGGTCTGCTGGTGAATACGGCCCGCAAGGAAGTCATCAACGAGGCGGAACTGATCAAGCTGATGGAAGACCGTCCGGACCTGAAGTATGTGACGGACATCATGCCGGTGGCCAATGAAGAATTTGCAGCCAAATTCCCGGGACGTTATTTCTCTACGCCGAAGAAGATGGGTGCACAGACGGCTGAGGCGAATATCAATGCCGGTATCGCAGCGGCCCGTCAGATTGTGGGCTTCCTGAAGGATGGTTGTGAGAAATTCCGTGTAAATAAAAAATAAGGCTTTATGCGTTTCGGACGTTAGTATTGTTTTTCAAACGAAATTTCAAGCATTATGGCAACAGTAAAACCATTTAAAGGGCTTCGTCCGCCGAAGGAGCTGGTGGAGCAGGTGGCTTCCCGTCCTTACGATGTCTTGAACTCGGCGGAAGCGCGCGAAGAGGCGAAAGGCAACGAGAAATCATTGTATCACATCATCAAGCCGGAGATTGACTTCCCGGAAGGTACCGACGAGCACGACCCGCGGGTGTACGACAAGGCGGTGGAGAACTTCCGGATGTTCCAGGAAAAGGGCTGGTTGGTGCAGGACGACAAGCCGTGTTATTATATTTATGCTCAGACCATGAACGGCAAGACGCAGTATGGCCTGGTGGTGGGGGCTTATGTACCCGACTACATGAATGGAGTAATCAAGAAGCATGAGCTGACGCGACGCGACAAGGAAGAAGACCGTATGAAGCATGTGCGGGTGAACAATGCGAACATCGAACCGGTGTTCTTCGCTTACCCGGAAAGCAAGGTGCTCGATGCGGTGGTGGCGAAATATACGGCGCAGAAGCCGGTGTATGATTTCGTGGCACCCGACGACGGCTTCGGCCATCAGTTCTGGGTGATTGACGACGACAAGGACATCGCCACAATCACGGAGGCGTTCAAGGAGATGCCTTCGCTCTACATTGCCGACGGACATCACCGGAGTGCGGCAGCGGCACTGGTGGGGGCTGAAAAGGCGGCCCAGAATCCGAACCACCGGGGCGACGAGGAATACAATTACTTCATGGCGGTGTGTTTCCCGGCCGAGCAGCTCACCATCATCGATTACAACCGGGTGGTGAAGGACTTGAACGGACTGACGCCGCAGGAGTTCCTGGAGGCGCTGAAGAAGAACTTCGTGGTGGAGGAAAAGGGAACGGACATCTACAAGCCGGCGGCCCTGCACAACTTCTCGCTGTACTTGGATGGCAAGTGGTACAGCCTGACGGCCAAACCGGGTACGTACGACGACCACGACCCGATTGGGGTGCTCGACGTGACGATTTCCTCGAACCTGATTCTGGACGAGATTCTCGGCATCAAGGACTTGCGTTCGGACAAGCGCATCGATTTCGTGGGCGGTATCCGCGGACTGGGTGAACTGAAGAAGCGGGTGGACAGCGGCGAGATGAAGATGGCGCTGGCTCTCTATCCGGTGTCCATGAAGCAGCTGATGGACATTGCCGATACGGGCAACATCATGCCGCCGAAAACCACCTGGTTCGAACCGAAACTGCGTTCGGGACTGGTGATTCACAAGCTGGAGTGAGATGCTCCCACAGAAAGGTATCAAGGGCTGTGGCCTCGTGAAAGAGGAACAGCCCTGATGATATACGTTATCATTTTTATAAATCCTCTTGTTTTTGGTCTTCTATCTTATGCAGACGGCTAAAACAGGAGGATTTTTTGCGGATATGCGGGAGAGAATCCGTCGGAAAGGAGATGAAAAAAACGCACTTGCGTTCGGGTTGAAACGTAAGTGCGTTTTGTCTGAAACTCTTTGGCGTTTGGATTGAAACGCAAGTGCGTTTGAGTCGAAACGTCAAGGCGTTTTTTTAGGGTCGGGAAAGTGAGCCTCACGTGGTTTTGGGGGAGGCTCTTCTTTTTCAAAATAGTCTTATTTCGGCAAAGTCACGGGGAACAGGTCGTTCGGACGGTGTTCGCGCAGGATGACCTGCTTCATCTGGTCTACGAGCTCCGGATGCTGGGCAGCCACATCGTGGTCTTCGTGGATGTCGTCGGCCAGGTTATAGAGATGAGGCACGCCCTTCTTGACCACCATCTTCCAGTCGCCTATGCGGAGACCAATCTGGTCGGTTTCGTGGAACTCCCAGTAGAGGAAGTCGTGCGACTTCTGTGCCGCGTCATTCCCTAATAGGGTGGGGGCGAAGGAGATGCCGTCGAAGCAGTCGCCTTCCAGTTTCTTGTTCAGGTATTTCTTCGGGAAACGCTTGTCGCCCACCAGTTCGCAGAACGTCGGCATAATGTCGTAGAAGGCCAGCTGATGGTCGTTCACGGTATCGGCTTTCACCTTGCCCGGCCAGCGGACGATGAACGGGATGCGGATGCCGCCTTCGTAGCACTGGCGCTTCAGACCGCGCAGTTTGCCGTCGCGTCCGAAGAATGTCGGGTCGGCCCCGCCTTCTTCGTGAGGACCGTTGTCACTGCTGAAAATCACAATCGTATTCTCGTCGAGACCTTTTTCCTTCAGCTTGGCCAGGATTTCACCCACGTAAGTATCCAGTCGGTTGATCATGCCGGCAAACTGGGCATGAGTGTGTACGGTGGCGTTGTAGCGCGAACCTTCCTGTCCGCCCCACGTCTTGTCTTCAAAGAACTTCTGCTTGTATTTCTTCAGAAGAGAGTCGTTGGGCTGGGTCAGTTCGGCATGCGGCAGGGTATAAGTGAAGAAGCCGTAGAAGGGCTGGGAAGCGTCCTGCTTGTCGAGCCATTCCATCGCCTTGCGGTGGATGAGGTCGGCCGAGTACTGGGTACGTTTGAAGTAATCGTCGCCATACATCGGGTAGCGGATGTTGTCTTCCAGGACGATGCGGGTCACGGCCGTATCGCCTGCCGCCCGGCTGTAACTGTTCAGGAAGTTCGGGTAGTAGAGGTGAGCCTGAAACTGGCACATGTAGCCGAAGTATTCGTCCACGCCGCGCTTGTCGGGAGTGGAGGTAGAGCCTTCATAGCCGCCCGCCCATTTGCCGAACATGCCGGTGGTATAGCCGTTCTTCTTCATGATTTCCGGCAGGATGATGTGCTGCGGGTCATACGGTTCCTGGCCCGTCACGGCATATTCCTTGTTCTGTCCGTACCACACCTCGCCGCTCCAGTATTCCTTGTTGCCTCTCACGTGGCCGTGTCCGCTGTGCTGGCCGGTCATCAGGCTGGCACGCGAGGGTGCACTCACGGGACTTCCGGCATAGGCCTGGGTGAAGCGCATGCCTTCGCGGGCCATCTGGTCGATGCAGGGAGTCTGGATATAGGGTTGTCCGTAACAGCCTAAATCGCCGTAGCCCATGTCGTCGCAAAGAATAAAGATAATGTTGGGTTTCTCAGAAGTGGGGTTTGCTGCCTGTACTTGAGGAGCTGCCAGAGCTGCCAGCCCCATGCAATACGTCAGTCTTTGTAATTTTTTCATGCAATTAGTTTCTTAAAGGGGTTAATGTCGTGGACAAAGATACGCTTTTCGGGGCAAAAATGAGCGAAAAATCACTAAATTTGCGTCCTGAAAAAATAGAAAAAGCCATGCAAGACGATACCTATAAAACGATTGGAGCGCAAGCCGAGGCCATTTATACCGAGAAGCGCAGTAAGTTTATCGCCATCGCGCTGCCGGTGCGCACCCTGACCGAAGTCAAGTCGCTCCTGGAGGAGTACCAGAAGAAATACTACGATGCGCGCCACGTGTGTTATGCCTACATGTTAGGGCCGGAACGGAAAGATTTCCGGGCGAACGATAACGGGGAGCCTTCGGGAACGGCGGGCAAGCCGATTCTGGGGCAGATCAACTCGCACGAGCTGACCGACGTGCTGGTCATCGTGGTGCGCTATTTCGGAGGCATCAAGTTAGGCACGAGCGGACTGATTGTGGCGTACCGTACGGCGGCAGCATTGGCGCTGGAGGAGGCTCCGGTGCTCGAGAAGACCGTCGACGAGGAGGTGGCCGTGGCGTTCGAATATCCTTTCATGAACGACATCATGCGCATCGTCAAGGAGGAATCGCCCGAGATACTGGAACAGTCGTACGACATGGACTGCCTGATGCGGCTTCGCATCCGCAAGTCGATGATGGGCAAACTTCGTGCGCGGCTGGAGAAGGTAGAGACCGCCCGTTTCGTGGACGAGTGAGTTGTGGAATCGTAAGAAAAGCACTTTTTGCTGTGGCTAACGTGTTGATTTTTGGCTGTTTTCTGCGTTTTTTTAATAAAATTTATTACCTTTGTTCCAACCTTATAATCTTTCCTTATGAAACGTCTGGTCGGTCTTATCTGCTTGGTGTGTCTCCTTTTTGGTTGCAAGGAGGAAGCAGACCGTGGACTGGAGCCGCAGTCCGCCCAGCCGTCGATGGTGGTGGAAGAAGCTTCGCCCGACAGTGTGGCTACCGTTCTTCCCTTTGAGCGCAAACCGTTGACGAGTGCCGACATCATTCTGGTCAAAGAACTGCTTTTCGACAAATATACCTTGAAGGATGAATATCCGTATCAGGACACGGTGCGGTCGTTCAAGTGGGAGGTGATGCGCAAGTGTCTGGCTTTCATTGAGAATCTGCAATACGAGGCCAACCGCTGGGCCGTTTTCCAGAACTACAAGAACCGGAATCAGGAAGCGCCGCTGGTGCGGAGCTATGTGCGAAATGTGTACCGTCGCATTGCCGATACGCTGGGCGTGGAGCGCTACCAGTCGGTGCCGCTTTACCTGCCGGGGGATACGCTGGTGCCGGAGCGTTACGGACGCGACGGGGCCTTGGTTTCCATGCGGGGCGAAAGCGGAGGGTTCTACCGGGTGTCGCCGGTGAGCATCGAGGGAGAATGGCTGGTGCCTCGCCGGTATGTCAAGCTGCTGGCTGACAGTACGGCGTTTCATCACGTAGTGGTAGTAGACAGGGGCGACCAGAACATTGCTACGCTGGAACGGCTGGAAGAGGGTACTTGGGCCATCCGCAGCATGAATCCGGCCACTACGGGCATGCACCGTCCACCGTATGCGCAGGAAACACCCCTCGGCATGTTCGTGTTGCAGGAGAAGAAATCGCGCATGGTCTTTCTGAAAGACGGTTCTTCGGCCACGGGAGGTTATGCACCCTACGCGAGCCGTTTCACCAACGGGGCCTATATCCATGGCGTGCCGGTCAATGTGCCGCGGACGGCCATGATTGAGTACAGCTGGTCGCTGGGCACCACACCCCGTTCGCACATGTGTGTGCGGAATGCCACCTCGCATGCCAAGTTCGTCTACGACTGGGCCCCTCAGGAGCAGGCATTGGTCATCGTAATTGAGTGATTTCTATAAAATTAACTCTCTTTCTGGAAAAACGTGACCGAAAAATCCGTACCTTTGCGGCCAAATATTCTTAAGTGGTCACAATCATGCGAAATTCGATATTGAAATTGCTTTTTTCCGCACTTTTCTTGTCTTTCCCTTGCGCGTATTTCACGGCGGAAGGGGAGTCTGTGTCTCCTGAAAACCCGGCAGCTTCGGTGAAGGCGGCCGACGAGGTGACGTCACTCTACCATGCCATGCAGCTGGAAGGAGTGGTCAACTGGAAGGCATTCAAGCAGGCCGTAACGGGCTACAACCGCATCAAAGGACGCAAACGCGAGGTGCTGACGCTGATTGATTTCTCAAAACCTTCTACGGAAAAACGGCTCTATGTGTTCGACATGAAGCATCATCGGATGCTCTATTCGTCGGTCGTTTCGCACGGCAAGAACAGCGGGGGGAATTACGCCACTTCGTTCTCCAACGAATATGGCTCCTATAAAAGTTCCTTAGGTTTCTACCTGACGGCCTCTACCTATCAGGGAAAGAACGGCTATTCGCTGGTGCTCGACGGACTGGAGAAAGGCATCAACGACCGGGCCCGTGAGCGGGCCATTGTGGTGCACGGGGCTGCCTACGCCGACCCTTCAGTGGCTCAGCGCGGTGGGCGCTTGGGACGCAGTTTCGGGTGTCCGGCCCTTCCTACCTCCGTGGCACGTCCCATTATCGATACAATAAAAGGGGGCAGCGTCATGTATATCTATGCCGAAACCCCCTCTTACCTGGCTCAGAGTTCAATTCTGAACGACTCGCATGTTATCGTAAATCAATGATTTCCGCTTGCGGATATTTTTGCTTGTTGAAGCGGAATGTCGCATCCGGCAGGTTCACGCCCGTCTGGTACGAAGAAATCTGAAATTCTTGTTTCTCGCCGTTTTGCAGCTGGATGGCAATGTAGACCGGCGAACCGTTTTCCTTCACATTCAGTGTGATGCTCTTCACATCCTGTGAAGCCTTCGGAGTGAGCACAATCTCCTGCCCGCGTTTTCCCTGGCGAGTCTTGGCTCCCACATAGCGATAGTTGAAACTCTTCTTGTAGGAAGTCAGCAGGGCATACGGATTGACGCTCTGCACTTCTTCCGGGGTAGGGGTGGACACGTTCACCTCTTCGTTCTGTGCCACGTAGCTCCACTGTGTCTTGCCGTCGAACCACGTCTGGATACCTCCGCTTTCCAAGTAGAACTTGTCGCCTTTCAGCAACAGTTTGCCGCGTTGTGTACCTCCGAAAGTCAGGCTGATGCCGCCCGCCTGTCGGTAGGTAGCTGCCATCTTATTTAAAATGCTTTCCGCCTTGGCATCCTGCTGAGCCACGGCCTGTAGCAGTGCGGTGCCCAAGAGCAGAACAATCAGAAAAATCTTTTTCATATCCAGTCAGTTTATAAGTTGTACGAATCACAGGGAGCCTGTTAGTCTTTCAGGCTGCTCATTCTCATTTGCAAGTCGTTCTCGTCCAGGCAGAGCACGTCGCGCGCCTTGCTGCCGTTGGCTGGTCCCACGATACCCGCTTTCTCCAGCTGGTCCATGATACGACCGGCCCGATTGTAGCCGATGGAGAATTTACGCTGAATCAAGGAAGTAGACCCCTGCTGGTGGTAGATGACCAAGCGGGCAGCCTCTTCGAAGAGCGGGTCGAGACGGTTCATGTCCACGTCGGCTGCACTGCCGCTGGCCTCGGCATTTTCGTCTACATATTCCGGCAGCATGAAGGCAGTAGGATAACCCTGCTGCTTGCCGATGAAGGCCGCGATGCGTTCCACTTCCGGTGTGTCGACAAAGGCACACTGCACACGCACTGGATCGTTGCCTTGCAGGTAGAGCATATCACCCTTACCAATCAGCTGTTGGGCACCCGGACGGTCGAGGATGGTGCGGGAGTCCATCATGGAAGCCACACGGAAAGCCACACGTGCCGGGAAGTTCGCCTTGATGGTACCCGTGATGATGTTCGTGGTCGGACGCTGGGTGGCGATGATGGCATGGATACCCACCGCACGGGCCAGCTGGGCGATACGGCAGATAGGCAGTTCCACTTCCTTGCCGGCGGTCATAATCAAATCACCGAACTCATCGATGATGATGACGATGTAGGGCAGGAAGTGATGTCCGTTCTCCGGATTCAGTTGGCGGTTGATGAATTTCGCATTGTATTCCTTGATGTTACGGCAGCCTGCACTTTGCAGGAGCTTGTAACGGTTGTCCATTTCCACGCACAGCGAGTTCAGCGTCTGCACCACCTTCGTTACGTCGGTGATGATGGCGTCGTCGCCGTCGGGCAGCTTGGCCAGGAAGTGACGCTCAATAGGCGCGTAGATGGCAAACTCCACCTTCTTCGGGTCGATGATGACGAACTTCAGTTCGCTCGGGTGTTTCTTGTAGAGCAGGGAAGTCACGATGGCATTCAGACCGACGGACTTACCTTGACCGGTGGCACCGGCCACCAGCATGTGGGGCGCTTTGGCCAAATCCACCATGAACACCTCGTTGGTGATGGTCTTTCCCAGCGCCACCGGCAGGTCGAACGTGGTTTCCTGGAACTTCTTGCTTGTCAGGATGGAACTCATCGGTACGATGTGCGGGTTGGCGTTCGGTACTTCGATACCGATGGTACCCTTGCCCGGAATCGGGGCGATGATACGGATACCCAGTGCCGAAAGGCTCAGGGCGATGTCGTCTTCCAAGTTACGGATTTTCGAGATACGTACCCCTTCGGCCGGCGTGATTTCATATAAAGTAATCGTCGGGCCCACACTGGCCTTGATGGAGCTGATTTCGATGCCGAAGCTGCGCAACACCTTGATGATGCGGTTCTTGTTGGCATTCTGTTCCTCCATGTCGATGTCCGGGTCTTCGTTCTGGTAGGTATTCAGCAAGTCGAGAGTAGGGAAGCGGTAGAACTCCAGGTCCAGTCGCGGGTTATACGGCTGGGTGATGTCGCCCTTGTAGGCTTGGTCTTCTTCCTTGGTATCGTTGCTCACCTCGAACGCCGGTTCTTCTTCCTTTTCTTCCTCTTTCCGAACCGGCTCCACCTCAAAAGGGTGTGCTTCTTCTTTCTCTTCCGGTTCAATGAGCAGGTCGATGGCATGGGAGGCTTCTCCCTTCGGCGAGTCCACGGATGTTTCTTTCTTCGTTTCCTTCACCGGAGCCGGTTGGATATCTGCTGCTGTGTCGGTTTTCTCTTCCTGCGTTTCTTCTTCCTTTTCTGGCTCTTTATGCTTCCGGTGCGTCCAGCTTTTCCAGAAACTTTCCTTCTTTTCTTTCTTCTCCTCTTCCGGGTCGGTCAGCGGAGCCGTGACAGTTTCTGTTTTCATTTCCTCCTGACAGGAAGTGGTGTCAGTCTGTGAGGTTTCGGCATCGGATGTATTCTCACCCTTTTTCAAGCTCGGATGCAAAGCCTTCCGTACTACCCCCATGGTCTGTTGCGTAATGGCCACCCCGAAAAGAATCGCTACCGCCAGCAGCACCAGAATCAATCCTGGCGTACCGATTTGCGAACAAATCCAACGGCTCACATTGTAGCCGTGGAGTCCGCCCGGATAAATAAAGGAATCCTCCATCAGTCCTCCAAAGGCGAATCCTAGGGTGATTGAGAACCAAATCATCACCGTGGCACAGCCCAAGAACCAGTTGCGGATGCGGAACTGATACGCTTTCATCAGTTTCATGCCCGCCACCACCAGGAAAATGATGATGCAGTAGGCCGAAAACCCGAAACAGTCGTTGATGAGGAACTGTGCCAGTTGGGCTCCTCTAGCCCCTGCATAGTTCTGGATGCGGTTGCCCGTCTCCAGCAGTTCCGACGGGTTGGGATGGGTCAGGATGCTCTGGTCGTTTCCCCCGGTAAAGAAGAAGGAGCTGAAAGCCAGCAGCATGTACACACCGAAGATGACGCACAATAACCCTATGATGAATGAAGTGGTTTCACTTTTTAGCACTGTCCATGTTTTTCCGGCCATGGCTACCGCTTTTTCACTTTTGCTCGTATCTGTTTTTTTAGTTTGCATGGTGACTCAAATTAGCTTAACATTCATGCAAATGTACGAATAAAACTAGAACTGAGAAATTTTTTTTGTACCTTTGCGCTTCAATTAGCGTGATTATGGAAGAAAAAAACTCTCAAGTGATATTCGATAAAAATGCGGTCGAGTTCGTGACAGTGGCCGCCGAGTTTTGTGGGTTTATGGAGCGGGTTTCCGACATGAAGCGCCGCGATTTCGTAGACAAATCCCTGAAACTTTTACCTCTTTTATACCTGAAAGCTTCGTTGCTTCCCGCGTGTGAGCGGATGGATGATGCCGACCCCGAAACCTTCGTGACCGAAACCGACTACGAGGTGCTGCGTGGCTCGGTGGCTTCCCTCCTGGGCGAATACGACGATTACCTCGAAGTTTTCCTCGATGACATGGCTTATAGTGATACGCCCATCCATCAGAACATCTCCGAGTGCCTGGCCGACATCTACCAGCCGCTCAAGGATTTCATCTGCGTATTCCAGCTGGGACTGGAGCAGACCATGAACGATTCGCTGGCCATCTGCCGCGAACTGTTTGCCGAGTTCTGGGGACAGCGCCTGGTGAACGTGATGCGGGCCCTGCACGACGTGAAATACCGCCAGCTGGCCCATGAGGAAGCGGAAGACGAATCCCTGCTGTATGAAGACAACTGTACCGAAGAAGAACTGTATGAAGGCCTGGACATGGGCGAGGAGGAATAACCCTAAAATGTGCGAATCGAAATGGTAGAACTACAGAGCAAAATAGACAAGAAGTTAGTTGCCGAACTGCCCAAAGTGTCCTTTCCCGGCCGCATATTTGTGATTTACACGGAGGCGGAAGCCCGCAAGGCCATTGATTACCTGAATACCCATGTGCTGGTGGGGGTGGATACCGAAACCCGCCCGTCGTTTCGGAAAGGTGCCGTCAACAAGGTGGCCTTGCTGCAGGTGTCTACCTACGACACGTGCTTCCTTTTCCGCCTGAACCATCTGGGCCTGCCCGACTTTCTGGAAGAGTTCCTGCAGAACGACGTGCTGAAAATTGGTCTCTCGCTGAAGGATGATTTTGCCATGCTGCGCCGCCGTAACCGCAAAGACCCGCGCACGGGCAATTGGGTGGAACTGCAGGACTATGTCACCAGCTTCGGACTGGAAGAAAAAAGCTTGCAGAAGATTTATGCCCTCCTTTTTCACGAAAAGATTTCCAAGAACCAGCGCCTGTCCAACTGGGAGGCCGACACCCTGACCGAGGCGCAGCAGCTGTATGCCGCCACTGATGCTTGGGCTTGTGTGCGCATCTATGAGTATTTGGAAGAGCTTCGCCGGACAGGGAAATATCGGATAATACGCCCTGAAGCCCCCGAAAATATTCTCGACGATTAACAACTTAAACCATACAAATGAGCTATAAGAAAGTATTTCTCAAACCCGGAAAGGAAGAATCGCTCAAGCGTTTCCATCCTTGGGTTTTCTCCGGCGCCATTGCCCGTGTGGAAGGTGAACCGGAAGAAGGTGAGGTGGTCGATGTCTATACCTCGAAGAAGGAGTTCATTGCCTGCGGACATTTCCAGATAGGCAGCATCGCCGTACGTGTGCTGTCGTTCCGCCAGGAACCCATCGACCATGACTACTGGGTACGCCGTCTGCGGGTGGCCAAGGACCTTCGCTGTGCGTTGGGCCTGATTGGCAATCCCCGCAACAATACCTATCGTTTGGTGCATGGCGAAGGTGACAACCTTCCCGGACTCATCATCGACGTATACGACCATACCGCCGTCATGCAGGCACACTCTGCCGGCATGCATCTTGACCGTATGGCGGTGGCCGATGCCCTTGAAGAGGTGATGGGCGACGTCATCCAGCATATCTATTATAAATCGGAAACCACACTGCCTTTCAAGGCGGATTTGCTGGCCACAGAAAACGGCTTCCTCAAGGGAGGCAGTCCGGAGAACGTGGCGATGGAAAACGGCCTGAAGTTCCACGTGGACTGGCTCAAGGGGCAGAAAACCGGCTTTTTCGTCGACCAGCGTGAGAACCGGGCCTTGCTGGAACGCTATGCCAAGGGCCGCAACGTGCTCAACATGTTCTGCTACACTGGCGGTTTCTCGTTTTATGCCATGCGCGGTGGAGCCAATCTGGTACACTCCGTGGACAGTTCCGCCAAGGCCATCGACCTGACCAACGAGAACGTAGCCCTCAACTTTCCCGGCGACACCCGTCACCAGGCATTTGCGGAAGATGCTTTCAAGTTTCTCGACCGCATGGGCGACCAGTACGACCTGATTATTCTCGACCCGCCGGCCTTTGCCAAGCACCGTGACGCCCTCCGCAATGCCTTGCGCGGCTATACCAAGCTCAACGCCAAGGCTTTCGAAAAAATCCGTCCGGGCGGTATCCTCTTCACCTTCTCCTGCTCGCAGGTAGTCAGCAAGCAGGATTTCCGCAATGCTGTGTTCACCGCTGCCGCCCAGAGCGGACGCAGCGTGCGCATCCTTCACCAGCTCACGCAGCCGGGCGACCATCCTGTCAACATCTACCATCCCGAAGGCGAATACCTCAAGGGACTGGTACTCTATGTAGAGTAAAGTAGTCAGCTGTAATGAGAAATCGCCCTGGCCGGTCTGTGGTATTCCGGTCAGGGCGATTTTTATGCGGTATGGCAGCCTGCATTTATCCAAATAATTTTCCGAATAAGCTTTGCTTCTTTTTCTTTTCTTGCTTCCTTTTTTCTACAGCTTCTCCCAGTTTTTCATCGAGTACGTCTTCCACCAGATCGGACAATCTAATGCGGTAGTGTATAATGTGGTAAACACTGTTCCAGTCAAGCAGTCCTCCCACGTTGCGGTCATCAATGAAAACGTCTGCTTTCAGCTTTCGGGAAGAATGTAGATGTTCCGCTTGTTCCTCCGGATAGTTTGAGTTTACGGCATAGAACTCTAGTCCTCGTTGGCGGCAGAATTCCACCGCTTCATTGAGCAGCTCATCCTCTCTTACCGAACAGAGAATGAGTCAGTGCCCTTCCTTTTGCAGCATTTTTAAGGTGTTTATGGCAAAAGGGATTTTCTTGCCGATTTCTGGATATCGGTGTTCTACAATCGTTCCGTCAAAATCAACCGCTATAATCATATTGTGCTGGATGTCTTAGTATGCGTTCTTTTCTCCGTGCAGTGCGTTGGTTATGGTTCTGTAGATAATGAACAGGTCCAGTCCGAAGCTCCAGTGCTCTATGTACCAGATATCGCCTCTCACGCGGCCCTCCATGTCCTTCAGCTCCTTGGTTTCTCCGCGGTAACCTGTCACTTGGCTCCAGCCCGTGATACCCGGTTTCACGAAATGCCGTACCATGTACTTGTTAATCAGCTTCGAGTACTCTTCTGTATGCTTCAGCATGTGCGGACGTGGTCCCACCACGCTCATGTCTCCTTTCAGCACGTTGATAAACTGCGGCAGTTCGTCGATGTTCGTCTTTCGCATGATGTTTCCCCAGCGTGTCTTGCGCGGGTCATCTTTGGTGGCTTGCAAGGTGTCCGACTGTGCGTTCACCTTCATGCTGCGGAACTTGTAGCAGTAGAATTCCTTGTCGTTCAGTCCGTTTCGTTTCTGTTTGAAGAATACGGGCCCTGGCATGGTCAGTTTCGTGATAATCGTCACGATGATCAGGATAATTGGGAACAGTGTACACAAGAACAGGAGTGAGAATACAATGTCGAATGTCCGTTTCAGTATCTTGTTACTTGTCTGGCTTAGCGGGTCTTCTCGCAGGCTCAGGTAAGGCACACTTCCCATCATGTTGAAATACATCCGTTTGTGCAGGTACGTGCGGATGTTCGGTACGCTGTAGAAATGTACCAGGTGGTTCTCGCAATAATCAATGATAGGAAGTATCACGTCATGCTCTTTTGAAGGCAGGCAGCAAAACAGGTAATGATTTTTCCCGTTTGTTTCCAGATAGTCTATCACTTCCGTGGGAGTACCCAGATAAGGACACTCTTTGGGAAATCTGGGGTTCGGCTGGAAGTCAAAATAACCGTTCACCCGGTATCCTGCCCAATTCTGGTCTGTCAGCTCATGATAAAGTTCCAGATTGTTGTCTGCACTTCCCACCAGTACTACGTATCGTACATTACCTCCTTTTGAGCGGTATTTTTTGAGCATCGACCGCAGGAAGATTCGGAATATGCCGATGCAGACGAATAACGTAAAAAGATATGACAGGTAGAAGTATGACCAGGCATCCATAAAACGTCCTATTTCCAATACTGCCCCGGAGATGATGCTGAATAACACCATCGTTTTGAATACCCTGGTTACTACTTGATAGGTATAGATTTTTCGTTTGTAAAGAATGACTCCGATTTGCCGGGAGGCGATGAAATAGCAGAGCATTATGGTGAGCAGAATCTGATAGTGAGGGACATTCAGAATTTTGTGCCATGAACTATCTTTCACCAGTTCAAAGAAAAGGTAAAAAAGCCCTCCGGCCAGCAAAGTCTCGCAACTTGTCACGAAAATGCTTACCCAATCGTTATATGAATCATACTTTGTTTTCATAATGTTGGTTTAGTTTAAGGATGTAGTACGTAAATAAAGACTTTTTTTTTCTTTTTTCCAACTGTCGGAATGTAATTTTTCTGAATATTTTTTAGAATTTTGTAAGTTCCAGTCGGGCATAGTCCGACTCCAGCGTCATTTTCTTTCCGTCACATTTCACAATGTCGAACACCGTTTCCTGCTGGTTGTTTATGCCGAAGTGCTTCAGCTGTTCTACGGGTGCGTTTTGTCCGTTGTCGCCGGTCGATTGTCTTACTTTGAAATCCTTTACTACCAGCTGCGTCTCGTTGTTCCGGTACTCTGTCCGTCCGATGTAGGCCCCATAGCCTTTGCTGCCTTGCTTCTCGGCCACTTCCGTCACCATGCGCGTAATACTGTAGTACAGCCGTTCGCATGCCACGGTTTCCCCTGTTTCCGTCACGGTGAACTGGTTTAGTATCCACAGTCCTTCCACGTCCGAGTTGATGGGTGCTTTTTTGCATCCGCTCAAAGAGGTGACCATTCCGAGGGCCACCATTATTATATACATCCATTTCTTCATTTTCCCAGTCCTCCTGTCTTTCTGATTGTAATCATTCCTCCGGTACTGTTCCCCAAGTAATTTCCCCGGTCCATTCCCCAGGTGGCGCTCACGCTCCATCCTTTGGCCCATTTCGGCAGGTAGGTCACCTCTGCCATGCTGCTGAACTGCTTCCGTACCTTGTCCAAAGGAGCCTCGTAGGTTCCCCAATGCCGTGCATACGAAGCGATGACTCTCCATTTCCATTCGTCCGAGGGTTGGCCGGAGATACCCACATGCTGGGCCTTCATCCGGTTGCTTTTGAAGGTGATACTTCCGTCCGCATTATAGGCTGGTCCCGCCAGAAGCGGATTGCCGATGCCCTGGCCGTAGTGTTGCCATGCCTTGTAGATATAGTTGTTGTAGTAGCTGTCTCCGCCACTCATCTGCAGGTCGGAAAACGAGCCCCAGAAACCATCATACAGAATCGGGCCGGATGAGTCCTTGGTACTGATACCTTCCCAGAGCACGGCCGACACCCATTTGTTTTTCGGCAGATACAGTTCGATACCCAGCTGTCCGTCTTTCCATCGTCCGTACTCCCAGAACATCTGTGAATGGTCTTCAAAGTAATGGTCCAGCGTGGCCCGGATTTTCCAGTCGCCCCAGTAATAGTTCAGGGCAAAGTCCCAGCTTCCCAACATGTTCCCCTCCACGTTTACCTGTTCGCCTTCTGGAGTGTCGCTGCCCCCCGCTGTCGGGAAGAAAGCATGCCAGTACGCTTTCACTCCGTCGGGCATGTCCACCACCAGCTGGGAAGTTCCGTCCGCCAGTTTCTTATATTGGTCGCCGCCGAACTGGGTCGCCATGAACAGGCCGAATTCAAATTCCACGGGCAGTTTCTCCTTGTTCCCCAAGCGGAACATCAATGATTTGCTGTGATACAATGCGTTCTTGGTATAGGTCTGGTTCACCCCGCAGAAATCCTTTTGCCAGTAGCTGTCGGTAAAGCTTCCGTAGGCCAGATGCCCTTTGAAGGCCAGCCAGTTCCGTGTGCCCGGAATGGCTAAGAAATCCTTGATCTCGGCCCTTACTTGCGGAATCGGGCGCATGTTTGGTCCTTCCGCCATCCATCCGCTGGTCAGTTCGCTGTTTTTTTCCAAGGGGAATCCCATGCGTTCCTTGCTTCCGATGCTCAGGGTCAGCATCTTCCACGAAATATCCGCATACGCCTGCTGCACCCAGAAGTCCGATGTCTGTTTCACTCCTCCTGCCAAGTCCAGTCCGGCATCTATCCGCCATCCCCTGCGCAGCTGTCTGTGCCATTCCAAGCCTGCCCGTAGGTATCCGCTGTTCGGTTTCTCACTCTCCATGCCGAACCGGTCGGCCGTCAGCCAGAGGGGGGCATACGTGCCCGATGATACTGTCCCCGACATCTCTACGCGGTATTGGAAGTCCTTGGCACCCTCTTGTGCCAATGCTGGAGTGGACAAGAGCAAAAGTATAAATGCTTTTGATAAGTTCATACCTGATTCAAGTTTTAGGGACAAAGTTAGGAAAGAAAGCCGTAAAAAGCATGTTTTCGGTTTGAAATTTTTACTTTGGGCGCATTCTTTGTATGGTTAGACATCTTTTTTTGCTAAAAAACACTTACATTTAGACCTGACTTTAATTCTTTTACATGAAAAATATCGGGTGGATACTTATCTGGCTGCCTTGGATGAACCTGCTGGCACAAAACTTGTCTTTCCAGCAGAATCAAGTCTCCTTAGGAGCCTCTGTAGAGAGTGCTTATTTGTTGACAAGCGATGAGTATGCCCGTCAGTTTGTGCAAAGCCATGGGGTGCGATATTATAATTTCCATATTCGTTTCAAGCCGCTTCCTGGTCATCCATACGACGATGCCTTCCGTTCACCTTCCCTTGAATTTGGGGTACTTGCCGCCGATTTCCGTGATATCCGTCTTTTCCGGTTGGAAGACCCTTCCCGTCTGTCGGGCATGGGAGGCATGTTCACCCTGTATGGGGCATTCCGGCGCGACCTGGTCTCCACGTCACGTTTCCGTCTGAATTATGTGCTGGAAAATGGGTTAGGCTGGTCCACCCGCCCTTACGACGGTCTGCAGAATCCGGACAATGAGTTGATTGGGGCCCCGTTTTCCGTTTATTTCGGGATGGGAGTGGGAGGAACTTTCTGTATCGGAAAACAGTGGGAGCTGAGTCTCGGAGTGAATTTCCGGCATTTCTCCAACGGTGCCTTCGACCGTCCCAATAAAGGCTCCAACACCGTGGGCGTGTCCTTGGGCATCAGCCGTATGCTGTCGGCTCCGGTTTCTTCAGAAAGTCCAGCTTTTTCTTGTCGTGCACTTTCCCTGTTTCATCGGCACCTGTATGTGGATTTGTCGGTAGGATGGATGGGGCATACCCTCATGGAGGAATGGTTCTATTCGCTTTTCAGCCCGTCTGACGATCCCCGTCATCGCACCCGGCACTTTCGCGTGTATTCAGCTTTGAGTGTTTCCGCATCGGCCATGTACCGTTATGCCCTGCGTTTTGCCTCCGGAATAGGGCTGGATTACAGTTACCTGCCCTATGTGGATGAGGTGGCTGCTTACGACCGGATGAACCATACCGAAGACCGTTACAGCTGTCACAGTCTAGGCCTTTCCCTGAAGCATGAAGTCTTCTACAAGCGGCTTTCCCTGTATCTGGGGGTAGGCTATTATCTCTACCGTCACACGGGCCATTTGTCGCACGAGTTTGAAAAGCCCTATTATGAGACCATCGGCCTGCGCTATACCCTTCCGTTCGGGAGCGACACATTTTATGTGGGCTACCACGTCAAGGCCCATCTGCTGCGTGCCGATTGTATGGAGTTTAATATAGGCTTTCGGCTGTAAGAGGATGTCTGTTTAGTCCCTTCTGAAAATATCCCGGGTATACACCTTTTCCTTCACGTCATCCAGACACGGGTCGTAACGGTTGGCCAGTATGGCCTGACTCTGCTGCTTGAATGTCTCCAAGTTGTTCACCACCTTCGAGCCGAAGAACGTGCTTCCCTCTTCCAAGGTCGGCTCATAGATGATTACCGTGGCCCCTTTCGCTTTGATGCGCTTCATTACTCCTTGGATGCTGCTCTGGCGGAAATTGTCACTGTTCGACTTCATGGTCAGTCGATACACCCCGATGATGCACGGCTTCTCTTCCGAAGGGTTGAAATCCCCATTGTTGAAGTAATCGTAGTAGCCCGCTTTCTTCAGCACCTGATCCGCGATGAAATCCTTGCGTGTGCGGTTGCTCTCCACAATCGCCTGAATCAGGTTCTCCGGCACATCCTGGTAGTTCGCCAACAGCTGCTTCGTATCCTTCGGCAGACAGTAGCCCCCGTAACCAAATGAAGGGTTGTTGTAGTGCGTGCCGATGCGCGGGTCCAGACAGATGCCTTGGATGATGGCTTGTGTGTCCAGCCCCTTCACCTCCGCATACGTGTCCAGTTCGTTGAAGTACGATACCCGCAGGGCTAAATATGTGTTGGCAAACAGCTTTACCGCTTCCGCTTCCTTCATGCCCATAAACAGCGTATCAATATTTTCCTTGATAGCCCCTTCCTGCAGGAGGGCTGCAAATTCGTGCGCCTTTTCTTCCAAGTTTTCTCCCGCGATGGCCTGAATGGCCTGGTTCTCCTTGTCTAGTCCCTCAATCAGCTTTGGATACCCCACGATGATACGGCTCGGGTAGAGGTTGTCGTACAATGCCTTGCTTTCGCGCAGGAACTCCGGCGAGAACAGCAGGTTGAATTTCTTTCCGGCGAGGGCAGGAGTGGTGCGGAATTTTTCCGCGTACTTCACGTACAGGTTCCGGCAATACCCCACCGGGATGGTACTCTTGATCACCATCACCGCATCCGGATTCACTTCCAGCACCAGGTCGATGACCTCCTCCACGTGCGAAGTGTCGAAGTAATTCTTCACCGGGTCGTAGTTCGTCGGCGCTGCAATCACCACAAAGTCCGCGTCACAGTAGGCCGAGGCCCCGTCCAGCGTAGCGGTCAGGTCCAGCTCCTTTTCCGCTAAATATTTCTCGATGTACTCGTCCTGAATCGGGCTGATACGGCAGTTGATTTTCTCCACCTTTTCCGGAATCACGTCCACGGCCGTCACGTGATGATGCTGTGCCAGCAAGGTGGCGATGGACAAGCCCACGTAGCCCGTACCGGCTACGGCGATATGTAGGTTTTTCATACGTTTCGTAACTTAGTTTTATTGCAAAGAAAGCGAATAATTTGCAGAAAAGCAAATCACTTTCCGGAAGGCTTTCCCTGCGGAACAAGTTTCCGGTAGCGGAAGGCAAATCCCAAAATCTCCGCGAAGCAGACCAGCGGTACGATGAAGCCTACCGCCATCGATACATGGTCGGCAATCAGTCCCATCAGCATCGGGGCAATGGCACCTCCTACAATCGACATAATTAGGTACGAAGACGCCTGCTTGGTCTGTGAGCCCACGTGACGCAGTGAGAGTGAGAAGATGGTTGGAAACATAATCGATTCACATAAAAAACAGAGCAGCAAGAAATACCATCCCACCTGACCGGGCAGAAAAATCACCGCTGCCATGCAAATCAGTGCTCCTGCTGCACAGGCCGCGAGTACCTTTTCTCCCTTCACGAACCGCATCAGCCAGCTGCCGCCCATGCGTCCGAGCATGAACAGGCCCATACCCCCGAACGAGAGCCATACCGAAGCTTTGTGGGCCGATACCCCTGCATTCTCCGTGGCATAGTTGATGAAGAAACTGTTGATACCGGTCTGTGCCGCTACATAGAGGAAAAGCGACAGCAGTCCCATGGTGAATGAGGCTGTTTTCCAGAGCGAAGTGCCGCTTTTCCCGGTCGTTGCCTTTTCCTTTTCCGCTTCCTGACCGATTTCCGGCAGTTTCACCCGCGAGAAGACCACGGCGATGAGGAGCACCACCGTACCCAACACCGCATAGGGAGTCGTCACGTCGCCGCCCCCGGCAAAGAGGAAGAAACCTCCAATCAACGGTCCGCAAATCCAGCCCAGTCCGTTGAACGACTGCGCCAGGTTGATACGCCGTTCACTGCCCTCCGGTTCGCCGAGCACCGTGACATACGGGTTCGAGGCCGTTTCCAGGCAGGTCAGTCCGCAACCGATGACGAACAGGGCTAGGAGGAAGAACTCAAACGACTGAATCCGTCCGCCCGGAATGAAGAGCAAGGCCCCGATGCCATACAGCACCAGTCCCGTCAGTACCCCTGTGCGGTAACCGAAGCGGCGGATGAGCCGTCCGGCCGGCAGGGCCATCACGAAATACCCCCCGTACACCACCGCCTGAATCAGGGCCGAGCGCGTACGGGTAATCTCCATCGTATCCTGGAAATGCTTGTTCAGCACGTCCAAAATGCTGTGTGCCACTCCCCACAGAAAGAAGAGCGACGTAATCAAAATGAAAGGAACCAGGAAACTCCTTCCGTCCCTGGTTCTTACTAATCCAATCTTTTCCATGTCAGCTTCTACTGATTTCAAGTCCTTTGTTCGACAAACTCATCTCCACGAAGCGTGCCCGGTCGTTGGGGCGGTTCTCCGTCAGTATCCGGCGGATTTGCATGGCCGCATCTGGGTCTTTGGCCACCATGTAAAGGTAGCCCCCTCCGCCGGCACCCGGCAGCTTGTAGCCCAGGCACAGGTCGTCAATCCGTTCCGTCAGGGCCTGTACGGCCGGCGGATTCGTACCCTCGTCGAGCAATTGGTTCTGTTTCCATGTCTTCCGTATGAGCCGTCCCATTTCCTCGAAGTCATTCCGCAGGATGGCGTCGTACATGTCCATGGCGTGTCCCTTCATCTGCTCCAGCAAGTGCAGGTGACGGTTCGAGTTGAGGAACATGCCCCGCACAATCTCCGCCAGGATGCCCTTGGCCGTGCGGGTGATGCCAGTATAATATAACAGGTGACATTTCCGGTATTCGTCGCTGGTGAACAGATAGTCCGGCAACCAGCGTACTTTCGGTTCCTGGTGCCAGCCCGGCTGTGTCTGCAACAGTTTCACGCCGTGCAGTACCCCGCCATACTGATCCTGCCAGCCCCCGCCGGTGGTGAGCAGCTGTTCCAGTATCAGTGTGCGACTGCCGATGCCCTGCTTGTCCCAGTTCAGGCCGCAGAAGTCGTTCAGTGCCCCTAAGACCGTAGCCGCCAAGATGGAGCTTGTGCCCAGTCCCGAACCTGCCGGGATGGCCGACAGCAGCGTCACTTCGATACCCGTACCGAAGGCCTTCAACTGTGCTTCCAGCGATTCAAAATGCTCTTGCGAGAAGTTGGGATGAAAACCGGCTAAGGTCAGGGCCGCTTTCGGAATGGAGAACGGCGAGCCTACCTTGCGGTAATCCTGCAACTCTTCGTAGGTGGAAACTACCTCCATGGCTCCCAAGTCGATGGAACGCAGGGTGATGCGATAGTCTTTCGACGGTTTTACGTACACCTGAAGCGGCGGTTGCCCGTTCAGTTCGATGGCCAAGTTCACCACGTTGCCCCCTTCCATCAGGCTGTAGGGAGGAGTATCCGTCCATCCTCCGGCAATATCGATGCGCACCGGACTGCGGCTCCACACAATCTGGTCGGCATAGACCGACAACTGCGGATGTTGGCTGTGGTCCATGGTGCTGGTCAGTCCCTGGCGCATGAGTCCGAAGGCCCGGTCTTCCATCGCTTTTGCTTCCGGTTTGCCTTCCAACTCCAATACCCGGGTGCGGAACATCGCGTCGCTGATGCGTTTCAGCAGGGGAGACCCCTCCGGCAGTTCCTTGGGCAGGTCGAGGTGCCATTGGGCAAACTCTTCGGCCGCTTCCTGCAAGTCTACCTGATAGAACACGCTCCGTTCTTCGTTTTTAGCCAACAGACTCCAGTTCTCCTTGCGGAACTTGTCCCGCTGGGCAAAGAGTCGCCGCAGGTTGGCATACGCCGAGATTTCGTCAGCCGATACCTTCCGTGCCTGCTGCCAGAGCGTGCGTCCGGCTTCTCCTTGTCCGCCGTCCGTCATCCATTGCAACATCGTGCCCAAGTCTGCTATCGAGTCCGTCACCGGGAAGATAGCCGCCGACTGCAAGTCCTCACAGCCCCGGATATCCTCCGCGGTCAGTCCTCTTTCGGCCAGCCATTCCGTTACCGGACGGCCCAGGTAGAGGGTAGAAGCCTCTTTCAGGCTCCCCTTGAATTTATCGTTGAAGCCGTAGGGGCGGGCCACAAATTCCGTGTCGCCCATCGGTACCACGTCAATGCACACTCCTTGCGGTACGTTCAGTTTCCAGTCGTTGCGTGGCACACCTGTAATGATGTTCTGGCTATGCAGCTGCCAGTCCTTGCCTACGTGGCTGTTTTCCACCCAAATCTCCGCGTTCTCTGCCGTCAAGTGGAAATCCATTTCCGCGTTCTGTATGAACACTGCCGGATGCGCCTTCACCTTGTAGTGCATGATGGCCCGCTGGTCCATCACACAGTTCTGCACCGCCAACGTCGACGAAATCATCTCCCGGCTTGTGCCGTAGTGATGGAACTCTCCGCCCGGCAGCGGCAGGATGGCCACTTTCAGACTGTTCAGTTCCTCGTCTGCGATGCGCGGGTGTGCTCCTAATGCCAGTCCGAACTCTGAGTACATGTCGTAGAACTTCACACCCCCGTCCTTGTCGGTCGAGTGTCTCACCATCAGTTCCACGGCCCGGTCACTCAGCAGCCAGATGCCGATGTCCATCAGGAAGAGGTAGTCCTGCATCAGTCCCGCCATTTCCTCCACGCTCGGTTTCTGCAACATGAAGTCCAGCTTCTCCGGTTCCTTCCGCGAAGACACGAACACCCCGTGGTTCTTCGCCAGTTCCGGATCCACCCACAAGCCGTAGCACACCACGTCCACGTCCGGGATGGCCTGCAACGGTTCCGTCGCCCGGATGAACACGTCACCACTCGCAATCAGCGTGTGCAGTCCTTCCGGCGCCTTGTCCATGATTTCCTCGTACAGCGGCAACTGCAAGGACAGCAAGTTCTGTGTCAGTCGTTGCCCCCGAGCCCAGCGGAACACCGGAATCGGCGTCAGAATCTTGCCCGACGGTGCATAGCCCGGCAGACGGCGGCTCTGACCTCCCGCATGCAGCAGGATACGCTTCTCCTTCGCCAGCCAGTCGCCCAGTCCGGTTGCATCCCCTTCTTCCTCCCGGCACGCATTCAGCAACCAGGCCGTACCCCCTCCGGAACCCAGTTTCCTTCCCACCGGGTCCGAAGTGCAGAACCACTCCTTGTGGCCCGCGTGCATAATATCGTGAAAACACTCCACCAGATTCGGTGGCAATGACAATAATTTTTTCATTACAGTTTAAATATTCGTTCCATCAGTTTCCATTTCTCCTGTGAGGTAGCCCCCGGTGCCGCCTTCTGGTACTTCGCCATGTGCGCTTCCCATTCCGCCTGACGGGGTAGGGTAGCCAGTCGTGCATAGTCCCGTTCCATGTCGAAGTCGTCCGTGGTATCCATGATCATGAACAGGCGGTTACCGTCAATGTAAATCTGCATGTCGGTGATGCCCACTTCGCGGATGCCCGCCTTTACCTCGTCCCATACGTGCGCATGTTCTGCCGCGTAGGCCTCAATCAGCTCCTTGTCGTTGTAGAGCTCCAGTGTCTGACAATATCTTTTCATCTCGTGATGTTTTTTATATCGTCTGATGATTGATGCAGATGCCCTTCAGGTACCATTCATACAAGCGGTGGATACCCTCGTCGATTTCCACCTTGTGGTGCCAGCCCAAGCTGTGCAGCTTGCTCACATCCGTCAGCTTGCGCAGCGTGCCGTCCGGTTTCGATGCATCCCAGCGCAGTTCGCCCTTGAAGCCGATTTCCTTCATAATCTTCTCGGCCACCTCGCGGATGGACAGCTCCTTGCCCGTGCCCACGTTGATGTGGCAGTTGCGGATTTCCGTGATGCCGTCGGCGTTCTTCACCGAAGCGTCGTACGTCTGCTTGAAATCCACGTTCAGCAACACATGCACACTTGCATCCGCCATTTCCTCGCTCCACAGGAACTCACGCAACGGCTTTCCGGTACCCCAGAGTGTCACCGCTTCGGCTGCGATGCCGTAGTGTGCCAGCACCTCCGTAATGTCTTTCTCGTCCGATGTGCCGTCCACCACAAATTTCTCGCCGTTGCGCATCACGCTCACCGGACGCAGGCTGATGTCCTTGCGTACCGCTTCCCAGTCGCCTTCGTTCAGGCACTTGGCCAGGTAAATCTTGCGGATCATGGCCGGCAGCACGTGGCTGTTCTCCAGGTGGAAATTGTCGTTCGGTCCGTAGAGGTTCGTCGGCATCACGGCGATGTAGTTCGTGCCATACTGCAGGTTGAAGCTCTCACACATCTTCAGACCCGCAATCTTCGCGATGGCATACGGTTCGTTCGTATATTCCAGCGGAGAGGTGAGGAGCACTTCCTCCTTCATCGGCTGCGGAGCCTCGCGCGGGTAGATGCACGTACTGCCCAGGAAGAGCAGCTTCTTCACCCCGTGGCGGAAACTTTCGCCAATCACGTTCTGCTGAATCTGCAAGTTCTGGTAGATGAAGTCCGCCCGGTAGTGCAGGTTGGCCATGATGCCACCCACGTGTGCTGCTGCCAGAATCACCGCATCCGGCTGTTCCTGGTCGAAGAAGGCTTTCACCGCTACCGGATCCAGCAGGTCCAGTTCCTTGTGCGAACGTCCCACCAAATTGTTATATCCTCTCTGCTTGAGGTTGTTCCAGATGGCAGAACCCACCAGTCCGTGATGTCCTGCCACATATATCTTTGCTGATTTATCCAACATAATCAAAACCTCCGTTTTTTATTTGTAGAAAAATCCCCTTTTTAATTATTAATTTTTAATTCTTAATTCTTAATTACTTCACGATACCCTTTTCCAGGTACTCTGCCAAGTTCGTGCGGATTTGTTCGCCTGCCTTTTCTACGGCCACCTTCGCCATGTCCGCATCTACCATAATCTTCACCAGTTCCTCGAAGGTTGTCTTCATCGGGTTCCAGCCCAATTTCGCCTTCGCCTTTGTCGGGTCACCCCAGAGGTTCACCACGTCTGTCGGGCGGTAGAAGTCTTCGCTCACCTCCACCAGACACTTGCCGGTGGCCTTGTCGTATCCCTTTTCATTGATACCTTCTCCCTTGAATTCCAGTTCGATGCCTGCATGCTTGAATGCCAGGTAGCAGAATTCACGTACTGAGTGCTGTACTCCTGTGGCGATGACGAAATCCTCCGGCGTCTTGTGCTGCAGAATCAGCCACATACATTCCACGTAGTCCTTCGCATAACCCCAGTCACGCAGCGAATCCAGGTTGCCCAGGTACAGCTTCTCCTGCTTTCCTTGTGCGATACGGGCTGCTGCCAGCGTAATCTTGCGGGTCACGAATGTCTCCCCACGGCGTTCCGATTCATGGTTGAACAGGATGCCCGAGCAGCAGAACATGTGATATGCCTCGCGGTATTCCTTCACAATCCAGTAACCGTACAGCTTGGCCACTGCATACGGGCTGTAGGGGTGGAACGGTGTGTTCTCGTTCTGCGGCACTTCCTCCACCTTCCCGTAGAGTTCCGAAGTCGATGCCTGGTAAATGCGGCAGGTGTCCGTCAGTCCGCACAGACGTACCGCTTCCAGCACGCGGAGCACTCCCGTGGCGTCCACGTTGGCCGTAAATTCCGGCGAGTCGAAGCTCACCTGCACATGACTCTGTGCTGCCAAGTTATATATCTCGGTGGGGCGTACCTTGCTCACTACCTGCACCATACTCATGGAGTCCGTCAGATCTGCATAGTGTAGGTGGAAGTTCGGTTTTCCCTCCAGGTGTGCGATGCGTTCGCGGTAATCCACTGACGAGCGGCGGATGGTACCGTGCACGTCGTATCCTTTTTCCAATAAAAACTCGGCCAGAAATGACCCGTCCTGTCCTGTAATACCTGTAATCAGGGCTGTTTTTCTTTCCATATTGATTTGTAATATCGTAAGTTATCTTCTACTAATTCTTTGCGAATTAAAATTCGTGACTGCAAATATCGCTTTTTTTTGTGATTTCCGCATCTTTCCGCGTAGAAATCATCCCCTTAAAACGAGAATCTCCCGTTTCTGCGGCTTCTTGTAACCGCTGAAACGGGAGTATTCATTTTCCCAATGGAGTGATGTGCTGGTGTGACTAAGCTTTTGTCACAGTTTTTCTATTTCTTCGGTAGAAAGATGGGTATATTTGGCAATTGTCTCTATGGGCAGACCGTCCGTTTTCATGCTGCGTGCCATATCCAGACGGCTTTTCTCCACGCCCTCCTTTATGCCTTCTGCACGACCTTCTGCACGACCTTCTGCACGACCTTCTGCACGTTCCGTCATGATGTTGTCCCGCAGAATCACGATGTTGTCCAAGTGCTTGT
>ENA-OWRC01000060-OWRC01000060.1-human-gut-metagenome-genome-assembly--contig:-NODE-60-length-151613-cov-57.653835_pt1 | contig 151613 bp, 167 predicted proteins | sample MGYA00248268_ERZ651895 | MGnify/ENA primary metagenome ERZ651895 (study PRJEB26924, sample SAMEA4378242) | human gut metagenome | biome: human gut; feature: human-associated habitat; material...
TGAAATGTTTCTTCAATTCTCTGGTAATGACATATTCATTTAACTCCTGCTCGATTACATCATCAGCAGCCTGATCTACTTTAATTACACCATTGATTTTGCGGTTAATATCATCCGCAAACATATCTCGAATCATCATACAATTTCTCCCCTGAACTTTGTCTATTCGCTTGTTTCCCATTCAACTACACTTTTATTAATATTTACTCAATCTCCGAAAAGGCTCGATAATAATCATTTATTCGGAGTCTGTTAAATAGTTTCACATGATATCCATCAAATTCTCCAGGATACATGACCACAATTGGAATATCTGAAAAATATGGCTGTAATGCTTCCAGTAAATTGTGAATTCTCACGAACGGAAATACTTCTCCCACTCCGGTCAGCATCAGTACATCTCCTTTTGCATGCGGTTTGTATTGAATTTTTTCTGCAAATTCCCTATTCGTGATTGCTGAATTCAATTGTTCCAGAAGATAAGCACTTCCCTCTGTTTCTTCCATCTCTGGAATTTCGTCTATAATATCCATGTCCTCGCAAATAGAAAGAAATGTTTTATATAAATTACAAACAATCAAATGACAAGCTAAGGACTGGTCAGTTTCCAACTGATTGACAAAATGGCGGACAACCATTTCGTTCTCCGGTTCATAACAGAAAATTCTGATGTTCTCTTCGTTGCTTGTTCCTTTTCCTTCCAGTAACTCTGTTTTCTGGATCAATGCACGCACTTTATCCAAGCGCATCTTTATGTCACTCATCGGGTTACCTCCTACACAAAGCAATTAAACGCTGGCAGTATCGCCGTATCGCCATTGCTTCTAATGGCATTCTCCAAAACAGGATGCAGCCATACTGGATTCAAATGATCTGCCTTGAAGTTGTCGAGATATTCTGTTTCGACAAGCACTCTGGCAATAATCTGTTTTAACTTTGTTATCGTACTATCGCTCCAGGAAGCCACAGTATCATTCTGCTCCTGCAAGCGCATAAAAAATATATTCAAGTCAATCTTACCAAAAGACGTGTCCCTTAATCTGTACTTCTCGCCAATGACGGTCAGCATAAATTCCCAAACCAGTCGACTCTGCTTCATCAATGCATACAGACAAATCTGTTTTGCCACATCCGTCGGCTGTGACGCAATCGCAGAAACCAGAGAATCATCTTCCAGTGCATGAAGCCGTTTGATGCAGGCTTTCGCCATGCGTGTGATAGATTTTTCCGTTGGGTACTGAAAAAGATTCTGCTCTACAATTTCTTTGACAATCGCATCATCAGAAAATCCTTCTGACATAAGCTTTGCAGTGGAACGCATTTCGTAAAAAAGAAACGACTCTCTAGTCAAAGAAGCAATATAAGGATAAGAATGATCCATGTTCCCACACCTCCTTACTGCTCCTCTTTTTTATCCGGAACAAATTCCATGATATCTCCCACGTCACAATTTAAAGCAGAACATATCTTTGACAGAATCTCTGTACTTACATTTTCATCTTTTGATAATCGAGACATCGTTGTTGTACTAACTCCTGTCATTGCACGCAAATCTTTCTTCATCATTTCTTTATCAATTAACAATTTCCACAATTTCTTGTAACTAACTGCCATTTTTTCACCTCAATCTTATTTGCTTGAAATATCTGTTCACATGGTATTTATCACCTGTTAGTTATCATCATATCATAAAAATGCGTTTCAAACAATCTAATCTATCAAAAATCGTAATTCAATTCCGAAATATCGCATTTCAAATCACGGTAAATATTAACCCGAGAATCCCAATTGTAAACCAAGAATCTGCACTGAAATAATATCCGTCATCTTCCTGCACCAAACAAAACGACTGATGCCCCAGAAAGCCTGTAAAATAGCCACTTTCTGTATACACAAGACAGGACAAAAATCGACTTTCATTTTAAGAGATGAGTGCTAATTATTTTAAAGTAATTTTTAAAACCCTTGATTTTACAGGGTTTTCAAGTTTTATTATATTGATTTTGGCGTTTACTGTGCCATTTTTTCATTTCACGCTTAGCATCAAATGATACAAAAAAGCAGTCGATCCTAAATGTGAAAGACTGCTTTATATCATATTTCTTATTGTTTTGTGTGTATATTTAGCTGATTGTCTATATCCCGTCCTGCATACATTATTCTAAGTATTGTTACAAACATTCAAAAATTCCTCTCAAATCACTGTCAGCCTGTTCTGATACTTCTATTTCATATATCATAAGCCATAATCTTTGCGAATATCAGAAAAGCCTTTCTTAGCATTTTTTGTCCGTCCAGCCTGCATATCCGCATATCCCTTCTCTAATTCTTCATTGAACTCTACCTCTGATAATGCGCTGATATCAACAGGTCTGGCAGATGGTATTTTTACTTCAAACGGAAGACCTCTCTGTAAGATAATCTGCATATAAAATATCTCCTTCCTGCCATATTTTTATGTTATGCAATAATCACCAATCACTATCCCAGTCACTGCCACCTGAATCCCAGCTATCACCGGAATCCCAATCATAATCGCTGTCATAATCACTGCTCGAGCTGCCTGAGCTCTCATAATGGTCTTCATAATAGCCACTATTTTCAAATTTGATAATCGAGCTGTCCCACACCAGATCTGAATAGTCAAAGCCATATAGAGATTTGTTATCCAAAACCTCCTGTGGAACAGCCGAGCGGCTGATTTCATTATAATCATAGCTGTCGTCATCGTATTCGAACCAGCTATAATGACTGTTTACATAGACTGTGTCATTATACTTAAAGTAATCTGTTTTGCAATAATTGTGTATAGGTGTAATGAGCACAAGTGCAATTAGAAGAACAGTAATAAAATAATGCATGGCATGGCGCATTGCACTGCCTTTTGGCTTTTTAAGCCATGCTGCGTACATTCCAAACGGCTTAAACCTTTTGTGATTTTCAATAAAGTCTGTCAGGAAAAATGCGCCTACAATACCGGCAATACCCGATATCAGCAAATCCCAGCCAATGCCCTTATACGTATCATTGAGTGCAAATCCAACTATAATCAGGACAATGAACATAACAATGCCTATAACCATAGCAATAGATGGCTTAATGATATACTCATTTACATTTTTAGATGAAAATGTATCTGAAAACATCTTCTTCGTTTCCTGAGCAAAATTCTCATTCGTATGCTTCTGCTGATGCGCTTTTTGATTTAAAATCTCATCCTTTAATTTAAGATACAGCTCATTAACAGCATACGCCTCATCTGTACCCTGATATCGCACCGCCCGAGTGCCGTCGGCCTTATTTTTGTAGACGATAAATTCATTTCCATCCTGATAAATACCAAATGCCCTAGGCTGTCTGTAGTCTATTCCTATAAAAAATCGTGTGATTTCATATGGTGGAAGATGTCTGTCCTCGTACCATTTTGCAAGCTCTGCTATGGTCTTCGGCGTACCGTCTGCCGTCCTCTTTATTGAATTATTGCTGGCACCACAATAAGGGCACTGCTCAACAGTCTCAGGTATCATGGAACCACAGTATTCACATTTAATCTCCAATTTAATTCCCTCTGACTTTCTAAAACCTAAATTTCCATAAATATACTATCAAATATACTCCTCAAAGTCCATAATTCAGTTATTATTATTCCTAATCAAAATCTGTATGATTTTATCATAATTTTCCGGTCTGTGTGGAAACGTACAGTCCGTACATACCTTGATTTTTTTGCCATTCTTCTCTATGTAGGTCTTACTTCCGGGACAGTTTGGCATACTATACATAGGACAATAACAAAACAGACAATTAAAGTCATCCAAAAGTCCCTTGTGACACGGAAAATATTTGCAATCTGTGTTTTTAAAGTATTTATAAGAGTTTTCCATTTTTATTCCTTCTATATTCATATGCTTTTCTCACAAAGCTCTCTGCAAAATGCGGATTTGACGGATAATACAGGTGCGGAAATCCAATCCAGTAATTATCATGGCTTATCACGCAGTCGTAGCTTCTTCCTGTGGCCGGCTTGGTCGCAATACAATCAGATCCGTTATCGGTGCTGTCGTAATAATGAAATTCATGTGCCTTTATTTTTTCATTTGGCGGTAGAAAATTGCTATGCTTTTCCGTAAGCTCAATATATCCGAACCTGACCAGCTTTCCCTTAAAATGACACCCACCATCCAGTGCGCCCACAAGCTTAGACTTATTCATATTATTTTGTGTATCAGCATTGTTTTTTTCATCATTATCATCACAGATGTTACGGATATATGTGTGAAGATACATAAACCCTCCACACTCTGCAACCGTCGGCATTCCGGCTCTAAAAGCTTTTTTTATGGCATTCAGCATAGATACGTTTTCACTCAGTTCCTTTGCATACAGCTCCGGATAACCGCCTCCAAGCAGCATTGCATCACAATCCTCTGGAAGGCTGGTATCGTGAAGCGGTGAAAAATACTGTAATTTTGCACCGCATTTTTCGAGCATTCTTAGGTTATCTTCATAGTAAAAACAAAAGGCTTCGTCCATGGCAACAGCTATGTTTACGGTATTATTTTTGTCTTGAAGCCTCATAATCTCTGCATTTTTTAAGGTTTGACGCTTATCTTTATCTGCATTTTCGCTGTCACAAATTTCATCTGCCGCTTCTGCTATATCTATAAACAAGTCCATATCTATAGTCTTTTTTAGTCTGTCGGCAGTTTCATTGAGCTGTTTTTTTATATCTGAAAGCTCATCCGGCATGACAAGCCCCAGATGTCTGCTTGAAAGCCCGATATCCTTCTGCTCCGGAAAATATCCGACTACTTTTACGGAAAGCTCCTTCTCTATCAGAGGCTTTATGATATCATAATAGCCCTTCGACATCCGATTGAGCAGAACCCCCTTAATCAAGTGCTGAGTGTCATACTGCAAAAAACCGGCTATAAGAGCAAGCACTGACTTTCCCATTCCCTTTGCATCCACCACGAGTATTATCGGAGTCTGCGTCACCTTTGCCAGATGGTATGACGAACCCCGCTCATATATTCCGCCAAGCCCGTCATATAATCCCATCACGCCCTCAAGCACCGCAAAATCACCATCGGTTCTTTCATCTAAGAAAAGCTGCACTGTTGTCTTTTCGTCCGTAAAAAACGTATCGAGGTTTTTGGATGGTACGCCAAGCACCTTTTTGTGAAACATTGGGTCAATATAATCAGGTCCGCACTTATATGATGATACGTTTTTTCCGTTATCCTTTAATAGCTGCAGTAAAGCGCAGGTTATCATTGTTTTGCCACTGCCGCTTTTGGGCGCGGCTATCATAAAACGATTTATTTTCATGTGTTTATCCTTTATTTCATCATATACATTAAAAATATCATCGGTGGTTTATTATAGATGTTGTGCAACATAAAAGCCCAGGTTAAAATTCAAATGAACATATCCATACCGGATTTTCCGCCTGCATCAGATGATAATGCCCTATCTGCCTTGAGCGGCTGACCTGCAGTTGCACGATATCCTCATTTTTCACATCATATGCTGACAATATTTCCTTTATCTCACAAATTGTTTCCATGGAAATTGCATTTATCACTATACGGATATGTGGATTTTTTACTTTAAGAGCCTCTATTATCTCCTTTAGATTGCCACTGCTGCCTCCGATAAATGCGTGTGTCGGCACCGGAAGACTGTCAAGTCCGTCAGGAGCCTTTGCTTTTATCACATGGATATTTTCAAGTCCATGCTTTTCTTTATTTTGTGTGATAAGCTGCACGGCATTTTCCTTCTGCTCGATGGCATAAACCTCCATATCATCGGAAAGTGATGCGGCCTCTACCGCTATTGAGCCTGTTCCGCTTCCCACATCATATAGCACTGAATCCGATTTCAAATGCAGCTTGCAGATGCTTACATGCCTTACTTCCTCTTTGGTCATCGGAACCTTTTCACGGATAAATGCTGCATCACTTAGCTGCGGTGTAACATTTTTTGCAACCGGATTGGGATTTTTTATCATGCAGATATACAGTCCCTCCCTTTTAAACTTTGTGCACTCCTGCGGCGAAAGCTGCGATATAGTTTCATCCGGATATGATAGCTGGTAGCCTACAGTTACCGAGCATTTTTGTAAACCATACCTTTCGTCACTGCTTAATAGGTGTCCAAGCATATTAACGTCCCTGACACCTGACATCAGCATAAACGTTTTTGCATGATGGCTAATCCGTGATGTGATATTAGAAAGCTTTACTCCGTGGATGCTGCATATATACGCATCGTTGTAGGTTTCACCGACTGCTGCCGCCATATATGACACAGATGAAATTCCAGGAAGGATTGACACATCCGCATTTAATTTTCCTTCAGATATTTCATTTTTTATCGCCAGATACAGCTTTTTGCTTCCACTGTAAAAGCCTGTATCTCCCGAGAATAATATAAGAACATTACTGATTTTTTCAGTATCTGCACAAATTTCGTATAGATAAGGAATAATCTGTTCTGCAAGATAATACGGCTTTTTGTCTATCTTCGCACTGTATTTTTCTATCATGCGGCTTGCGCCAAGTATAATATCAGCGCTTTCTATTGCATCTGAAACAGCTTTTGTCATGCAAGCATCATTTCCCATTCCAATGCCGGCAAGCATGATATGAAGCTTGTTATATTTACTGTCAATATATTCACAAACAGCTTCAAATGACATTCCATCATCCTGCACGCTTTGCCCCACAATATAGACCGGAATATTTTTATTTTTTGCGGCAGCTATTTTCTCAATAAAGCCCCCGGCCGCACCGCTTTTTTTTGTGACCAGACATCTGATGTCATACTGATCAATAAGTGCCTCATTAAGCTGTGTGCTAAACGGTCCCTGCAATGCCAGAATGTGCTTTCCTGTAATATCATTGTGCATGCATAAGCTTATGCTCTCAAGCCCCGGAAGCACGCGCACATACAATCTTTCCCTGACGTCTGAGGTTTTACAATACACTGACAGCTCCTTGCTTCCTGTTGTGAGCAGTATATTTCCGTCTGTATTGTTAAGTGCATTTGCACATGCTTCATTGTCCTCAAAATAGCGGATATTATCATAATCTGCTGATATATCCGTATCTCTTTTAAGACGCACATATTCGATATTATCTGATATGCTGCTATCCGCCTGATTGTCTGTAACAGCATGTGTCTCATTAAAAGCATAAACTGCCTGCTTTATATTTTCGGTAACAATGTCTGCATACGGATGGGTTGCATCCACTATGAGCTTACATTTTTGTTCCGCAAAGAAGCTTCCCATGCCTTCGCTGTCCATACGCCCCATATGAACATGCGCGAACGGATTTTCATGCAGCACGATTTCACCGTATTCTGTTGCCACGCAAACCGTATGCTCTATGCCTCTTTCACACAGATGCTCTGAAAGCTTACGCCCCTCTGTTGTTCCTGCAAAAATCAGTATTTTACTCAATCTGATATCCTCTCCTTGTGACAAGCTTTCCGTCAATTATTTGTGTACCCTCATTGCCGATAAAGACTGTCGTAAACATGTTGACCTGTGCGCTGCGAAGCTCACCGAGCGTACAGACCGTATAGCTTGTTCCCTCACGTCCGATATTTTCCACATAGCCGCAGGCTCTATCCGGCTCTATCGCACGAAGCAGAATATCACAGGCTCTCATCAGATAGTCCTTTCTCTTGTGACTTGACGGATTGTATAGTGCTATGACAAAATCACCCTCTGCAGCAGCCACAAGACGCTTTTCAATCTTTTCCCACGGCGTGAGCAGGTCACTTAAGCTGATAGTACAAAAATCATGGTTTAATGGTGCTCCAAGCACTGCCGCACCACTGTTTGCCGCTGTAATGCCGGGTATTACCGAAAGCTCTACGTTATCGTATTCCTGCCCAATCTCATACATAAGAGAGGCCAGTCCGTATATTCCGGCATCGCCACTACATACAAGAGAAACTGTTTTGCCCTCAAGTGCCTTTTTAAAGCACAGATGACATCTTTGTTTTTCCTGACGCATCGGAGTTGTCAAAAGCTCTTTTGTCTGGAATTTTTCTCCAAGCAGCTTTATATATACGGTGTATCCCACTATGACATCACTCGCTTCCAGGGCGTCAATCGCCTGCTTTGTCATCATGCTTTCAAAGCCCGGCCCCATACCTACTATGTAAATTTTATTCATGTTAATCTCCATCTCTACTATTTTTATATAACCTTGCTACCGCAACCGTTACACTATCATATTTATGCTTTTTATAGATAAGTTTTCCTGCTTCGTTACATTCCATGCTGCATGCAAGCACTGCTGCACGCTCGCACACGTTGTCAACTCCAACATGTTCCCTGACAAACTGCGAGGCACTGAATTCTCCCTGCACCGCCATGAGCTCATCCGCGGTATAAGTGACAAAATCTATCCTGTTTCTTTCGCAAAATTCCTTTATTCCCGGTTCATCTTTTTTAACATCTATTGATGCAATCATGTCTATATCCGAAATATCTATTTGTAGCTTTAAAAGACTTTGTCTGATTGCCCTGTCAATATTTTCAAACGCTGTATTTCTTCTGCACCCAATACCAAGTACAAATTGTGTGGGTTTTAAGTAAATACTGCCATTTTTAGGGTCCTTTGCTTTTTCGCATGATACTACAATATCAGCTCCGTAAGCAGGTGGGAAGTCCACTGTTTTTATTACATCAGCACTCATATCAGCTTCATCTAAAAATGCCTTTATAAGGCTTCTGTGCTTAGCCGGGATGTGCTCCCAGTCGACCGACATCGTAACCACTTCCCCCGCCAATACCTTTGATGATACTCTGGCAATGCCATCTTTATTGACTATTGCAAGCCTGCATTTCTTTGCAAAAACATCAACTGCAAATTTATTATTGATATCAGTAGCGGTTGTTATAACAGGTGTGGCATTCATCAGTGCTGCTAATAATACAGCAAGCTCATTGGCACCTCCCACATGCCCTGAAAGAATCGGAATAACAAACTGCCCCAGCTCATCTATCACAATAACAGGACTGTCTTTAAGCTTGTTATTTACAGAAGAAGCTATAGCCCTCACTGCAATACCGCATGCCCCGATAAAAATCAGAGCCTTTTTTTCACTCATCTGTGCAGCTGTCCAGTCTGATATATTTTGTGATATGTAGCCGGTATTTCTATAATTTTCATCGGTGAAATTTTTAATATTCTCATCCGATAATCTCGAGCACTTGGTAAAAACCTCCACCTCATATTCACTTTTTTCAAGCTTATGAGCTATGTCACATGACAGCTTATAGCCATTTTTTGTGAAGCTTACAATGCAAATTTTCATATTTTCAATTCCCATATATTTCCCATATTTATATATTCACGCCTTTTTAATCGTTATCATGCGACTCTACTGAAGCCTTGCGATACTCTGTCGAAAAATCCGGTGCGTAAAGTCTTGATTTCTCGTAATGACTGTGAGCTATTACATCACCCACAAGCACTATCGCTGTCTTTGTGATATTGTGCTTCCTCGCTGTCTGCTCCAGTGTAGCAACAGTGCACACGTATGCCTCCTCCTGTGGCCAGGTTGCCTTGTATACAATTGCAGCAGGTGTATCTGCCGCGTATCCTCCCTCAATAAGGCTTTCCGTAAGCTTCTCTAAAAGCCCGGTGCTTAAGTAAACCGCCATGGAAGCGTGGTGTGAGGCAAAGCTTGCTATGCTCTCCTTAGGCGGCACCTTCGTGCGCCCCTCCATGCGTGTGATGATGAGCGACTGGGAAATACCGGGGAGCGTGTACTCAATGTTGAGCGATGCAGCAGCGCCAAAGCACGCGCTCACGCCCGGACAGCTCTCATATGGTATTAAAAGAGAATCAAGCTCATCCATCTGCTCGCGCACTGCGCCGTATATGCTTGGCTCTCCCGTGTGCAGGCGCACAGTCATTTTTCCGTCAGCCTCAGCAGCTTTCATGACTGCAATGACCTCATCAAGTGTCATTTTTGCACTGTTATATATTTCACAGCTCTCCCTTGCATAGTCCAAAAGCTCTGGATTAACAAGCGAGCCTGCATAAATTATCACATCTGCCTTTTGTAAAAGACGCATTCCGCGTACTGTTATTAAATCTGCTGCGCCTGTTCCTGCGCCAACAAAGTAAACCATTTTTCTGCCTTTCTGCTTTTTGCAAGCTCACCAAATTCGTTTGAATACATGATACAGTCTATCTCAAGTCTGCCCCTTGCTCTCTTATCCAGATAAAAGCATATGCGCTCCATCGCATAATCCATTACCTCATACAGCCTGCCGCTTTCCTTAAGTGCCGCCAAGGCCTCCTCTGTCGTAAGGCTGTCCATAATGCTCTTTATGTATTCGGGCGCTACACCGCACTTAAACGCAAATGCCGTCAAAAGCTCTATCCTGCAGTCTGCCTCCCTCGAATGAGTGTTCATGATGCCTCCTGCTACCTTTATGAGCTTTCCTATATGCCCTGTCAAAAGCATCCTCTTAAAGCCCATATCGGCTGCCATATCAATTGTTTCACCGATAAAGTTGGAGCATTTGACACTCCTGTCCAGATCATAGTCATAGCTTTCCTTCATAAAGTCAAGACCGTAATTTCCCGGAGCAACCGCCACATAATCATATCCAAACGAATATCTCTGCCTAAGCTCCACCCTTATCGTATCAATAAGAGCCTGTGAGCTCATGGGCTCAACAATACCGCTCGTGCCGAGAATTGATATACCACCAACTATCCCAAGCCTTGGATTAAAGGTCTTTTTGGCAAGCTCCTTTCCCTTTGGAACCGAGATTGTGATGTCAAGTGTCCCCTTGAAATCCAAAAGCTCACAGACCTCCCTTACCTCTTTTTCTATCATCTCACGCGGCACATGATTGATAGCCGCGTTTCCAACAGGCTGGTCTAATCCGGGTTTGGTGACTCTTCCCACTCCGTCACCACCGTCAATATTTATGATAACCAAATCCTGCTTTTTTTTGCATAAAGCACAGGTATCGTAATGCAAAATCCGTACAGAAGCATATATATAGGCTCCGGTGGTCACATCCGGGTCATCCCCTCCGTCTTTTATCACGGCGCAGCTTACCTCGTTTTCACTTCTTTTTATGTCGGTGATATCAGCCGTGTAAGCTATTCCCTTAGGTGTCTGAATCGTTATTTTGTTTTTAGCCTTTCCGGTTAAAAGCATATATGCCGCCGCCTTTGAGGCTGCCGCAGCACAGCTTCCTGTGGTAAATCCGTATCTCATAATCACTAAATTTCCTCATGCATCAGCCTCTATCAACCAGACTGTAAATCAGCGCATTGCATATAGCAGCCGCAATATTGCTTCCACCCTTTCGTCCGACATTTACTATGTATGGCACTCCGGTCTCCATAATAAGCTCCTTGGCTGCCTCCACATTGACAAAGCCCACCGGCACACCGATTACAAATGCAGGCTTATATATTCCTTTTTCTATCATATCGTACAGCTCTATAAGCGCTGTCGGTGCATTTCCTATCGCAAAAATCACAGGCTTTTCTATCCTTGATGCAAACTCCATGCTTACTGCCGCGCGCGTTGTCTTTTTCTCCTTTGCAATAAGAGCGACCTCATCATCAGCCATAAAGCAGTGCGCCTGTCCGCCGAATTTTGCCAGATATTTTTTATTTATGCCTGAAAGAGCCATGTTGGTATCAGTCACTATATCAGCGCCCTCTGATATCAGCCTTTTTGCAATAGCAACGGCATCCTTAGAGTATTTAAGCGTCTGTATATAATCAAAATCAGCACTCGTGTGTATGACTCTTTTTGTTATCATCTCCTGATCAGCAGGCAGCGTAATCTGCATTTCAGACAGCTCATGTGAAATTATCTCAAAGCTCCTCTTTTCAATCTCCATCGGCTCTAACTGTTTAATTTTTTTCAATACACTCACCTATCACTTTCAATAATCTTACATTTTCATCATAAGTCTTTACTGCCACACGAAAATACCCTTCCGAAAGCCCCACATAGTTGGAGCAGTCCCGTATCAGTATTCCCTTATTAATCAGTATATCATATAATGGAAGCTTGCTGTAAAACAGTATGAAATCAGCATCACTTTTATATACCTTAAAACCAAGCTTTTTTAGTCCATCTGACAGCAGCCCTCTTTGTCTGCTCACATACGATGCCGTTTCTTTAATATACTCTGATTCCCTAATGCATGCCTCTCCTGCCATCTGTGCCAGAACAGACACGTTCCACTCCGGCAGATTTCTTTGAACCTTTTGTCTTACTGCCTCATTTTTACTGAGCATATATCCAAGCCTTACTCCCGGAATAGCAAAAAGCTTGGTAAAGGCTCTTACAACAATCAGATTGTCATAGTCATATAAAAGTGACAAAACACAATAATTTTTTTCACAAAAGCCCATGAAGCATTCATCTGCCACCACATAAATATGCTTTTCTTTGCAATGCCCTATTATTTGCTTCATGAAAGTGCTGTCTGCAAGATATCCTGTCGGATTGTTTGGATTTGCGATAAAAAATATATCTGTATCATCTGTAAGCATATCCATTAAAGTATCCAGCCGTGCAGCAGGAGAAAAATCACTCTGCTCATCCAGCAGGAAATATCCGATATCACAGCCGACTGCACGAAGCACATGCTCATAGCCGAAAAAGCCCGGGGCCAGAAGCACTGCTTTTTTAGGCTTTATGGCATGAGCTATCGCCATAAAAAGCTCTGAAGCTCCGTTTCCGGGAATTACATCCTCGCTTTGTATGCTGCAGCCTTGCTGTGTGAAATACTCTGATATCGCTTTTTTAAGGCCACTGCATGCCATGTCGGGATATCTGTCTGCATACGAAAGTGCATCACTCATAGCCTCTTTAACAGAATGCGGTATGCCAAGAGGATTGATATTTACCGAAAAATCCATATTTACTTTATTGTTGTATATGTCACCGCCATGGATGCTTTTCATTCAAGTCCTCCATCAATTCTTCCATCAATTCTTCCATATTCAAAGCAATATTAAAACAAGACTCATAACCGCCACAGATATAAGCTCACACAAAAACGCAGTAATATACATCAGCCTGTTTGCACGCTTTATATCCTCGTACTCTATCTCACGCAGACCGTCTCCTATGTATTTTTTCTTCACAAGCTTCCCAAAATACACTGCATCACCCGCAAGCTGCACCCTTAAAGCTCCCGCACATACAGACTCTGTCTGGGCTGAGTTTGGGCTTGCATGATTGAAACGATCTCTTTTAAAGATGCGGTATGCATTTTTTCCATCAAACTGCCTGCCACCGATAAATGCCGCAGCAATCATCAGATATGCACTGATTCTTGCCGGTATGAAATTGACCACATCATCAAGCCTTGCCGCAAATCTGCCAAAATACATATATTTATCATTTTTGTAGCCAAGCATGGAGTCCATCGTATTCACAGCCTTGTATACAAAGCCAAGCACCGGCCCGCCGATTGCAGTGTAAAGCATAGGTGCAATCACTCCGTCAGATGTATTTTCAGCTATCGTCTCAACTGCCGCCCTTGTGACGCCTGCTGCATCAAGCACAGATGTATCTCTGCCAACAATCATGGAAACAGCCCTTCTTCCTGCATCAACTCCATCTGTCCTTAGCGCATCGTACACCCTCATGCTCTCCACACGAAGACACTTTGTGGCAAGAATCTGCCACGTCATGACAGCCTCTGCTATTACCCCGGCATACAGATTTATGCTGTATGCTGCCACAATAATAATTACCGATATTGCAAAAGTTGCAAAAATTACAGTAAAAGCAAGAAGCATGCCTCTTTTATATTTTATTAAATTTAATTTTTTTTCAGAGATATTATATCCGGCATCACAATTAAGCCTCTTATCGCAAAAAGAAATGAGTGAGCCTATAAGCCTGACCGGATGCGGTATAAAATGCGGATCTCCTATTAATAAATCAAGCACAAAGCCTGCTATAAATGCAAAAATATGATAACACATATGTTAGTCCTTCTTAAATAAATCATAGCGATATGGGCACTATTTCATTAAACACAATCTCATTGCCCTCAACAGCCACCTCACACGAGTAGCCACAGCCGTTTTTCACCTGGTAATCATAGTAATCCATATCACAGTAATGGCTCATTATCGCCATGATAGTCCCTCCATGCACAAAAAATACTATTTGTATCTCTTTATCAGGCATAGCCCTCTTAAGCTCTAATGCCTGTGTGAGTACCCTCTCAAAGCCACATATACTTCTTTTGCAAAACTCTTTTCTGCTCTCTCCGTTTGGAAAGGCAAGTGTTCCACCACTGTCAATCCACGCCTGATATGAGTCCCTGAAACGGATATCTGTGCTAAGCTCTTTATAGCTTTTTAGCTCCCATTCACCGAAATCCATCTCTGCAAACTCTTTTACGGTATAAATTTTATGGTGCTGTGCGACCGGCAAAATAATCTCTGCCGTCTGTTTACAGCGCCTCATTGGACTGGTAATAATTATCTGCTCCTTTAAGCTATTTTCCTCCAAAGCCTTGTATACACCATTATTTAGTGCATTTTCTAGCTCAAAAACTCCGGCTTCATCGAGTGGCTCATCTGTCCTGCCCAGATATCTGTGCTCTCTGTTTGAGACAGTGCAGCCGTGTCTTATAAAAATACAGTTTATTTTATTTTCTGACCGATTCCACATATTACGCGAACTACCTCGTCTGCTTTTTTTGCAAGCAGTATCTCTGCTCTGCCTGTCTGCTCCCTGTACTCTCTCTCAAACGCATCAAGAGGCACTATGCCGTTTCCAATCTCATCAGCAATGACTATTGTAACCTTATTTTCCTCTGCAAATTGCATAAATTTCAAAATATATTCCTGCAGTGGAAGATTTTTCTCAAGCACAGCCCTGATAAAATAATGGAATTTATCAATTATAAATATCCGCTCATCATCAATTGCAAAATCCCACGGCCATTCCTTGTATGATTCCTTATCATCACAAGCATCATTCTTTAGAAAAAAGCAGTCGTACACATCATATTTTTCTGTTTTTTCTATCATATTTTCAAGCACATAATCAAGCTTTCCCTGTGCCACTCCGCCTATCACAAGCTTCATATTTTCTCCAATTCCAAAGTTTAAAATTCAAAGTACAACTTTTATCAAAATTCTTATCCGTACCATTCCTATATACAAAACAAATATACTAAATAATAAAAGAGACACCACCCAGAGCCACTGCCATGGCGCACTCACATATACACACAAAATACCCTGCCGTATCGCCTGTGATGCCGCCAAGCTCCTTTTTTGTTTTCACATAATAATACCAAAAGCTAAGTGCTGCCGCAATGATCATAGCCACCGCATAAGGCAGTGACACAATAAATAAAACAGCCATACACAGTGCAAGCTGGATGTATAGTACTGCCCTGACAATCGTTCTGTGTGCAGTGTCCGCAAACATAAATAACAGTCCATCGCTTTTTGCCGATTTAAATGACACAACAGCTATTCCGCTTAAGCACCTTGAGATGAAAAAGCCTGCACAAAAAACAATAAATGCTTTATCATCCATTATCTGAGAAAAAGCTCCCATAAATAATAATCCGTAGGCTGCAAGCATTATAACGGCAAATGCTCCTATATGTGAATCCTTAAGTATTGCAAGCTTTTCCTCCCGCGGTTTGTATGAATGAAACGCATCCATTGTATCCATAAAACCATCTATGTGAAATCCTCCCGTAACCGCTATCGGAATGAGTGCGCCTATGCATACATAGCAGATATCCGCCACTCCAAAATGAGAGTATATATATTTCCAAAGCATAAGAAGCAGTCCAATCACAGCTCCTATCCACGGAAAGAATACCAGCATGTACTTCATGTCATCATCATTCCATTTAAATTGTGGCATTGGTATCTTTGAATACATGGAAAAAGATACTATGCACGACCTTATTAACTTCATAATACACTTAACCTCCACACTACCTCACTTAACCGCAACAGGAATGCCTGCAACCACCTCAACAACATGCTCTGCCATCGCAGCAAGCCCTCTGTTTACAATTCCCATTGCCTTTATGTAATTCATCGTTGATTCATCATAGCAGACTCCGTCTTCAAATACATTGTTTGTCACAATTACAAGCTCCGCAACATTTTCACTTAAGATACTTACCTCTTTTAACACCTTTTTACTCACACGGCTGATTTGAGCAGTCTCATAATCCTTCATATTTTCAGGGGCATCCAAAGCCTCTTTTTCGGCTTCGGCAGCCTGTATACCGGAAGCATCTACCGGTGGAAACATCTCATTTGCCACAAGGTTTGACATACACTCAAGCAGTGCTGACCGCCCGGTTTTTAAACAGTTTTCAGATTGCAGCTTTTCAACTGCCTTTTTAATATCACGAGGCTGCTCGATGGTAATAAAGCCTTTTCCGGCACGAAGTCTTCTGTGCCTGTCTATCTTCCGCTGTCCCTCATCATCAAATACCTGCATTGTGGCAATGTAATATTTTTCTTTGTATCCCTTTTCATTTGACGCGTGACAAATATACTTTTCTGCATATGCTGATTTGCCGCTGCCGCTGCCGCCTGTTATAAGTGTAATCATCTATACGTACCTCTCATACTGTGATACCGAGATATCGTCGAAGGTTGTCCGGCCTTTGTATACGCTAAGTGCCATATCCAAAAGCGCAAACATCATCACGGCACCTGTTCCCTCTCCAAGCGCAAGGGATGCTCTTATGACAGGCCTTACTGAAAGTGCCTCACACAAAAGCGCCACTGCCGGCTCTTTGCCCTCATGGGATGGAATGATAAAATCAGTAACTCCGGAAAGAAGCCTTCCTGCTGCCAACGCTGAAACCATGCTTATCACTCCGTCAAGCACAATAGGAATATGATATAATGCACCGCCTATACATACTCCGACAAGTCCTGCAATATCGAGTCCTCCGACTGTCATAAGTATCTCAAAAGTGTCCTTATTATATAAATCATACTTTTCTATAGCGTCCTCAATTACACGGATTTTTTTCTCAAGCCCGCTGTCGTTTAGGCCTGCTCCTCTTCCTGTCACTGTGGCCACATCGCACCTTAGCATGGCGGCTGCCATTGCTGCGCTGGTGGTAGTGTTTCCTATCCCCATCTCACCGGTTGCAATAATTCTGCAGCCATCTGCCTTACACCCACGCACTATTTCTATACCTGCTGCAATCGCTTCAAGTGTCTCAGCCTTTGTCATGGCAGGCTCTTTTGCAAAGTTTCTCGTGCCCATGCGCACCTTTCTTTGAAGCAGCCCTTTAACACTCTCGTCACTGTTTATTCCTATATCCACTGGAATTGTATCAGCCCCTGCAGTCATTGCCATTCGTCCGACAGATGAAGCCTTCCTTGCCATGGATTTTGCAACTGCAAGTGTCACCTCCTGTCCGGACTGGCTGATGCCCTCAGCTACCACACCATTATCCGCACACATCATTATGACCGCCTTTTTTGAAATATCTATATTTTCATCTCCCAAAACAGCGCCGATTTTGGCCGTTAAAAGCTCAAAATCACCCATGCCGTCGAGCGGCTTTGCCACAGAATCCCAGTTTGAACGGATTTTTTTGTACATTTTTGCATCAGATGGCGTTATTTTTAATTTTTTTAATTCTTCAACTGTAAAATGGTCAGAAATAATATTGTTTTCAATCATATTTTGCCTCACGAAGCATGCCGTACACTGCATCCATATCCAGATACTCCCTCAGTGTATCCGCAAGCCTGTCATACTGTTTTTCCTTGAAGCTCTTATAGCTTAAAATAGCGCTGTCATTCACATCAATGCCCTTTTTATCGGCAATATAATCCACTATCACTCTGGCTGCCTCTGCAGTATCAAAAATGCCGTGGATGTACGAGCCATATACATTTCTGCCATCAGATATGACATTATTTAACTCATTTTTCCTGTCAGCACAAGCCCCATGCTCATCTGAAGCTGTGCTATACGCGCTCTTACCCATATGTATCTCATAGCCCAGAAAGTGACAGCCTGAAAGCCTGCTCAATACACCATCTACATGTGCTATTTCACCGCTTGTCTGAAGTCGTGTCTTGCTGTCTTTTAGAACGGTATCTATAGGAAGAAGCTCCATGCCACGCATAAATCCCCCCTCCTCGACACCGTCGGGGTCGGCTATTGAAGCCCCAAGCATCTGATAACCTCCGCATATTCCAAAAACCGGAATCTCACAGGAGAGTTTTTTTACAACGGCCTCAAGTCCGTTTTGTCTCATCCACAAAAGATCCCCCATCGTATTCTTGCTTCCCGGCAAAAATACTATATCCGGATGACGCAGCTCATTTACTGTTGACACATACCGCACTGTTACCTCGGACATCTGCTCAAAGACATTGAAATCCGTGAAATTTGATATTCTCGGATATCTGATGACCGCTATATCAATAAGCCCATCTGTCTTTTTGTCAAAGCGCTCTGTCAGGCTGTCCTCATCCTCAAGCTGTACATCCATATATGGCACCACTCCGGTAACAGGCACCCTGCCTCTCTCCTCAAGCATCTGTATCCCCGGGTCAAGGATCGTCTTGTCTCCACGAAATTTATTGATAATAAGCCCGCAGACACGATTCTTTTCCTCATCAGTTAAAAGCATAAGTGTGCCAAGCAGCTGCGCAAAAACGCCACCTCTGTCGATATCACCCACGAGCAGCACCGGTGCATCAACCATATGCGCAAGCCCCATGTTTACAATATCATTTTCCTTCAGATTTATCTCCGCCGGGCTTCCGGCGCCCTCAATCACTATGATATCCGCATACTCCTCAAGCTTTTTAAATGCCTTTTTTATATCCGGTATGAGAGTTTTCTTGTATGCAAAATACTCTCTCGCCGGCATGTTCTTAAGCACCCTTCCGTTTACAATCACCTGTGAGCCTGTATTATTTGTAGGCTTTAAAAGAATAGGATTCATGCAGACCATAGGCTTAATACCTGCTGCCTCAGCCTGCATCACCTGGGCCCGTCCCATCTCAAGTCCTTCGTCTGTTATATAAGAGTTGAGCGCCATGTTCTGTGATTTAAACGGTGCCACTCTGTATCCGTCCTGTCTGAAAATACGGCACAAGCCCGCGACAAGAAAGCTCTTGCCTGAATTGGACATTGTACCCTGTACCATAATTACCTTTGCCATATCTATACCTGCTGTCTGAATTTATGTGGTAGTCTGTTGCATTATCATGAATATTAAACTGTAGTGTGAACAGTAACTTCCTTAAAGCTGTGCCAATTGTTCCTCAAGAAAAGGAATTTTTATAATTTTTCCTGTAGAGACTGCATACTCATAAAGTCTGCTGTTAAACTGCTCATATGTGCCAAACTCTGTTCTGTCACATATAACGCCCTCGCATGCATCAATAAGCTTCTTTGCCTTTTCAATAAGGGCATAGTCTACAGGCTCAAAGCTTCTTGCGCTGACAATCTCTGCAGAAAGCGCCTTTGCCGCAGGATAATCCAGATCATTTTCATAGATGATTCCTGTCGCAAACGGGATACCCTTTCGCTGTAAGCTCCTAAAGCTTTTTCTGCCCAGGCCCCCTCCTGCTATGACAAATACCCTCGCCATTCCATCCGGTTTTTCCAGCTCTAAATCCTCTCCTGTTTCGTCAAAGCTTCCTGCCGTAATTCCAAAAAGCCCTGAAACATATTGGTCAGTAAATACCTCCTCGGGAGTTCCGTATCTGTCCACATATCTGCCATCTATACACAAAATATGGTCTGACACACGCTTTGCCATATCAAGCTCGTGAAGCGACATGATAACCGTAAGATTCTTCTGTCTTTTAAGCCTTTGGAGTATTGATAAAAACTCAAGCTTGTACTTTATATCAAGATACGAGGTAGGCTCGTCTAACACTATAATCTCCGGCTGCTGGCATATAGCCCGTGACAGCATAACCCGCTGTCTTTGTCCATCGCTTATCTTTGTAAAATCCTTATCTTTTATCTGTGATACATTGACCAGTTCCATCGCCTCATCCACAGCCTTTTTGTCCTCATCCGAAAGTACTCCGAACCGGCCTGTGTATGGATATCTGCCCGTCGCAACCACATCATAGCAGGTCATAAGCTCCGTCTTTAGCTTATCGGTGAGCACAACAGCCATTTTCTTTGCAAATTCATTGCCATTCATCGTCACTACATCACTTTTATCAAGATATATCGTACCGCTCACAAGCGAAAGCTGTCTTGCAATACTTTTTAAAATAGTCGATTTACCGGCACCGTTTGGCCCGATTAATGTGAGAATCTCTCCCCTTTTCAGGGAAAAATCAATATTTTCAATAAGCGGCCTGTTATCATATCCAACGGCCAGCTTTTGTGCAGTAAAATAATATTCCATCAGACATTTTTCTCCTTGCTGCGTCTTATCATGATAAACAGCACTACCGGTGCACCAAATACTGCCGTAACCGTGCTGATACTAAGCTCCGTAGGTGCAAACATCATCCTCGCAAGCAAATCACAAAACAGGCAGAACACCGCTCCCCCAAGGAAGCAGGCCGGTATCATATATATGGGCTTTGTGCTCTTTAGCATGCTTTTTACTATGTGTGGCACGGCTATTCCGACAAACGATATCGGTCCCGCAAACGCTACTATACATGCGGAAAGCAGGCTTGAAAGCAGAACCAGAAGCACCCGGATGCGCTTTATGTTTACGCCCAGATTTACGGCATATGACTCTCCGAGCTGATATGCCATAAGTGGCTTTGACATGAGAAAAACAAAAATAAATGTGATTCCCACCACCATGCTCATCACCCCGACGCTGTCCCAGGTCATGCCCGAAAAGCTTCCCCTTGACCAGTTATGCAGGTTTACTATGTCGGAATCATCTGCAAATGTCACCACAAACTCAGTCACCGCAGAGCATATGTAGCCAATCATGACACCGCTCACCACAAGCATTGACATGCTGCTTACCTTTCTTGAAATGATAAGCACAAAGCCCATTGAAAGCATTGCTCCCAAAAACGCTGCTGCAATCATGGCCAGTGAGCTCACACGTATGGAATTTCCAAGTAAAAATACCATAACAAGTGCCACAATCATCTTAGCTCCCGATGATATGCCAAGCACAAAAGGTCCCGCGATTGGATTATGAAAAAAAGTCTGCAAAAGATAGCCTGCAAGCGCTAATGCCCCACCCAGTATCATCGCTGCGATAGCTCTTGGCATGCGGATATCCCACACAATACGTCCTACCCTGTCTGAGTGGTCATAAAGTGTCGCAAATGCAGCCTTAAATGATATGTGTACAGTTCCTATACACACATTCATGATAAGCAATATGATAATTAAGATTATAAGAATAATAAATGTTGTAAAACACCTTATTTTTCTGGTTTTTTCCATTTTGTAGCTCCGATTTTTATCTTTTTGTGCTATTGATTTTCCTGTTGAGCTTAAACAGATATTTCATGCCGCTGTCGGGTGCACCTGTAATCATCGAATGCATATCATCAATCATATATCCGATGGACATAGACTGCTGATACATATCGTTCGTGGTGCAAAATACATTGCCGTCTTTGACTGCCCTAAAATCAGCAAGCACCGGGCACTTGTCCAAAAGCTCATTCAGATTCTTCACACCGCCGTCTATCGCACTGTTATATATCAGATAGTCAGCATCTATTGCTCCATTGTAGAAATCCTCAAGCTGCATATTCATGGTTGACCTGCCTGTATCGTCGTCATTTGATGCATCAAAAATATATTTTCCACCGGCAAGTGAAATCATCTTTGGCACATAATCTGTGCTTTTGCGCACCTGAACCTGTCCATTGGATGTGATATAGAAAAATGCAACTGTATCACTTTTTGTGGCATCATCCGTATCGGTACCATCTGTCTTTGCGATGCGATTTACAATATCCACCTGCTCATTAAAGAGCTCATCGGCCTTTTCATCCCGGTCTGTGAGTGCTCCAAAGAACTTCACCCACTCCACTCTTCCAAGCGGCTCCTCCTCATAGCTTGAGTACTCGATTATTGAAGGGATATCAAAACTTTTAAGCTTTTCAGTTACCTGCGGCGAATGGGTAATCATAGTATTTTCTATGGCAAGAGAACAGTTTTCTGACACCAAAAGCTCATAATCGGGCTTTGAATATTTGCCGGCATATAGCATCCTGCCACTTTCAAGAGCCTTTCTTGCACTGTCAATATACCAGCCGTCACTGTCTAGCCCCGAAAATTTAATAGTGTCCACTGCATCAAGCTTGTCAAACATATCCATCACCCCTGATGCGACCAGATACAAATCACTTACAGGCTCCTTCAATACAATAATATCCTTGTCAATATCCTTTGGAGTCTTTCTGCCCTTTGGCACGGTAAGTATTTTGGTACCGTCCTTTGTCGTAAGTATCTTGTATCCACCCTCATAATAGTCAACAGAAAAATTCTTTGCATATAAAAGCTTCATACTGCTCTTATATATAAGACCGTTTTGTGCCTCTGCCTCAGCCTTCGATTCGGTATTCCCTGAATCGGAAGAAGGACTGTCACAGCCTGACAGCCAGAACAGTCCTATAATTGATATCAATATATATATAATTATCTTTTTTCTTCCATGCATAGCTTAATTATTCTCCATCCTCACCAAGCACCTCTGTAGCAGAATCTGAATGGAAGGTGAGTGTGTACTCAACCTCGTGCGGCTTGCTCATAGCAACTGTATCTCCGATAACCTGCATAGGTGTATCAAGCTTAACCGGAATTTCAAATACAGAATTGCCGTCTGTATTTACAGGCATGTATTTCTGTCCGTCAACTATCATATAGTCATAGTTTGGACTGCTCCACTGCACTGTTGCAGTAGCGGCTCCACCGCTTATAGTCACCTCAGCCGATGATGCAATGCTCGCCTTACCGCTTCCGCCCTCGAAATCGAGATTGATATTGTATGTTCCGTCAGGAAGCTCTTTTCCTTCACTCTTAGATACGCTTGCATCTGCGTCCGCAGGTGTGGCATTTGAGACCTTTACCTTGTGGTCATACCATTTGCCCTTTGTACCGATAAGTGCAAGGTCAAATTCCTCATCCAAAACAGGAACCGGTATATCAAACGCATTAACCTCCTCAGTTGTGCCATCGCCATAATCGACAGTCTCTACAGTTGGCTCCAAAAGCTCAGCCTTGTCCTTTGAGGCATCCTTTGCTGTTCCCAAAAAGAGATTTACAATGTGTGTGGATGTAAGAGCAACATGTATTGTTGCCTTGCCATCCTTCACGGTGAGTGTACCTTTGTTGTCATATGCATCATTCACATGAAACATTGAGCTGTCTGTAGTAAACTCTGCTGTATATGTACCATCTGAAAGTGCTATCTTTTCTGTTTTTTCAGCCTTTTTTGTGCTCTCTGTCGCGTTCTGCACTGCTTTTTTGCTTTCTGTTTCAGCTTTTGCATTCTTATTACCGCAGGCTGCCAAGCTCATGGCACAAACCAGTGTCATTGCAACGATATAAGTAAACTTGTTTCTGAATAATTTTCTCATGTCTGATATACTGCTCCTGTTATTTTATAGCTTCCCCACTATACATTTAAGTAACTGCTACTTGCTCATAGCAGCCGCTGTATGCTCAACATAAAGCTTCTGGATACCCTCAATCTCACCAAGTCCGTTAATCTGTGTATCGATTTTATCAAACTTTCCTGATGCCTTAAACTGTGAAAGCCATGAATCATCATCACTTCCTGCCATATCATTGTTGGCATGGTCTCCTGCAACAACCATAAGCGGACGAAGAATGACGTTCTTGTAACCAGCGGCTGACACCTTCTCAATGACAGACTCACATGATGTATCCTCCGGCTCACCCTCTACAGTTCCGATAAATACGTTCTCATAACCCAAAGCTGTCATCTGGCTCTGCATCTGGCTGTATGAAATCTTTGCTGTATGGCTTGTTCCATGTCCCATAAATACAAATGCTGTGCCCTCTTCCTTTGCAGCATCAAGGCTGTCATAGCCTGCCTTTTCCACTGCTTCCTCTGTAAGAATTTCTGCAACGGCCTTTTTATCCTCATTTACAACTGTTGCATCACTTCCAACCTCACCGAGGAGTGGCTCTGCAATCTTTACAGACTCAAATTTATCCTTATACTTCTCTACAGCCTCTGAAAGCTCATCATACTCTGCGCCATGCATCAGGTGTGTAGGCTGTACCACAAGATTCTTTACACCATTTTTGACTGCACGCTCAAGTGCCTGATCCATATTGTCAATCTTCTCGTCATCTCTTGCCTGTACATGATTGATGATAATCTGTGCTGTGAAGGCTCTTCTGACTGACCAGTCAGGATTTGCAGCTGCTATTGCATCCTCCACACCCTTGATATCAGCCACACGGCTGTCGTTGAAGGATGTACCAAAGCTTACTACAAGAATCTCGTTCTCGCCGATATCATCCTGGTTTCTCGGATCATCCTTTGAAGCATCGCCTGTATCTCTGCCGAAATAGTCAGGATCAGCATTTTCTCCCTCTACAAGCTCCTTCTGTGCGTCTGTGAGCTTGTCCCAGGCCTCCTTAGCCTCCTTGCACTGCTTGTCTGTATCATCTGTTCTCTCCTGCACGTAGATTGCATCGATTAAATCTGCCACATGCATTGCTGCCTCCTGATCTGCGTTTGCGCTTGTCTCACTCTCTGAAGTCTTAGATGCCTGTGTATCATTCTTTGCATCATCTGCATTGCTGCCACAGCCGGTCACTGCTGTCATAGCCATAACTGCTGCCATCAGTACTACTACTAATTTCTTTTTCATGTTTTCTCCTTTTCATTCTCCTTGCAGCTATTAAGCTGCACATGTTTTAAATATGTAAGACGAAAACATTTAAAGCGTCAAAAATAAAAGCTCTTTGTACTATTATGTCAAAGAGCTATACATGTCAAAATCCTTCTAACCCAGACTATACGGCTATCATAACCTTGTCTGTAATTATAATTATTTCATCACGTACAGCCAGTTACTCGTGGCTTGAAACACTATTGTTTCCGTACAACACAAAGGCAGGTATCCCGGCTTATATATCATTGCTTCGGCCGTCTTCCCAGTTGCCCAGTGACTTATTGGCCGTCACTCCTTAATTACGGTGACGAGTTCGTACAGGATTTGCACCTGTTTCCCTTTTCACCGGAGCCAGCTTCACATCGCCTGTCATAAATCAGATTCAAATGCTTGTCTGCTCCGACACCTTTATGCTACATATTCAGTTTCTTCGTGCGTTGCTTACGCAATCGCTTGGATTATTATATTACAACTTGTAACATTATTCAACAGATTTTTATCAGACGCTTTACAGACACATTTACAAAAGCGGTGCAAAAAGCTGCAAAATACTCTGCAGCAGCCTGCCTGCAAATGAGATATCATTTGTGCTTTCCTCATACACCTCCTCTGAAACCGCAAACGTCTCTATCGCATCCTCTTTTATTTTTCCGATGCACTGAGTCCTGTACATGTATACAAAATCCTCAAAATTCCAGTACATGCTCCTGAAATCCAGATTGCATGTGCCAACTATCGCAGTATCATCATCTGCCACTATACACTTAGAGTGTATAAAGCCGGGTGTGTAAAGATATATCCTTGCCCCCGCCTCGATAAGAGGTCTGAAATTGGCTTTTGTCTGCAGATAAATGAGCTTTTTATCGGGTATCTTTGGTACAACAATACGCACATCAACACCTGACCTGGCTGCCGATATCATAGCATGTGACAGCTCCGTTCCAAGTATCAGATATGGTGTAAAAATATAAACAAATTTTTTAGCTCTTGAGATGATACTCACATAAAGATTCTCTCCTACATCATCATGCTCAAGTGGAGAATCGCAAAACGGCTGGACAAAACCGCATTCCTCTGACTGGCTGAAGGTATTGTGTGGATTCAGAAATTCATCATGCACAGCATTGTCCTTATTGATATAATTCCACATCTCAAGAAACATCGTCGTGAAACTGTTTACACACTCTCCCTCCACACGGATACCGGCATCCTTCCAGTATCCAAACCTGATTTTTTTGTTGATATACTCATCTGCTATATTGTAACCACCGGTATGCGCCACACGTCCGTCTACCACCAGTATCTTTCTATGGTCCCTGTCATTCATAATTACTGAAAGCATGGGCTTATATGGATTGAATCGTCTGGTCTGTATTCCGATGCTCTCCATCTCCTTTATAAAATGTGGCGGAATGGCATTTATGCTGCCAAAATCATCATATATGATTCTCACCACAACTCCATGCTTTACCTTTTCTTTGAGTATATCAAGTATCTGATCAAGCATAACGCCACTGCCGATTATGAAATACTCCATAAAGATAAACTTTTCAGCTGACCTTAAATCTTTTAAAATGCTTCCAAAAGCCTCCTCACCTGATTTAAAGTACTCTGTGCAGTCCTCCGCATACAGTGGATATTTCTGATTTTGAGTGATAAGCCTGCTTTGTCTGTATGCATCCATATCTGTCTGTCTGAGTGTCTCATTTAGCAGCTCGTTTTCAGGCCGAAGCGGCGCGTATGCATTCACTATTCTTGCCATTCTTTTCTGTGTCTTTGACGTAAGCTCCGGTCTTCCGAAAAAGAAATAGCACGGAATACCAACGATTGGAACACTCAGTATCAAAAATATCCATGACATTTTTATATACATTTTCATCCGCCTGTTGACAATATAAAGCGAAAGCAATATGGCTGCCACATACAGCAGATCCTGAAACACCCTGCTGGCAACAGATGCCGTATAAAACAAAAAGAACCACCATATCATCTGTATGATTATTATTGTCGAAACTATAAAAAGCTTTGAAAGCAGTCTTTGTAATATTTTTCTCATATAAGTCCTACCACGAAATTACTATTATACAACCTAATATTTCCTATATTATCTATAATAAATCTCTAATACATATTATAATATTCCCACCAATTTATCAACATTTATAATCCCCCACGAGCCTTTGTGACTATCCCCTGCCCTGTCACATGTATTATACAGGGCTAGCTTAACCGCCTCCGGTCTAATATTTGGATTTTTTTCCAATAGAAGTGCTATGGCACCTGACACAATCGGTGTAGCCATTGAAGTACCTGTTTTTCTTACATATGTGCCATCCCTCGTTCCAAGGCTTATGATATCATGCCCGGGAGCCAGAATCTCAGGCTTTACAATACAGCAATCGGTCGGACCTTTACCACTTCTTATATCATCAAAGCTTCCGACTGTTATTATTTTTCTTGAAATTCCCGGCACAGTTACAGAAAACGGTGCCGGGCCGTAGTTGCCCGCTGCTGCAACAACTACCACTCCCATATCCCACAATTCATCTATCAGCTTCAATATCTTAATACGCTCTGCTGTATCAGAACATGGCAGATATCCTACAGAGAAGTTGAGTATTTTTATATTAAGTCTGACGCAGTTTTCTTTTATATACTTAAGTGCACGAATTGAATCCGCTGTCTGCCCCATGCCAAGATAATCAAGCACCTTAAACACATATAGTCCTGCCCCCGGAGCCATGCCTATATCTGCAGCCGATAATATACCGCACACATGTGTACCATGCCCGTTATCGTCATAACATGTCTCCTTTCCACCCACAAAATCCATAAAGTGCTTTATACACCCATCAAGCTGTTTGTGTTTAAACACACCCGTATCAAGCACTGCTATATTGACATTTTTACCACTATATCCATTTTTATATACCAGATTTGCATTTATACTATATTTCGCATTTTTCATTATTATTTTATTTTTTAATTTAGTATATGATTCGTTTTCACAATATGACACAGACGCACCTGTTTTGCCTTACATCATATCACCTTACTATAATTTCATATATTAAAAGGACTGCACCTGCGTGCAGCCCTTTACCTGGATATTATTGTTATACTTTAACGTATATTAATTAATCCTCTTTTACATCCTTCATAGAGAAGCTGATTCTTCCCATCTTGTCCTTGCCAAGGCAAACAACCTTTACCTTGTCTCCAAGTGTGAGTACATCCTCTACTCTGTTGATTCTCTCTTTTGCAATCTTAGAAATGTGAACCATTCCCTCTTTGCCAGGAGCAAATTCGATGAAAGCACCGAACTCCTTGATGCTTACAACTGTTCCCTCAAGGATCTGTCCCTGCTCAAAATCAGTTGTGATAATCTTAATCATGTCGATTGCCTTTGCAATCATCTCTTTATCTGTTCCGCAAACTGAAACAGCACCATCATCTGTGATATCGATCTTGACACCGGTTCTGTCGATAATCTCGTTGATTGTCTTACCCTTCTGTCCGACAACATCACCAATCTTTGATGGATCGATTGTAATCTGCTCTATCTTTGGAGCCCACTCATTTACTTCTTTTCTAGGCTCAGCAATTGCCTTGCTCATAACCTCATCCATGATGTAGAGACGTGCCTCACGTGTTCTCGCGATTGCCTCCTCAACGATAGGTCTTGTAAGTCCGTGAATCTTGATATCCATCTGGATAGCTGTAATACCCTTATGTGTACCTGTTACCTTGAAATCCATATCTCCGAAGAAATCCTCAAGCCCCTGGATATCTGTAAGTACAAGGAAATCATCATCTGTATCGCCTGTTACAAGTCCGCATGAGATTCCGGCAACCATAGCTTTAATCGGAACACCTGCAGCCATAAGTGACATACATGATGCACATGTTGAAGCCATTGATGTAGAGCCGTTTGACTCAAATGTCTCAGATACGGCACGGATAGTATATGGGAACTCCTCAATGCTTGGAAGTACAGGAACAAGTGCCTTCTCAGCAAGTGCTCCGTGTCCAATCTCACGACGTCCCGGTCCACGTGATACCTTTGTCTCTCCTACAGAGTATGCAGGGAAGTTATAGTGATGCATATATCTCTTTGTTGTGATATTTGCATCAAGTCCGTCGATCTTCTGAATCTCTGATAAAGGAGCAAGTGTTACAACATCACAAATCTGTGTCTGTCCACGGGTAAACATTGCAGAGCCGTGAACTCTAGGAATCAAATCAACCTCTGCTGCGAGTGGTCTGATCTGGTTGATTGCACGGCCGTCCGGACGCTTATGATCCTTTAAAATCATCTTTCTGACTGTCTTCTTCTGATACTGGTAAATAGCCTCACCAAGTACTGCAAGGTACTCCTCATTGTCAGCGAATGCTTCCTCTAACTGCTCTGTGATAGCTCTTATATTTTCCTCACGCTTCTGCTTCTCATCTGTGAATACTGCCTCCTCCATCTGCTCAGGAGTAACAATTTTCTTGATATCCTCGAACATCTGCTCAGGAATAGCACAGCTCTCATACTCATGCTTTGGCTTGCCAATCTCATCACGGATCTGATCCATAAATGCGATAACTGTCTGGTTGATATCGTGGCACTTGTAGATTGCCTCAATCATCTGATCCTCAGGAATCTCATTGGCGCCTGCCTCAATCATGATGACCTTTTCCTTTGTAGAAGCAACTGTGAGCTGTAAATCGCCCTCATCCCACTGCTTCTGTGAAGGGTTTACGATAAACTCTCCATCAACAAGTCCCATCTGTGTCATGGCACATGGTCCGTCAAACGGAATATCTGAGATGTGAACAGCTAAAGCTGTACCGATCATGGCAACTATCTCAGGACGGCACTCAGGATCCACTGACATAACAAGGTTGTTTAATGTAACATCATTTCTGTAATCCTTTGGGAAAAGAGGTCTCATAGGACGGTCAATTACACGATCTGTAAGGATGGCGTTCTCAGATGCCTTTCCCTCACGCTTGTTAAAACCACCCGGAATTTTTCCTACAGAGTACATCTTCTCCTCGAACTCAACGCTGAGTGGGAAGAAATCCACACCGTCACGTGGCTTGTCAGATGCTGTAGCTGTTGAAAGGACTGTTGTATCACCATACTTGATAAAAACAGCTCCGTTTGCCTGAGCTGCTACTCTTCCGATATCTACAGTAAGAGTCCTGCCGGCAAGTTCCATTGAATAACTTTTGTACATATTAATTCTCCTTAAAATTCTTTTGCAGAAGTGTATTCCTCTTCCGAAACTACTAAACAATACATGTACTCTCATGCACTCTTTAGTGGTCTCGGCTTACTTCTGCTTTTCAAAAACAATAATAAAAACAATAATAGAGCGGAATAATAATTACTCCGCTCTAAAGAAAATACTATTTTCTGAGTCCTAAACGCTCGATAAGTGAACGATATCTCTCGATATCAATCTCCTTAAGGTATGCAAGTAATCCACGTCTCTGACCGATCATCTTTAACATTCCTCTTCTTGAGTGATGATCCTTTGGGTTCTGTTTGAAATGCTCAGTTAACTCTGCGATTCTTGCTGAAAGAATTGCAATCTGAACCTCTGGTGAACCTGTGTCATTTGGTGTTCTACCGTACTCTGCGATAATAGCCTGTTTCTTTTCCTTTGCGATCATTGTTGATCCTCCTTATATTATAATGCGCCCTGATAACTGTATGATGCTCAGCAATAGGTCGGAGTGTCCAACTACCGAACATGGGCAAAACCATACTTATGCAGTATAGCATAGTAAGCATTTGTTGTAAACTGTTTTTTTATTAATCCGGCAAATATCTTGCGACACAAATCGGATTTCTGTAATATGCATTTGAAACCTTGATTCCATCACGCTTGTTGCTGGCATGTACAATCTGTCCGTTTCCGATATAAATTGCAACATGTGAGATACTCCTTCCACTTCCGTAGAAGAATAAATCTCCCGGCTTTGCTTCAGATGCACTGATTTTTGTGCCGTATGAAGGCTGTGCTCTTGATGAATGCGGTAATGAGATTCCATACTTTCCAAGAATTCTCATTGTGAAGCCTGAGCAGTCAACTCCTTTCTCAAGGCTTGTACCACCCCACACATATCTGTTTCCGACAAACTGTAACGCATACGATACAACAGATGCCCTTACATCTGATACGCCGTCACCATACTTCACCTGCTCTATTGTCTTTGCTGTAGGAAGTGCCTGTGCCAGTGTCACATAATCCTGTGATATATATCCTACCGAATCATCCACACTTATCTCAACCCAGCCGTCAGCAACAGAATTAACCGTGAATGCCTCTGAATTTCCAACCTGCGAAAGCACCGCAGCCTCTGTTGACTTCTCTGCACGCACATTCAGTGTTTCCGTATTTACTGTGGCAACCGTCTTAATCTCTTGTTCTGCAATAGACTCTGCCTCATCTCCTGTTACAAGATACTGCTTGTTTACATATCCTGTGACCTTGCCTGATGTGACCTTGTACCATTCTCCGGCATCCTCAAGAAGCTCACAGGCATTGTGATTGGTAAGTATTCCTATTACCTCGCTGTCTGTCGAAGCTTCCTGTCTGATATTTAAGTTTCCGCTGCTTATAACCGACATACCAAGATTTGTATAACCACAGGTCTGTGCGGCTGTCGGTGTCTGCGCTGCCTCATTTGCCTGCTCAGACTCTTGTGAGGCACCATCTGTCTGCGGTGTGCCCTGTGCAGATGCTGTTACAACATTGCTGTCATTTTGCGCAACAGTAAGCTCAGCTCCGTAGTATGTGAGAGCAGATGTCGCTCCTGCTGTGAGAAGCTCCGTAGCATCTGCCGCCTCTGTCAGACCAAGAGCCACCCCAGCATTGACTGTTCTGTTTTCCTTTAATGATGTTCTGGCATCTACTGTGCTGCTTGAACTCATAGATACAGCACCTATAATAATAGCAAACGCTACAACGCCTGCTGCCTGTCCTAATTTTAATTTATTTTTCATATAGCCTCCAGTTCATGCTATCCATAATCCCATGTTTACGAGTATATCACAAATTGTTAAAATGTCAATATTTCTCCGTAATATTTCCGTAATATTTGTCATTTTTTCGTTATTTTGGGTAATTTTGCAAAAAAAACAGCCACACTAGAATGTGTGACTGCCTGCATAATTGATTGTATAATTGATATCTGCACTCATCTGGCTCTTTAACGCTTCTATTGAATCAAACTTCATCTCAGGTCTTACGAACTTATGAAGCTCTACCATGATATCCTGTCCGTAAACATCCTGCCCAAAATCTATGATATATGTCTCTGCACCGATTGGATTTTTGCCCTCTATAGTAGGCTTGCATCCTATATTGGTTACACCAAGGTACCAGTTGTCCCTGACAAGAACTCTTGACATATACACTCCCTTTGGTGGAAGCAGCTTATCATGCGGCACTGAAAGGTTGACCGTCGGAATGCCAATAGTCCTGCCCAGTGCTCTGCCATGCACTACTCTTCCTTTTATGAAAAAGGGATATCCCAGCAGTTCATTCGCCTTTTTAATATGTCCTGCCGCAATCTCCTCGCGGATATAGGTACTGCTTATATCCCTGTCTCCATCCTTTATCTTGTCCACCACAATAAGATCGTATCCAAGCTCTCCTGCCATCGCAGAAAGCAGCTTGTGGTCTCCTGCCCTGTTGTGCCCGAAACGGAAATCATCTCCGACAATGATACACTTGACATTAAGACTTTTAACTATCCATCTGACAAACGCATCCGCCTCCATCATCATCACCTGTGGCACAAACGGACACTCTATCAGATAGTCAATACCTGATTTTTCAAACACATACTCTTTTTCATCATTTGTGATTATAACCTTTGACTCAACGCCAAGTACCTCCGATTTGGGAGGAATGTCAAACGTAAATATGATGCGCTTGTAGCCATGCAGATTGCTCTGTTCAATTTGCTTTTCCATCAGAAATTCATGTCCTCTGTGAAGCCCGTCAAACTTTCCAAACGAGATGACGGACGGCTCCTTGACATGAAAATCCAGAGTTTTGCTTATATATTCCATAATATCTGTATACTATTCTATTCCATAAAAATCTTAACCGGCTTAAACTCACCGGTCTCATCAAGATACGAATACACCCCGACAAATATGCCCTCATAATTGTATACTCTGTATCTTATATCAGAGTCAGCACTGTGTTTTAAATAATCCGTAAGCACTGCCGGAATTTTATTTCCATTTCTGACAAGCTTATCAGCATCTGAAGCAGTATGCACTGCCGGCAGATTTTCGAATACTCCGTCAACAGGCATCACCATATCAAAGCGGCCTTCATCCACCTTTGACTGAATCTGTGAAAGTGTAAGTGCATGCTCTAAGTCAAAGCCTGCTACCCTTACTCTAAGCAGTGACTTCATGCAGCCATGGCAGCCCAGCCTCTCTCCGATGTCATTGCACAGCGTCCTGATATATGTGCCCTTTGAACAGTGCACCGTCATCGTAACCTCAGGCAAATCAATGCTTTCAACCTTGATATCAAACACCTCGATATCCCTGGCTTTTCTCTCTATCACCCTGCCCTCCCTGGCAAGCTCATAGAGCTTTTTCCCATTGACCTTTATAGCCGAATACATTGGCGGCACCTGCTTTTGTCTGCCAATAAACTGTGATATTGCATCATACACCGCCTGCTTGGTCACATTAACCTTAGCCTGATTTAAAACCTGCCCTGAAATATCCTGTGTATCTGTCTCCTGTCCTAAAAGCAGCACCGCTTTATAGACCTTGTCCTTATCTGTCAAAAGGTCACACACTCTGGTTGCCTTTCCAAGGCAGACAGGAAGGACGCCCTCTGCATCAGGATCAAGTGTACCTGTATGACCAATCTTCTTCTGGTGGAATATGCCTCGAAGCTTTGCCACAACGTCAAAGCTTGTATAGCCCTTTTCCTTGTATACATTGATTATTCCATTAACCATCTGCCCAAGAATCTCTCCCTAAATATTGTCCTTAATTGCTTTAAGAATGCGGTCTGTTGCCACCTCAAGCGGTCCTTCAATTGTAAATCCGGCGGCCTTTACATGTCCACCGCCGCCAAATACTGACGCAACCTTTGCCACATCATAATCACCGTTTACGCGCAGGCTGCCCTTGTAGGTACCATCCTCATTTTCGTAGAGAAATACAGCAACCTTTATATCCTTTGTCACGCGCAGCTGATTTACAATGCCGTCGAGATGCTTAGGAAGTACCTCGTACTTTTCCATTTCAGCGCGCGATACTGCAGACAATATAACATCACCATTCAGATACAAAGCAGCATTCAAAAGCGCCTGCCCCATAATCTTGTTCTGAGCAAATGTCTTTGTATAAAATGTATCATCGATTATCCTTGAATAATCAATGCCCATCTCCATCAAAGAGCCTGCTATATCCATAGTCTTTTTTGAAGTGCATGAATACTGGAACACGCCTGTATCATGCACCATGCCTGTGTAAATACACTCTGCTATCTGTATTGTGATGCGCTCCTTCGGCAGAAGTTCAAACACAAGCTCACAGGTTGAGCTCGCATCCGGAAAGATGTAATTTGCGTCTGCAAAGGCCCCGTTTGTAACATGATGATCTATGCAAAGTGTCCTTTTTGCAGACTCAAAATACTTAGCTGCACTTCCCAGTCTGCCTGTGTCACTGCAGTCACATGCTATGAACAGATCGTATACTGTATCATCCGCATAGCTGCTGTCAATCTCATCTGCTCTTTGCATAAACTTAAAAATGTTTGGGCTTGGCTCTAAATAAAGCCTTGCATTTATATCAGGATAATAATCCTTTATGTAGTTGTATACCGCAAGTGTTGAGCCGACACAGTCGCCATCCGGTCTCATATGACCGGAAACAGCAACTGATTGTGCATCCTTTAAAATAGAATCAATCTCTGTCATAATCAATCCTCTTTATTAATCCTCTTTGAGATTTTTTGTTACTTCATCAATCTTTTTAGACATCTCAACACCATACTCTATAGACTGGTCTATGATAAATGTAATAGCCGGTGTGTTTCTCAAATTGATGTTCTTTGCGAGAGTTCTGCGTATATATCCCTCCGCTGACTTAAGTCCTGCAAGTGTATCAGCCTGTGATTTCTTGTCACCAAGCACACTGATATAAGCCTTTGCTGTCTTTAAATCAGGTGCCACCTCGACAGCAACTACACTTGTCATGGGATTGATACGCGGATCCTTTATCTCACCGCGTATGATATTTGACAGTTCACGCATTACCTCTTCGTTGATACGAATATTTTTTATGCTGTTCTTTCTCATATAATCCCGCTTTCTTTTTATATTAAACCGCAACTATCCGAATAGCTGCATTAATTCAAGATAACCAATATATGATTATCTTGGAACCTCTACCATCTTGTAAGCTTCAACTATATCGAATTCCTGAATATCATTAAATCCGTCAAATACAAGACCACACTCGTAGCCTGTCTTGACCTCCTTGACGTCATCCTTGAATCTCTTGAGTGAAGCAAGGTCTCCCTCGAATATCTGCTCACCCTCTCTGCTTATTCTGACACGGCAGCCTCTCTCCATAAATCCGTCAAGCACATATGAACCTGCAATATTTCCAACGCCTGAAGCCTTGAAAATCTGTCTGATCTCCGCATGTCCGATAACCTTCTCCTCAAATACAGGATCAAGCATACCCTTCATGGCAGCAGATACGTCCTCGATTGCATTGTAGATAACCTTGTAAAGTCTGATATCTACGCCCTCACGGTCTGCTGTAGCCTTGGCAACAGGATCCGGTCTGACGTTAAAGCCAATGATGATTGCATTTGATGCTGATGCAAGGATAACATCTGACTCGTTGATGGCACCAACGCCGCCATGGATGACTTTGACCACAACCTCCTCATTTGAAAGCTTGACAAGACTCTGCTTAACAGCCTCAACTGAACCCTGTACATCTGCCTTTACGATGATATCAAGCTCCTTCATATTGCCGGACTGAATCTGTGAGAACAGATCATCAAGTGACATCTTTGCCTTTGTATCCTCGATGAGCTTATTCTTCTCCTCTGAAATATATGTGTCAGAGAATGCCTTTGCCTCCTTCTCTGAATCACATGCCACAAATGTCTCACCTGCTGATGGCACACTGTTGAGTCCAAGTATCTCTACAGGTGTAGAAGGCTTAGCCTCCTTTACTCTGCGGCCCTTGTCATCAATCATGGCTCTTACCTTACCATAGCTGCTTCCGCATGCGATAGGATCTCCGACATGGAGTGTTCCTTTTTGTACAAGCACTGTGGCAACCGCACCACGGCCCTTGTCAAGCTGCGCCTCAATTACGAGACCTCTTGCATTTCTGTCAGGATTAGCTTTGAGCTCGAGCACCTCTGCTGTGAGAAGAATCATCTCAAGGAGATTGTCGATACCCTCCTTAGTATGTGCAGATACAGGACAGAATATTGTGCTTCCGCCCCAATCCTCAGGAATAAGCTCATACTCTGAGAGCTCCTGCTTAACCTTGTCGATATTGGCACTTGGCTTATCTATCTTGTTGACTGCAACGATAATCTCTACACCGGCTGCCTTTGCATGGTTTATTGCTTCAACAGTCTGTGGCATTACACCATCATCTGCAGCAACAACAAGGATTGCGATATCTGTAGAGTTTGCACCACGCATACGCATTGCTGTAAATGCCTCATGTCCCGGTGTATCAAGGAATGTGATGTTCTGGTCATTGATCGATACAACAGATGCACCGATGTGCTGTGTGATACCACCTGCCTCACGGTCTGTAACACGTGTCTGTCTGATGGCATCAAGCAGTGATGTCTTACCATGATCTACATGACCCATTACGCAGACTACAGGTGGACGAGGAACCATCTTGCTCTCATCCTCTTCATCCTCCTTGAGAAGCTCTGCAATCACATCGACCTTCTCCTCTTCCTCACAGATGAAATTAAACTCTAACGCAATCTCCTCGGCAGCTGCAAAATCAACTTCAGAGTTAACTGTTACCATCTCGCCCTTCATGAAAAGCTTCTTTACGATGGCTGAAGGCTGAACCTTCATCTTGTCAGCTAAATCCCTGATTGTAATCTTCTCCGGAAGAGAAATTGTCTTAATCTCGTTCTCATCCTCTTTTGGCTGTGCCTTAGGCTGCTGTGGCTTTTTCTTGCCGCCGTGCTTCTCAAGATTGACGTAATTCTCCTGCTTCTTTCCGAGCTTATCCTGCTTCTGGCTCTGATTGTGATTATGCTTATTCTTTCTATCGTTGCCTCTGTCGCGGCTCTCCTTTCCTCTTACATCATCAGGAGCTGCCACTGCAACGGTTTCTTTTCTGAAACGGTTTCTATCATCGCTTCTGCCGCCTGCTCTCTCGTTATTTCTGTCATTGCTTCTGCTTCTGTCATTATTTCTGTCAAAGCTTCTGCCACCCTCAGTAGGACGTCTCGAGTCATTTCTGAAACCTCTGTTATTGTCTCTATTGTTGTCCCTGCTGTTATCGCGGTTATTGTCGCGATTGTTTGGTCTTCTATCGCTGTTTCGGTCAGTATTTCTGCTTCTATCGGCATTTCTATCGGTATTTCTGTCAGTATTTCTGTTGTTGGTTCTATCGCCATTATCCTGACGTCTGTCGCCTCTTCTATCAGCGTCAGCCTGACGTGCCGGACGTGAATTGACTGTCTTCATATCTGCATACGGATCCGCTGTACGCTCACTTATAGGACGCATAGCTCTCTCTCCGACAGGTCTTGGCTTAATAATGCTGTGCTGCTCAGGACGTGATGACTGATTATCGCGTCTGCCATTGCCATTTCTTCGCTGCGAACCATTATTTCCATTATTTCCGCTGCCGTTTCCACCATTTGGTTTTCTTCCCTGCTTACTGTACTGGGCATTGAAAACTGCTGTGATGCTTGCCTTTTTCTTTGGTCTGTCAGAAGCCTTTGCCTCATCCTTTTTAGGCTCTTCCTTCTTAGGTGCCTCTTTTTTTACTTCTGTTTTTGTGTACTTCTTTCGCACAATTTTCTGTGCCTCTTCCTCAAGCCCGCTCTGCACATTTTTGACAGCAAACTGTGTGCCGTTTAATGTGTCTATGACGTCCTGCGACTTTATATTTAATTCTTTTGCAAGTTCATGAACTCTCATTTTTGCCATATATCTATTTTCCTCCACTATTCAGTTTTATTCGACTGCAGCTTTTTTATCACTGCATTTGCAAGGTTTTCATCCGTTACTGCAAGGGAAGCGCGAAACTCTTTGCCTATTGCATTCCCTAACCCCACCTTGTCACTATAAAAATAAATCGGAACCTCATAGAAAGCAGTCATGTCCGAAAAATGCTTCTTTGTGTTGTCTGATGAATCATCTGCAACTATCACTAAAAATGCCTTTCCTGTCTTTACGGCTTTCTCTGTCGAAAACTCTCCGCTAACCACATTGCCTGACTTTGCTGCTAATCCCAGCATAGAAAGTACTCTATCTGTCAATTTGGTTCATCTCCTTTTCAAGCTCCTCATATACCTGTTCTGATACACTAACACCAAGGGAGCGTTCAAGTGCCTTTGTCTTTTTTGCCTTTTTAAAGCATTCAATGCTCCTGCATATATAAGCTCCCCTGCCGTTTTTCTTGCCGGTGTCATCGAGAATGAGGTCTCCCTCCGCAGTCTTTACCACGCGGATAAGCGACTTCTTTTCCTTCATCTCCTGACAGCCTACGCATTTGCGCATTGGAATCTTTTTATTTGCCATTACTGCTCATCACCACTATCTGCCGCATCATTTTCTGTACCTGCTGCTTCGTTCTCGTCAGCCTCTGTATCAAAAACCTCTGCCTGTACATCTGCCTGTTCTGTATCAGCTAATCTCTCGTTCTCAGCAAGCTCATCATCCGAATAATCATAATCGTCATCATAATCATCCTCTTCATAGTCATTCTCATAATCCATGAAGTCCCCTGACTCTCTGGCCTGTGTCTCGCTCTTGATATCAATCTTGAAGCCTGTAAGTCTTGCTGCAAGTCTTGCATTCTGTCCTTCCTTACCGATTGCAAGTGAAAGCTGATAATCCGGAACAACAACCTTTGCTGATTTCTCATCTGCATCTGCTATAACAGAGATAACCTTTGCAGGGCTAAGTGCGTTCTGGATAAGTATTGCCGGATTCTCATCCCATGTGATGATATCGATTTTCTCACCGCGGAGCTCATTTACGATAGCATTTACTCTGGCACCGTTCATACCTACACATGCTCCTACAGGGTCTACGTTTGGATCATTTGACCATACTGCAATCTTTGTTCTGCTTCCGGCCTCACGTGAAATAGCCTTTATCTCAACTATGCCCTCTTTAACCTCTGTAACCTCTGACTCGAAAAGTCTCTTCACAAGCTCAGGATGTGTTCTTGAAACAAGAATCTTTGGTCCCTTTGATGTGGACTTAACCTCAAGGATATATACCTTGATGCGCTCTGTAGGCTTGAAAACCTCGCCCTTTATCTGCTCACTCTCAGTCAGAAGTGCATCTGCCTTGCCTAAATTGATGCTGACATTCTTTCCGATGTATCTTTGAACAACACCTGTCACAACATCCTTTTCCTTGCTGTTGTACTCGTCAAATATTACCTTTCTCTCCTCCTCGCGGATTTTCTGAAGGATAACATTCTTTGCATTCTGTGTGGCGATACGTCCGAATTCCTTTGACTTAACCTCAACTCTCACGATATCTCCAAGCTGATAGTTACCGTTTACCTTGTGCGCATCTGCTAAGGAAATCTCCTCAACCGGATCCTCAACCACGTCTACAACTGTCTTCTCCTGGTAGCATGAGAAAGCACATGTCTCAGGATCGATTTCTACCTTTACATTGTCTGATTTACCAAAATGGTTCTTGCAGGCAGTCACAAGAGAGTTCTCAATTGCCTCAAGTAAAGTTTCTTTACTGATGTTTTTCTCCTGCTCTAATATATTTAACGCTTCTAATAACTCATTGCTCATTATTTTTTCCTCCTATTTGTGTTATCGTGCGCTTTAATTAAAAATCCAATGCCTGACGTATAAGCGCAATGTCACTCTTATTGAATGTAGTCTCATTGCCGTCTTCATCGGTTATTGTCACTGTATCCTTATCATAGGCTTTAAGCAGACCATAAAATTCCTTTGATTTGTTGATAGCCTTATATGTGCGAATCTCTATCTCCTTATTCATATTGCGCACATAGTCCTTTTCCTTCTTGAGAGGTCTTCCAAGCCCCGGCGAGCTGACCTCGAAGGTGTACGAATCAGGAATATAGTCCTCTCTGTCGAGAATCTCATTCATCTGCCTTGCAACCACTTCACAGTCATCAACGGTTATGCCACCCTCCTTATCGATATATGCTCTCAGGTAGTTCATGCCGCCTTCCTTAACATACTCGACATCAACGAGCTCAAAATTCATGCTGTCAAGAATTGGTTTAATAAAGCTCTCTGTCTTTGCCTCATATATACTTGCCTTTGACATTTTATCACCTCTCTTTGATTATTGATGTTTATAAACGTGAATTGAGAGAGGACTTTTGCCCTCTCTCAATCTAGTCAACGTTGTTATCATAGGTATAATAGCACTATCAGGAAAAAAAATCAAGTTTTTTTAAAAAAGTACTTGCTTTTTTTGAAACTCCATGATAGTATAATACACGGTTCGTTGGTCAAGCGGTTAAGACGCCGCCCTCTCACGGCGGAAACACGGGTTCGATTCCCGTACGGACTGCTCACTGATATTTATTTAATTAAATACAACCCAACCCGAAAGCATCGCATTTATGCGATGTTTTTTTATTGTTGTTGACGCCAGACGCACCCGCCGCACCGAAATGCACCTTGCATGCGCTAACGCTACGCTGTCAAGATACTGTACGAATTATGCTTTTTAGACTCACTTTGCTTGACGAAACCGTCGAAACGCGCCGTCCATGGCGCGGTTCTCCTTGACTTGCCTTCCATGACAAGTCATTTCTGTGTTTCATGGGCATAATTCTACAGTATCTAAACAGCTTCGCTAGTCACGCATGCAAGGTGTATTTTACTGCTGCGGGTGCGTCCGGCGTCTATCCACGCTATGATAAATAAACGTTTCATATTTTATATCAATATCATGTAAAATGCCCGGAGTACAGTCCGTGATGCACAATACCCCGCATAAGCGACTAGCGGTGCTGTTTAGATACTGTAGAATTATGCTTCACAAATAGAAATGCCCCACCATGGACGGTGGGGCAAGGCGTTAGCACATGCGAGGTATTGCGTGTCACAGAGTGTACTCCGGGCGCCAATATTTCTGATAATTAATCATCATATCCGTTAGGATTGTTCTTCTGCCATCTCCATGAGTCGGCACACATCTCCTTGATACCATACTGTGCTTCCCAGCCGAGCTCTCTCTTGGCCTTTGATGGGTCACAGTAGCATGTAGCAATATCGCCAGGTCTTCTAGGCTTTATTGTATAAGGAATCTTAACACCTGTTGCAGCCTCGAAATTCTTTACGATATCAAGCACGCTGTAGCCGTGTCCTGTTCCAAGATTGTAGATGCAAAGACCTGCATTCTCCTCAATTTTCTTTAAAGCCTTGACATGTCCAACCGCAAGGTCAACTACATGGATGTAATCTCTCACACCTGTTCCGTCAGGAGTATCATAGTCATCTCCGAATACTCCAAGCTCTTTGAGCTTGCCTACTGCCACCTGTGTGATGTAAGGCATGAGGTTGTTTGGAATACCGTTTGGATTCTCACCCATTGTTCCGCTCTTATGAGCTCCGATTGGATTAAAGTAACGAAGCAGGATGACATTCCACTCATTATCTGCCTTGTAGATATCCATAAGTATCTGCTCAAGCATAGACTTTGTCCAGCCGTATGGGTTTGTACACTGTCCCTTTGGACACTCCTCTGTGATAGGAATCTGTGCAGGATCTCCGTATACTGTAGCTGATGAAGAGAAAATGATGCTCTTGCAGCCATTCTGTCTCATCACATCAACAAGTGTAAGTGTTCCTGCAATATTATTGTTATAGTACTCCCAAGGCTTTGCCACAGACTCTCCTACTGCTTTGAGTCCTGCAAAGTGAATACAGCTATCTATCTTTTCTTCCTTAAAAATCTTATTTAAGATGTCTCTGTCAAGGATATCTCCCTTATAGAACTTTACTTCTTTGCCTGTAAGAGCCTTAACTCTGTCAAGTGACTTCTCAGATGAATTTGAAAGATTGTCAAGTACTACAACATCGTAGCCTGCATCAAGAAGCTCCACACATGTGTGGCTTCCGATATATCCAGCTCCACCAGTAACTAAAATTGCCATAATAAATATCTCCTTTTCATTTTTGTTAAATTTATTGTAGCGCATTTGCTCATTTTTGTATAGAATAAAATGTAGAAGAAATATGTAAAAATGTTGTAAAGGTAGGCAATATGAACAATAAATATAAAAACTCCTATATCGTAAAAGAAAAAGAACTTGTATCTCTGTCAGTATATAATGTAGGCTTCCAGAGCTGTGATAGCCTGTATCAGTGGGGTCCCGGTATCAGAGACCATTATCTGATTCACTATATCATAAGCGGTAAAGGCCGCTACACTGTAAATGGCAGTGTTCACACATTAACTCCCGGTGATGCGTTTCTCGTATATCCAAATACCGAAGTGATTTATCAGGCTGATGAAAAAGATCCTTGGGAATATACCTGGGTAGGCTTTACCGGCAGCGATGCTGCAACCATTTTAAGAGCCACTGATTTCACAAAAGCGCATCCATACATACACAGTGTATCAAACGGAAACGAAATCAAAAGACAGCTCATGCATATATACGACGCCAGAGGCACAGAATTTGAAAATGCACTCGAAATGACCGGGCGACTCTACACCACCCTCGCTCTTTTTGTCAGCGCCGCCACATCAAAGCCACCACAAAACAGTGCAAACTCCTATGTACAAAAGGGCATCGAATACATCTCCGCCAACTATTCATACCCTATCACCGTTGAGGATATTGCATCATATATAGGCTTAAGCCGAAGTCACCTGTTCCGTTCCTTCCAGAGCATCCTAGGTGTATCGCCAAAGGAATATCTGACCGATTTCAGAATCAAACAGGCATGCTATCTGCTTAAACACTCCTCATTGTCCATCACAGCAATTGCAGGCTCTATAGGGTTTGATAACAGCCTTTATTTTTCAAAGACCTTTCATAAAATAAAAGGCCTTTCGCCTAAGGAGTATCGCAGTAAATACAAAAAAGCTCAAGAATAAAAAAGCTGCCGGGCTTCATGTGAAGCCCGGCAGCTTTTTTCATATATCTCTTTACGCTAAACTAAGCAAGCTTAGATTTAGCAACCTCTACTAATTTAGCAAATCCTGCTGCATCTGTAACAGCCATATCAGCTAATACCTTACGGTTAAGGTCAACGTTTGCTAACTTTAAGCCGTGCATGAACTGGCTGTATGAAAGTCCGTTGAGACGAGCTGCTGCGTTGATACGAGCAATCCATAACTGACGGAACTGTCTCTTTCTCTCTTTACGTCCAGCGTATGAGCTTGTAAGTGCTCTCATAACTGACTGCTTTGCTACTCTATACTGCTTAGATCTAGCGCCTCTATAACCCTTTGCTAACTTTAATGTTCTGTTATGTCTTTTCTTAGCGCCTAAACCGCCTTTAACTCTTGCCATTTGTTGATTCCTCCTTAACTAATACTACCGATTACATGTATGGTAAAATCTTCTTCATATTCTTAACATTTGTCTCATCTGTCATTGTTGCTTTTCTGAGATTTCTCTTTGTCTTTGTTGTTTTCTTAGTTAAGATATGTCTCTTGTAGGCTTTATTTCTTTTTAACTTTCCTGTTCCTGTAACTTTGAAACGTTTTGCAGCTGCTCTGCTTGTTTTCATTTTTGGCATTGTGTGTTCCTCCTTAAATTGTTATCTCTTTTCTGCCAGCACCATACCGATGCTTCTTCCTTCAACCTTTGGTGCTTTCTCCACTACCGCTACATCTGAAAGATTCTCCGCTATATCATCAAGGATATGTTTGCTTGCATTCATATGAGCCATCTCACGTCCTCTGAATCTGAGTGTGATCTTTACCTTATTTCCTTTTGCAAGAAATTTCTTTGCAGCATTCATCTTGGTATTCAAGTCGTTAGCCTCAATGTTAGGTGAGAGACGAATCTCTTTCAATTCAACGGTCTTCTGCTTTTTCTTTGCATCCTTTTCCTTACGGGCCTGCTCATAACGATACTTACCATAATCAATCACCTTACATACAGGTGGCTTTGCATTTGGTGCTATCTTTACTAAATCAAGTCCTGCCTCGTCTGCAATCTTTTGAGCTTCTCTTGAAGAAACAATTCCTAACTGCTCTCCATCCGCTCCAATCAGTCGAACTTCTCTGTCTCTGATCTGTTCATTAATCATTAATTCGCTAATGGTCTTGTACCTCCATAAAAAATAGTGGATAGGCAGACTATCCACTATACAATCTTCAACACAAATGTTTGAAAATATTAACGCTAAGTCGCGCCATTGCGCTTAGGTGAGAGTGGATACTCTACTTTGTTTTCATACAACTATTAGAATATAGCACAGACAATTTCTGTTGTCAACGCTTTTATCTAAATTTCTATAATTTCTATAATCTAATATGTACCAAGAATCTTAAGGGCAATTGCCTCTTCCCTTATGCCTCTTAACGCATTCTGCACCGCTGTATCCGTAAAACGTCCTTCAAAATCAACAAAGAACCTGTACTCCCACGCCTTATCAGATATCGGACGAGACTGGATATTTAACATATTGATTCCATTGTATATAAAGTGTGCCAGCATATGATACAGTGCACCACTCTTGTGGGGTGTCTCAAAGCATATGCTTATCCTGTCCGCATCTCTGCGGCATACCCTTTTAGCCGACACAATTATAAACCTTGTTGCATTGTTTTTATTGTTCTGTATGCGGCTCTCAAGCACCTGAAGCCCGTATATATCAGCCGAGATATGGCTAGCTATGCCAGCCTGTGTGATATCTCCGTCATCCTTTACCTTCTTTGCAGAAAAAGCTGTATTCCTGACAGCCACCTGATTGATATCCTTATGCTCATCAAAAAAATCTGAGCACTGCATAAGTGCCTGCGGATGTGAATACACCGTTCTGATATCAGAAAGCTTTGCTCCCGGAAGCCCCATCAGACTGTGATCAACGCGGATAACCTGCTCCCCGACTATGTAATTATCGTACTCAACAAGCAGATCATAGTTTTCCGATACGATACCGGCCGAGGAATTCTCTATAGGAAGCACCGCATAATCAGCCTTTCCGCATTTGATATCCTCCATGGCATCCTTCCACGTATCCACATTGTAGCCATTGCAGTTCTCGCCAAAGTATGTCTTCATGGCAAGCTGTGAGTATGCGCCCTCAACTCCCTGAAACACAATCCTTGCATTGGAAAAATCCAGGCTGTCTACCTCTGTAAAATCCTCCTTCTCCACTATGCCGTGCTCAGTCATAAGCTGATACTGTTTCTTTCTGCTGGTCGACATAATCTGCTCAAACAGCTCAATTATGCCGTGCTTCAAAAACTCATCGTCTGCAAGAGACGATAATTTTTCAAGCTTTTCATCCTCTCTCGTCTTGTCAAAGACCTTTTTGCCGGTGGTTATCTTATACTCGGCAACGTGCTTTGAGATATCCATTCTTTCCTTATATAATCTAACTATTTCACTGTCTATCTCATCGATAGACGCTCTCAATTTCATTAAATCTTCCATTATTGTCTCCTAAAAAAGATATAATAAAATATTATTACAAAATTTATAGAAAGGCAAGTAATCCTTGAAAGATTTATCATATATAGATATAATTAAGTTAATATCTAAGCATAAATCTCATATACCCTCGGGAGAATTACATGAAAAAATATCTAAAAATAATTATTCCACTAATTTTAATATGCATCACAGGGCTTGTTATATACCATTTTGTATCAAAGGTAAAGCTTAATTCATCCTATGTAAATGGTAATACTGCAGGTAATCTGTACAATGCCGGGCTCTTCTGTGAAAGTGACGGTGAAGTATTTTTCTCAAATACAAATGACAACGGCAGGCTGTATGCCATGAATATTGACGGCAGCAATATACATAAGCTGAGCAATGACACAGCCATGTACATAAACGCAGATAAAAACTATGTCTATTACGTGAGAAATAACAATCAGAAAATCACAAGCCAGACCTTCTTTTCATATGACAGAAACAGTCTCTGCCGTATAAAAAGAAATGGCCACGGCTCCACCGTGCTGGATCCTGACCCATGCATCTATGCATCCCTGATAGGCAACTACATATATTATCTGCACTATGACACACAAACAGCTACCTCTCTATACCGCATCAGAATAGATGGAGAAGAAAAAAAGAAAATAAAAAGTCACTATCTGTTCACCTGCAACACATCAGACCGATATTTTTATTATAATAATCCAAAAAACGGACAGCTATACAGATATGACACTGCTTCACAGAGTGAAGCCTTATTCTACGACTGCAACTGCTACAAGCCGGTTGTGCTGGATGACACAAATGTGTACTACATGGATGTAAATCGTGACAATGCAATTGTCCATGTCAATATCAACAATCCCAATCCTGTAGTTTTAACGGAGGCCAATATTGAGCATTACAATGTATATGGCAGTCTGATATTCTATCAGCGCGGTGGTGATAATCCTGCACTGTGTGTTGTAAAAAATGACGGCACCGGCTTTAAAGAGCTTGCTAAAGGTGAGTTTTGCAACATAAACGTAACATCACAGTATGTGTATTTCACAGATTTTGTCTCGAACAAAGAGTACTGTACATCCACACAGAATCCGGATACAATAAAGGCTTTACAGCCATAACAGATAATTTCATTAAAAAGAACACGCATGATTAATCAACTCATGCGTGTTTTTTATTAATTCATATAAAATTCAAATCTTGATCTGTATATATCACTGCACTTTCCGGTATTCTGGTCTATCGCAATAACAGAAAGCACATTATTTCCCTCAGGAACAGGTATTGGAGCTGTATACTCTGTTGATGCAGCACTCGGATCTGACGAATCCCAGGTATAGTATACCTTGCAATTTTCAGGTACTGTGATTGTAATGTCTGTCTGTGCACCAAACGTACCTCCGTCAGGGTCTATCTCCGGTGCATCCGGTACCTCAAACTCGATTTCATACTTGGCAGATGCCACCTCGCTTTTGATTCCTCTGTCATCAACCGCAACAGCTGTTATCTCATATGTGCCTTCCTTGTCCAGGGTGATCGGGCTATAATATCTTTCTCCTCTGGTCAAAGGATTATCCGAATCATATGAATAGTATATTTTGGTATCGCTGTCTGCATCTATAGAAAGCTCAATAGTCTCTCCATACTTGCCACTGCTCTTGCTAAACTGCGGTTTAGATACAGTATAATCCGCAAAAAGCTTTAAAACAGATGCATCCTTAGCACTCTCACGCAGCGCAGCAATTGCATCATAATCCTTTTTTGATTCATAAATCGAGATAAGCTTCTTATAAGCCTCTTTGCTCTTTGGATCAATATTGATAATTTCCTGATACAGCACAAGAGCGGCATCATAATCCTTCTTCGACATATATATATCAGCCAAAGCAAATCTGACATCTGTATTATCCGAATCAATCGACAAAGCCTTCTCATAATAAGAAACCGCGGAATTTATATTCCCCGCCGAATAAGCTGCCTTTGCCTGCTTCACCTGATAATCAAATGAATTGTCATGTGATCTGCTTACATTACGTGTAATAGCTGCAATAAGTATTACAATTGCTACAGCGCACACTACAGCTGATATAATAATTATCTTCTTCTGCTGCGCTCTCTTTGCCCTCTGTCCGTCAGACTGCGGCTTCTCACACGGTTGTTTCGTCTGAGACTGCTGCTCACCTGTCTGAGCCTGTCTCACCTGCTGCTTTACAGACTGTGACATTCTGTCCGGTTTTTGTCCGTTCCGCTGACCGGCACTATGAAGCTGTTCCCTCACCGGCTCATCAAACCTGATTGTCATATCAGACACAGGCTTTGCAGTCTTTTGTCCATCAGTTCGCCTTTCATCATTTCCAACCAGATTATCAAGATAATCATCAAATTCGTTGTAATCAGGCACTATCTGAACCGGATGCCCACAGACATCACAGTACAGACTGCCCGCCTTCAATTCATTACCACAATTGGCACATCTCATACATCTAATCCTCTTACTTATTGTCTAATTGTCTAATTATCTCTTCATAGCCTCAACACAATTGCTCATGAGCATCGCAATTGTCATAGGACCTACACCGCCCGGTACAGGTGTGATATGTGACGCTTTAGACACAACAGAATCAAAATCCACATCACCACACAGCTTATTTTCAGCATTTCTGTGGATTCCAACATCAATTACAACCGCACCATCCTTCACATATGAAGCATCTATAAACTTAGGCTTTCCTATTGCCACTATAAGTATATCAGCATTTTTACATACATCTTTTAAATCCTTTGTATGTGAATGACATACCGTAACTGTTGCATTCTCCCTAAGCATGAGAAGTGACATAGGCTTGCCGACTATATTGCTTCTGCCAACCACAACACAGCTTTTACCATCAATATCTATATTGCTTCTCTTTAAAAGCTGAATGATACCGGCCGGAGTACACGGCAAAAAACCAGGCTTTCCTATAACCATCGCTCCAACACTCTGTGGACTGAAGCCGTCAACATCCTTCTTCGGGTCGATAGCATCAATAACCTTGTCCTCATCGATATGCTTTGGCAGTGGAAGCTGACAGAGAATACCATTTACAGAAGCATCAGCATTGAGCTTTTCGATAAGTTTTAATATCTCATCCTCCGTAGTCTCCTCTGCAAGTTCATATGAAAGCGATTTAATTCCGACATACTCACACGCCTTTTTCTTGTTGCGCACATACACTGATGATGCAGGGTCATTTCCGACCTGAATCACCGCAAGGCACCCCTCGATACCTTTTTTCTTAAGCTCTGCCACTTCTTCCTTAAGCTCATCCTTAATCTGCGTTGAAATTAATTTTCCGTCTATTAGATTAGCCATATTTCCTCCTAGAATAATCCTGTGATAACACCATTGTCATCCACATCAATGCCGTATGCAGCCGGCTTCCTTGAAAGTCCCGGCATAGTCATGATAGAACCGTTTACTGCTACCACAAAGCCTGCACCTGCTGACGCATAAACCTCACGTACATTGATTTTAAAGCCGCTCGGTCTGCCAAGCTTCTTTGCATCATCAGAAAGCGAATACTGTGTCTTTGCCATACATACTGGAAAATCGCCCATTCCAAGGTCTGTAATCCTCTTAAGCTCTCTCTCTGCTGCCGGAGAATATGTAACACCATCTGCTCCATATATTTCTTTTGCAACAGTTTCAATCTTTTCCTTAAGTGACAGGCTATCATCATAGAGCACCTTAAAATTGCTTTCCTTGTGCTCGATTGTTTCAAGTACCTTGTTGGCAAGGTCAATTCCGCCTTCGCCACCCTTCTCCCATACCTCTGAGAGTGCAAATTCACAGCCTCTTTCCTTACAGAACTGCTCTACAAAATCAGTCTCAGCCTTTGTATCTGTGACAAATGAATTTAATGTAACAACTACAGGCACTCCAAACTTGTGAAGATTCTCAATATGCTTCTCAAGATTTACGATTCCAGCCTTAAGTGCATCAAGATTCTCTGATGAAAGCTCATCCTTCGGCACGCCGCCATTATATTTTAATGCTCTGATTGTTGCAACAAGTACAACTGCATCCGGCTTAAGCCCTGCCATACGGCACTTGATATCAAAGAACTTCTCTGCGCCAAGATCTGCGCCAAAGCCTGCCTCAGTGATAACATAGTCTGCAAGCTTTAATGCTGTCTTTGTGGCACGGACACTGTTACAGCCATGTGCTATATTGGCAAAAGGTCCACCGTGAACTATTGCCGGTGTATGCTCAAGTGTCTGGATAAGGTTCGGCTTTAAGGCATCCTTTAAGAGAGCTGCCATAGAGCCAGTAGCCTGAAGATCATCGGCTGTGACAGGCTTTCCGTCAAAGGTATATGCCACGATAATTCTTCCAAGTCGCTTCTTTAAATCTGCCATATCATCGGCCAGGCAGAGTATTGCCATAATCTCAGATGCTACAGTGATGACAAAATGATCTTCTCTGACCATTCCGTCCATCTTGCTTCCAAGACCAACAACGATATTTCTCAGGACACGGTCATTCATATCCATACATCTCTTCCATACAATCTGGCGTGGGTCGATACCAAGCTCGTTTCCCTGCTGGATATGGTTGTCAAGAAGTGCCGCAAGCAGATTGTTCGCAGATGTAATTGCATGAAAATCTCCTGTAAAATGAAGATTTAAATCCTCCATTGGGACAACCTGTGCATATCCGCCACCGGCTGCTCCTCCCTTGATACCAAAGCAAGGTCCAAGTGACGGCTCACGAAGTGCGATAAGTGCTTTCTTTCCAAGGCGTCCAAATGCCTCTCCAAGACCGACGCTTGTGGTTGTCTTTCCCTCTCCTGCAGGAGTCGGGTTTATAGCTGTAACAAGTATGAGCTTTCCGTCAGGATTTTTCTTTGTGCGATTGATGAGCTCATCGGAAATCTTTGCCTTATACTTTCCATAAAGCTCTAAGTCATCCTCTTTAATCCCTATAGCTGCTGCTACATCCTTGATTGGAAGCATTGTAGCTTCCTGTGCGATCTGAATATCTGTTTTCATTTTTCTTTGCTCCTTTGTGTTAATTATTCTCTAATATAGTATCTAATTCCTCTTTAGTCACCAGAACCTTGCGGGGCTTTGTCCCCTCCTCAGGTCCCACTACACCGGCCTCTTCGAGCTGATCCATGATGCGGGCCGCCCTATTAAAGCCAATTTTAAGGTATCTTTGAAGCATTCCGATTGAAGCCCGTTCCTTATCTGTGATAATTGACGCCGCCTCCGCAAAGTAAGAATCCCTGCCATCATCCGTGTTTTCAACATCTGAAATGGTAACGGTTGTATTTGTCGTATCATTCGACAGGCTCTCCATCTTTTGTGCCACATCATTACTGTACTGTGCATTCTCATTATTTTCAATAATAAATTTCACAATATCGGAAACTTCTTTATCTGAAACGAATGCGCCCTGTACTCGAAGAGGCTTCGGAACACCCTGTGGGTCAAATAACATATCTCCCTTTCCAAGGAGCTTTTCCGCACCATTCATACCAAGTATGGTACGACTGTCAACACCGCTTGTAACCGCAAATGCGATACGGCTTGGCATATTCGCCTTGATGAGACCTGTAATAACATTAACAGAAGGCCTCTGTGTAGCTATAATCAGATGTATACCGGCTGCTCTCGCAAGCTGTGCCAGCCTGCATATTGCCTCCTCTACATCCTTTGATGCAACCATCATAAGATCTGCAAGCTCGTCCACTATAATGACTATCTGAGGCATCTTCGGCGGCTTTTCTGTGTCCTTGCCATCCATCGCGTCAATCATGGCATTGTAACCGTTTATTTCCCTGACACCGCTGTTTGCAAACTTCTCATATCGATCAGTCATCTCTGAAACCGCCCAGTTTAATGCTCCGGCCGCTTTTTTGGGATCCGTAACAACCGGAATCATCAGATGCGGTATGCCATTGTATACACTAAGCTCAACCACCTTCGGGTCAATCATAATCAGCTTGACCTCATCCGGCTTTGCCTTGTACAGTATACTCATGATAATAGTATTGATACAAACTGACTTACCTGAGCCTGTAGCACCGGCAATTAAAAGATGCGGCATCTTTGCGATATCCGTAACCTTAACCTTGCCTGCAATATCCTTTCCCACTGCGAAGGTAATCTTTGATTTGGCATTTTTAAACTCCTCAGACTCCACAAGCTCCCTGAAGGAAACAGCAACACTCTGACTGTTTGACACCTCGATACCTACAGCGGCTTTTCCCGGAATCGGAGCCTCGATTCGTATATCTGCTGCAGCCAGATTGAGCTTTATATCATCTGCAAGATTCACAATCTTTGATACCTTCACTCCAAGCTCCGGTGTAATTTCAAACCTCGTAACCGCAGGACCGCAGCTTATGTTATTCACCTTTGCATTCACACCAAACACATTGAGCGTCTGCTCCAGCTTTGCAGCCGTCTCACGCAGATGGGCCTGCGAATCACCGGTTTTACCCCTGTCGGGAGCCTTAAGCAGATCAACCGTTGGAAATACATACGGCTTCTGCTGGATTGCATTTTCTGCGTCATTTGCTGCTATCTGCTCGCTGACTTTTTCAACCTCTTTGGCGAGCTCATCCTTGTCTGATTTGACATTTTTCTTACCTGGCTCTGCTGCAGGTGGTTTTGTCATTACCGCATCTGCAGCCGGAGCTGATAATTTTGATTGCAGCTCATTATCTTTTTGTATGCCAAAATCATCAGATATATCAGGCTCCACGCAGCCCGATATAGGTATCTGCGACACATGGCTTGTAGCTGCTGCACCCGAGCCGTCCGGTTTTGTGCCATTAATCTGCTGCAGGGTCTTTCTGCCAAGCTCATCTGCACTATCACTATCGGCTGTGCCGCCCAAAACCGAAACAGGCTCCGATGCCACACCAAAGTCAGGTGTCTGCACTATCTCACCTGCATCCCCTGATGTAAGGCTTGTCGTCTTTTTCTCCTTTATTGCAGGTGAACTCGGGTAATTCTCTATAGTTATCTCACCAAGCGCATCTGTAGCAGCTGCACCTTGTCCAAATATCCCCACATGCGCTGTATCACTATCTGCCATGCCTGAATCCAGCGCGTTTTCACTGCCATCAATTTTTGTATCAAGTGACACGCCTGTTATCTTATTGTCCATCCTTCGGCCGGCACGCTTACTCCTTCTGCCACCTTTTGCAGCCTCCTTTATGTCACTGTCTGTATCATATGAAGCTAAACCCTCTCTTGTCTGACGCTCTCTTGACTTATACTGCCGATACTCCTGATATCTCTCATTATTCTCACGCGCTGACTCGTATACCTTTCGGCCGCCGTTTCTCATGCCCTTCATAAATGATTTACCGGTAATGAGCACAAGACAGATAATCATCACAACTATTGTCACCACGTATGCACCTATAATTCCTACCGCCGGAACTAAAATGCAGCCTATAAGAGCACCTATAAATCCACCACCTGAATGCCTTTCAACACTGTCAATATATGACTGCACCGGCGAAACCGCGAATTCACCATACACTGCCAGGTACATAAACACACATATAAACCATATGAGAACTATGGTCATAACAAGCTTCATGATAGCATATGAATTGCCCTTATTGGACACAGCAAAAAAGCTGCCCACCAGAAGCACAAGCGGAAAAATATATGCCACCATTCCAAATACACCAAAAAGGAAACCGCTTACTGCGTTTCCCAAATGACCGCCTATTCCAAAATTGCTTATAAATAAAAGGATTGAAACAGCTACTACTATCCAGAGAAATATTTCCTTTTTAAATGCCTGCTGCCTCTCTATCTGAGCCATTCTCTCCTTTTTTGTCTGTCTTTTTGCTGAGGATTTCTTCCTCGTTGCCATGTAACTAACCTCCGTATTTTGATTTATAGAGTATATAATAACATATTTCTTCTGTTCTGTGTAAATTTTCTACAGTAATTTTTCGATTTTGTGATTAAAGGGTCAAAATGTATCATGCACCTAATATATAAAAAATACCCCGCCATGAATGGCGGGGCAAAATGTTATGCAAAAGCACAATTTTACAAAATATTTTATTCACCAATAAGGTAATTGTATAATCCCTCATATTTGAATTTCGAAGCATTCCAAGAGAAATCATTGGCCATGCCCCTGTCCACAATCTGGTTCCACTCACGCTTCTTATCGAAGAAGATGTGCTTAGAATAATTGATGACTGCAAGCATCTCATCGGCGTTGTAGTTTGAGAATGAGAAGCCATCTCCTGAATTCTCATACTCATTATAAGGCTTAACCGTATCCTTGAGACCTCCTGTCTCACGAACAATCGGAACTGTACCATAGCGGAATGAGATAAGCTGTGTCAGACCGCAAGGCTCAAATCTGGATGGCATCAGAAATGCATCAGCAGCCGCATAGAGCTTGTGAGCCAGATCATCGGAGTAACATATATTTGCTGAAACCCTGTCAGGGTATTTCCATGCATAGTGTCTGAACATATTCTCGTACTGAGGATCTCCTGTACCGATAACAACAAGCTGTGTGAAATCGTCCACGATACCCTCAATCACATGATTGATAAGGTCAAGACCTTTCTGGTCTGTAAGTCTTGAAATAAGACCTATCATATACTTCTTCTTGTCAACCGCAAGGCCAAGATCCTGCTGAAGCTTTGTCTTGTTGTTGAACTTCTTCTTTCTGAAATCGGAAGCATTGTAATTGCAATAGATTCTGCCATCAGTCTGTGGGTCATAGGCATTGTAATCAATACCGTTTACGATACCCTGCATGTCAAAATGTCTGGCACTTAAGAGCCCGTTTAATCCCTCACCATAGTACTCTGTCTGAATCTCGTTTGCATATGTATCACTGACAGTTGTGATATAGTCAGCATATACAAGACCACCCTTAAGCATATTTGCGTCCTTCTTGAACTCAAGCTTGTCCGGTGTGAACAGATTGTCTGTAAGACCTGAAACACCCTGTACCCATTCCTTGTCCCAGATACCCTGGAACTTGAGATTGTGAATAGTGATGATAGTCTTGATACCCCAGAAGAATGGATTTGCGGCAAACTCATTCTTTAAATATACAGGCAGAAGTCCTGTCTGCCAGTCATGGCAATGTATAATATCCGGCTTAAAATCAATAAGCGGGAGCATTGAGAGTACAGCCTTGTCAAAGAATGTATACTTCTCAATCTCAAACTTTGTGTCAGAAGTATATGGAGAAAATCCTGTAAAGAACTCCTGATTGTCGATAAAGTAATATGTAACGCCGTCCTGCTCATATTTGAGCACTCCGACATACTTGTCCTGCACGTATGGACCTGAGCTCATATAAAAATGGGTAACATACTCAAAATTATTGCGATACTGCTCCGGTATACAGCTATAATCAGGTATTACAACCCTTACATCCCAATAGTTCTTGTCAAACTCTTTAGGAAGTGCACCGCACACATCTGCAAGACCTCCTGTTTTTATAAATGGTACACACTCTGAAGCTACAAATAGAATCTTTTTCATATTCTCCTCCCGCTAAAACCCGTGATATATAATATTTAGTTTACTCTTCCCAATTGTGGTATACTTCCTGAACGTCATCATCATCGTCAAGAAGGTCTAAGATACGGCCGATATTTGTGATGTCAGCTTCATCTGTCAGTGTGACATATGTCTGTGGAATCATTGTGACCTCTGCTGAAGCCATTGTGATACCTGCCTCCTCAAGAGCAGTCCTGACTGCATCAAAGTCAGCAGGTGCAGTTGTGATTTCGTAGCTGTCATCCTCATCGGCAAAATCCTCAGCGCCTGCATCGAGTGCCTGCATCATAAGGTCATCTGCATCCATATCGCACTCTTCCTTGTCAATGATAATCTGGCCTTTTTCGTCAAACATGTATGATACACAGCCCTGTGTACCGATGCTTCCCTGGCCCTTTGTAAAGGCATTGCGGACATTGGCCGCTGTACGGTTCTTATTGTCTGTAAGACACTTTACGATAATAGCTGTGCCTGATGGTCCATAGCCCTCATATGTAGCTGTCTCATAGTTTACACTGTTGCCGTCTCCTGCTGCCTTCTTGATACCTCTTTCGATTGTATCGTTTGGCATATTGTTGGCCTTTGCCTTGGCAACTACCTGTGCAAGCTTGAAGTTATTGGCAGGATCCGGTCCTCCCTCTTTAACTGCAACTGCGAGCTCTCTACCGATCATTGTAAAGATTTTGCCCTTTGCAGCATCATTTTTCTCTTTCTTATGCTTGATATTCGCAAATTTAGAATGTCCTGACATAATTTGTATCCTCTTTTCTACTTTTAAAAATAATCCATACCTTATAATATCATTTTTTCTCTTCCGGCGCAAGTTTCTTAATCATTACCTGCTTAATCACCTTATCCTCGACGCTCATAACAGAAAATCTGTAGCCATATGCGCTAATCACAGTCTTATCCCCCTCCTCCGGAATCTTATCCGAAAGCGATATGATAAAACCGTTAAGCGTCTCGTAGGCATCATCATCAACAGGCAGTGACAGCGCCTCCTTCACATCGGAAAACTCAGTCATGCCGTCCATTATAAATGTCTCGTCATCATTCTTTCTGATATAGTGTTCCTCCTCATCGTGCTCATCCTCGATATTTCCGACAAGCTCCTCGAGTATATCCTCCATCGCGATAAGCCCTGATATCTGTCCGTACTCATCCACCACCATCGCAAGATGACTCTTTTTAGACTGCATCTTTTTAAACAGATCATTGATGTTTACCGTCTCGGGTATAAAGTCCACCGGTCTGATAAGCCCGTCTATGTCCTTGATACTGCTTCGGTAAACCTCATTTTTTTCAAAAAACGTAAAAGCATCCTTGATATGTAAGACTCCGATGATACTGTCAACATCGTTTTCATAGACCGGAAACCGTGATTTGCCTGTATCTATGATAAATTCGATTGCATCAATAAAGGACATATTGCCATCGAGGCTGACAATATTCTTGCGGTGAGTCATGATATCCTTTACTTCCTTATCATCAAACTCAAACACATTGTGTATCATCTCTGCCTCAGACGCAAGGATTGTGCCCTGCTCGTGTCCCTCTCTGACCATGGAAATAATTTCTTCCTCTGTGACATCATCGTTTCCAAGTATTCCATCGAGAGTCTTTTTGTTGTTTTTCATTCCGTAGAGCAATACTCCAATACACAAAAGAAGTATCACTACAAGTATTGATAAAATTATAATTGCATATAACATAATGTTTTTATTATCCTATGTAATAAGTTCTAAGCTGATTTCAAGTGCTCTGTCTATTTTAAGCAGTGTATCCTCATCAAGATGGCACACCTTATCCTTAAGTCTTTTTTTGTCGATTGTGCGAAGCTGCTCTAAAAGCACAACCGAATCCTTTGCAAGCGCATACTCCTTGCAGGCAAGCTCCACATGGGTGGGCAGCTTTGCTTTATGCATCTGCGAGGTTATTGCTGCGCAGATTACCGTCGGGCTGTGTCTGTTTCCGACATCATTTTGTATTATAAGGACAGGTCTTATCCCGCCCTGCTCTGAGCCTACAACAGGCCTTAAATCAGCGTAATAAATATCTCCTCTTTGAATAATCATACACGAATACACTCCATATTATGGTATACAAAAAGTATCTCCAGATTTTTCGAGTGTATTCTTAAAAGTTACACTTTTTTAGTTTTTGTGGTAGATTCTTGGAACACGCGGTGTGATAAGACACGCAAATTCATAGTTGAATCTGCCTGAAAGCTCACCTAACTGCTCCATAGTGATTGTCTCATCCCCGTCTTTACCGAGCAGAGTAACTGCATCGCCTATTTTCACGTCAGGTATGTCTGTCACATCAACCATAAACTGATCCATGCAGACTCTGCCGCATATAGGCGCTTTTTTTCCTTTTATGAGGACCCAGCCCTTGTTTGAAAGTCCTCTTGAATATCCATCACCATATCCCACCGGGACAGTTGCTATCCTCATAGGATGTTCTACCGTAAATGTGCCTCCGTAGCTTATATGCCTGCCCGGCTCAAGCTCCTTTACATAAGCAACCCTGCTGTGCAGCGACATAACAGGCTTTAGGGAGATTTTACTCTTGTCTACCTCCTCTGACGGCCACAGACCATAGAGTGTGATGCCTGCTCTTACCATATCCATATTGCACTCCGGAATTTCAACTATTCCCGCACTGTTTGAGCAGTGCTTGATTGCAATCTCGACTCCTCTTGCCTCAACAAGAGCTATCATCCTCTTAAAAAGCTCAAACTGCTCAAAGGCAGGCTCCTTTGACAGCTCATCTGCCCTTGCAAAGTGAGTGAATATTCCCTCTATCATAATATTCGGCAGCTTAGCAATCTGTGCAATAATATCTGCACTTTCCTCTGTCACCTGAAAGCCTATACGGCACATACCGGTATCTATCTTGATATGTATCTTACAGGTTTTATTCTTAGCGACAGCGATACGCGATAGTTCCTTAGCGGTCTCGTAGGTACATACCGCCGGTCGCACATCATTGTCCACTATCTCCTCAAACTGCTCCGGGAAGCTGAGTCCTAAAATAAGTATCGGCTTTTTCCTGCCTGCCGCAATAAGCTGCATTGCCTCGTTGCTTGTAGCAACGGCATAGCCCCACAGATACGGAAGCGGCTCCAGTACCTCTGAAACAGCCTCAGCACCATGACCATAGCCATCAGCCTTTACGACTGCTGCCATCATTGTCCCCGGCTTTAGCTTATTATGCATCGACTCCATATTATATAAAATTGCATCCAGATCTATATCTGCTCTGATTCTGTTAATTGCCATTTTTTTCCACCTTAATCCAAACTTTATCTAATCCATCAATAATTTCACTTGCTATCATACCATAAGAGCCGGTATTGTCAAATGCCATATCACCGGCAAGCCCATGAATAAATGCGCCGTATGCCGCAGCCTTTTTCGTATCCTGCCACTGCACCAGAAGACCTCCCACGATGCCGCTTAGCACATCTCCGCTTCCGGCTGTTGCCATACCGCAGTTGCCGGACAGATTGATAAATTTTTCGCCATCAGCCGCTGCGATAATCGTACGAAAATCCTTAAGCACACAAGTCACATTGTACAAGCCTGCAAACTCTCCTGCCACACCGATGATATCTTCCTGTATATTAGCAATGCTCTTTTTCATAAGTCTGGACATCTCGCCCAGGTGCGGAGTCACGATAACAGGCATTTTATGTTCCTTAAGCAAAGTCATGTTTTCTGATATGATATTAAGCGCATCCGCATCGATTACAAGAGGTATCTCTGCTGTTTTTAGTACTGTTTCAACTAACATTTTGGCATTATCAGACTTTGAAAGCCCAGGGCCTATCACCGCCGCATCTGCCCACTCAAGCTCTGTCTCAAGTGCTTTAGCTGACGCGATATCAGTACAAAGCAGTGCTTCCGGCAAAGCACATTGGATTATTGAGCGGTTGCACTCCGGCGTTATAATTTTCACAAGCCCTGCTCCGCTTTTGTATGCAGCCTTTGCCGAAAGCACCGCCGCACCGGCCATATTGCGGCTTCCTGCTATAACTAACAGTTTTCCGAAAGTTCCCTTGTTGGAGTGTGCCGGTCTGTTATCAAGCTTCTTTAAATCAGACTCATCAAGAGCCCTTACTGATGGCAGATTACCACAAAAGCTGTGGTCATCTATGCCTATATGCACCACCTTAACCAGACCGCAATAGTCACAGCCCGGCCACAGGAGAAGGCCAGTCTTCTTATAGGAAAAAGTATATGTGAAATCTGCTTTAAAAGTGCATCCCATCACATGTCCTTTATCAGAATCCACTCCCGACGGCACGTCGACCGCCACCCTGTAAGCATCTGCCTTGTTAACGGCTGAAATCACATCTGCTAAAGAGCCTTCTATGGCTCGCTTAAGCCCTGTGCCAAACAGTGCATCTATTATTACGTCACTTTTACATACACACTCAATATCAGAAACCACCTTAAAGCCATACCTTGCGTATATATTTTTCTGCAGCTCAAAAAGCTCACTTCCTGCCTCATCTGTGCCAAAAGCATAGTACAGCACGCATCTGTATCCGGCCTGATTTAAAAGTCTTGCTATCGCGATACCGTCTCCTGCATTATTGCCTCTGCCACATATCACGGCAAACTCCTTTGATTTATCAAAACATGCAACAAGCTCCCGGACAACACCGGCCGCAGCCTGCTCCATCAGCACCACCGAAGGAACCAAAAAGACCTGTGATGTTGTATCGTCCAGAAGCTTCATTTCATTACCTGTAACAATATATTCCAATATCAATTCCCCTTATTCTCATTGTTTGCATTATCAGTATTTGCATTATTGGCATTGAAAACCATAGGATCGTCATATTCAATATCAAAAAGATCTAAAACCTCAGCGCCAAAAATATCATGAAGATACGAATAAATCTCCCTGTTGTTAATATCTCTGTTCTGTTTTCTGATTACATTTTTCTTAAGTTCAACTCTTATATTTGCAATCCAGTCGTCAATTTCTTTTGATTCCAGTTTATTTTTCTCTATTTTTTCACTGAAGTAATCCATCGACAAAAGCATCAGCCTGTCATTTACAGCTTTTATATTCTTCTGGATTTCAATAAGCTCTCCCTCAATGTTGTCAGCTTTCTCATTTATCTCATCTATAAGCTGCTTATCCTTGTCACGGTTTTCATCGCCGTCATCTCCCATGTTGGCAACAATATTAGACATAATTTTCGACTTAAGCTTTTTTAAATTCTTAAGCTCATTGTTGTACTTTCCCTGCAGCTTTAACAGCTCATCCAGTTCTTTTTCGGTGGCTGATATTTCGTCAGTCTTACCATGAATGGCAAAAAGTCTGTGCCACTTCTGGTCTAAAACCAATAAAGGCACCTTTTTCCCTTTTAATGCAGCCTCAAAATCTTTTTTATCATTCATAAGACTCACCCTCTATTTATTTTTGGAGTTTTTAACAATATTATAGCTGAGCTGCATAAGGCTGTCAGACAGATGAACACTCTCCACAACCACATCTTTATTTGGAATTTCAAGATCCACATGTGCAAAATTCCATATAGCCTTTATTCCTAAATCCACAAGCTTTGACGCAATAGAGTCAGCCTTTGACTTTGGCATGGTGAGCGCCGCAATATCCACCCTGTGTGTTCTGCAATACTCATCCAGCTCACTTAGCATAAGGATTGGAATACCTCGCACACTCTTTCCTGAAAGCTCAGGATTTACGTCAAAAAGCGCTGTTATGACAAAGCCAAGCTTTTCAAACTTTACATAATTGGCGAGTGCCTGGCCCAGATTGCCTGCACCGATGATAATTATTCTATGCTCTGTGTCAAGTCCCATTATCTTTCCGATTTCCTCGTAGAGAAACTGAACATTGTATCCGTATCCCTGCTGTCCAAAGCCACCGAAATTATTGAGATCCTGTCTGATTTGTGAAGCTGTCACTTTCATTCTGTGACTCAGATCGTTTGATGAAATACGCTCCACTCCCTCATCCAAAAGCTCTCCGAGATATCTATAGTATCGTGGCAGCCTTCTGATAACCGCCTGTGATATTTCTTTACTCAAGTCTTATTCCTCCAATCATCAGGATATCATTTCTCTTTTAAAGACAAAAACCCAAGATTAATTATAATTTTTTGAAGGTCATCTGTCAATGTGTTAAGAATTTAACATTCAAAAAATTCATAATTATCCCCGGGTTATATCTTATTCTAAGGCTAAAAACCAAATTTCAGATTAAATTGTCTTCTCAAGCTCCTCTCTGATTGCCTTGATGAAGCCTTCGCTGTTTAAAACAGTAGGATTTTCAATTGTTGTGATGAGTGCGAGATCCTTTGTCATCTTTCCGCTCTCAATAGTCTTTATGCAGGCTGCCTCAAGCTTGTCTGCAAACTCAGAAAGTGCCGGAAGCTTGTCAAGCTCTCCTCTTTTTCTGAGTGCTCCTGTCCATGCAAAAATAGTAGCTACAGAGTTTGTTGAGGTCTCCTCACCCTTTAAATGTTTGTAGTAGTGCCTCTGTACTGTTCCGTGTGCTGCCTCATACTCATAGTATCCGTGAGGTGATACAAGCACTGATGTCATCATGGCAAGTGAGCCGAATGCAGATGAGATCATATCACTCATTACATCTCCGTCATAGTTCTTGCATGCCCAGATAAATCCACCCTCCGATTTCATTACTCTGGCAACAGCATCATCAATAAGTGTGTAGAAATATGTAATTCCAGCCTTCTCAAAAGCTTCCTTATACTGTGCATCAAAGATTTCCTGGAAGATATCCTTGAAGGTATGGTCATACTTCTTTGAGATTGTATCCTTTGTGGCAAACCATAAATCCTGCTTTGTATCAAGTGCATACTTAAAGCAGCTATGTGCAAAGCTCTCAATTGAATCGTCTAAGTTATGCTGTCCCTGAATAACGCCTGCGCCCTTAAACTCATGGATTAATTCTCTTGTCTCGGTTCCGTCTTCTGCTGTAAATACAAGCTCAGCCTTTCCCGGACCTGCTACCTTCATCTCTGTTGCCTTGTACACATCACCATATGCATGACGAGCGATTGTGATTGGTTTAGCCCATGTCTTTACGTTTGGCTCTATGCCCTTTACAACGATTGGTGCTCTGAACACTGTTCCGTCAAGCATGGCTCTTATTGTGCCGTTAGGACTCTTCCACATCTCCTTTAAATTGTACTCTGTCATTCTGGCTGCGTTTGGTGTGATTGTCGCACATTTTACTGCGACACCGTATTTCATGGTTGCCTTTGCTGATTCAACGGTCACCTGATCATCTGTACGATTTCGCTCCTCTAATCCCAGATCATAATACTCTGTCTTTAAATCAATAAAAGGTATTAAAAGCTCATCCTTTATCATCTGCCAGAGGATTCTGGTCATCTCGTCTCCGTCCATCTCTACAAGGGGTGTTGTCATCGTAATCTTGCTCATTCTTAAATCTCCTTTACTTAATAAGGTTTTCCCAACCAAGGTGTTCCATATTTTCCTTTGAATTGTTTATATGCTCTCTGGCGCATTTTTCTGCCAGCAGTGCGTCATGATTCTTAATTGCCTCGCATATCTGTTTATGCTCGTGAGTGGAGTTTTTGGCTCTTTTTGTCTCGCCGAGTGTCACCTTTCTCACTCTGCCGACATACTCATGATAGTCCTTTAATACCCTCATAAGCTCCTTGCTTCCGCCGGCCTCATACAGCAGCTCATGAAACCTATTGTCCAGCTCAAGAAGCTTCTTTGCATTGCCCTTTTTCTCGTGAAACTCCGTGAGATAAATATTCTCCTCCATGGCCGCCATGAGCTCATCCGATATTCTCGTTGCAGCCCATCTGGCACAAAGTCCCTCAAGCAGAGCTCTTATCTCGTATATATCCCTGATATCGTCCGTGGAAACACCCTCCACGAACGCTCCCTTATTGGGGATGATAGACACAAGTCCCTCAAGCTCAAGCTGACGCAGTGCCTCCCTCACGGGAGTCCTGCTCACTCCAAGCTCATCACCGATATTCTTTTCCTTAAGCTCATCGCCCTTTGCAAATGTTCCTGCAAGTATACCATCCCTGATATGATTGTATACCTTGGCACTCAGGCTGTAATTATCATGTGACATGTACTAATCCACCTCACTATAATACTATATTAAGCTTTTTACAGCAATCAGTAATTTGAACTACAAGCTCATTATCTGTGATGGTAGTCACACGGCCCTCGTCGTACTGCTCATCTACCCATTTCTTTATCATGGTCACAAGCTTTGAGTTCTTATCTACTTTTCTGTCATCCGGCAGACGGTAGTAGGTGTTTATCCACAGCGCTATTCCTGCAAGTCCTGATGTATTGGACACAGCTACAAGAGGTGGTCTGTTTAAGAATTTACCTGTATCGAATATGTTGTAAATTTCCTCATTTTTGAGAAGTCCGTCAGCATGGATTCCGGCTCTTGTCACATTGAAGTTTCTGCCGACAAAAGGTGTACGGCTCGGCTGCACATATCCAAGCTCCTTCTCAAAGTACTCTGACAACTCTGTGATAACCGTTGTATCCATTCCATCGAGTGTGCCTTTAAGCTGTGCATACTCAAATACCATAGCCTCAAGTGGTGTGTTTCCGGTTCTCTCTCCGATACCAAACAGTGAACAGTTGACACCGCTTGCTCCGTAGAGCCATGCCGTAGTCGAATTGTTTACTGCCTTGTAAAAGTCATTGTGTCCATGCCACTCAATCTGTGATGAAGGCACACCTGCATGTGTGTTAAGTCCGTATATGATACCCGGAACGCTTCGAGGTATAACTGCTCCAGGGAAGTTTACTCCATATCCCATTGTATCACAGGCACGCACCTTAATCGGAATCTTGTACTCCTCCTGCAGCTTCATGAGCTCAACACAGAATGGAATAACAAAGCCATATATATCAGAACGTGTGATATCCTCCAGATGACACCTAGGGCTTATTCCTGTCTCAAGACACTCCCTGATGACTGACAGATACATATTCATTACCTCGCGTCTGGTCATCTTCATCTTATAGAAAATATGATAATCCGAACAGCTTACAAGTATACCTGTTTCCTTGAGTCCTATATCCTTTACAAGCTCAAAGTCCTTTTTGCTGGCACGAATCCACGATGTAACCTCCGGGAACTTATATCCTCTCTCGAGACACTTGTAAACAGCGTCCCTGTCCTTTTTGCTGTAGAGGAAAAACTCGCTCTGTCTGATTATTCCCTTAGGGCCACCAAGTTTATGTAAATAATCATAAATGGTAACAATCTGCTCCGTCGTGTACGGTGCTCTCGACTGCTGGCCATCTCTGAATGTAGTATCTGTAATCCAGATGTCCTCCGGCATATTGTGAGGCACTATTCTGTCATTGAATGCTATCTTAGGAACTTCTGAATAAGGAAAGAGATTTCTAAAAGTATTCGGCTCATCTACATCCACGAGCTGGTAAAAATGCTCTTCAAGCTGCAGTAAATTTGTTTTTTCGTTCATCAAAACTTCTCTCATCTTCACATCTCCTGTGCTTAGTTTTATCTTTTGAATAATTGTATACAATTATACTTTTTGTGTCAATAAAAAAATTTAAATCTTAGTGTAACACTTTGTTATGTCTATCATAACCTAGAGTGTAAATAAATTTTATTGGAGGTCACTTATGAGTGATTTAGCAGCAACAAACTGTTCATGCAGCAATACAGATAACGGATGCGGATGTTCTTCGATCTTATGGATTATCCTGTTACTGTGCTGCTGTTGTGGAAATGGTAACGGAGGCTCTTTCTTCGGAGAAAACGACTGTGGAAGTGGCAATAACAGCTGTATCTGGGCTATCATCTTACTTTTCTGCTGTGGTGGCTTTGGCTGTGGCGGCAGCAGCAATAACGGCTGCGGATGTGGCTGCGGCTGCTGATTTACATTTTTACTGCGGGTCTTTTTGACCCGCAGCTTTTTACGATTTTTCAGTTTTCTTTTTTTGCCTGTGCTGCTCTTTTTCTTTGAGCTTTTCAAGGACTTTACACTCGCCCTTCACCCTGTGCTTTTTGAGGCATTCTTCATCTATCTCGTATACGTCGTGACCATCTATGATAAGCATATATCTTTTTTTAATAATATATGCCATAAACATGCATAATGTGAATCAGGTGACATATTATATAGAAATATATTTTAAAGGATTTTTATGGACGAGAACAGCCTGTTTACACCATTCGATGAAATAACCCAGACAAGGGAGCTTCAGATGCTTAAAACCATAATCCCATATATGCCGCATGACTCACAAAAGCAGATGACTCTTATGGTTCACTACATATCACTTATGAATTCAATGAGAATGATAGACTCAGCACCGGCACTGTCTGTTGCGGAGACAGAAAGTATGGCAGACAGAAGGCTTTCCATGCTCAATGCCTTAAAGAAATACTGCAGTAAAAGCGAACAGGATACGATAGACAATCTTTTAAATATTTTTTCAGTTTTGGACAATAGGGAGATTTATGACAAAGCAGGAATTTTTAAATAATTTTGCACAAAAGGAAAAACCGAAGGATACAACGAGCGCCATGCCGTTTCTCATGGAAAGTATTAAGGAAGCAAAGCGTAACGGCATAGAATTCACCAAAGAAGAGGTTTATTCCATGTGCACTGAGCTAAGCAAAAACCTGCCTGAGAAAAACCGCAGGCAGGTTGAAAAGCTTTTAAAAATGCTATAATTAATTTTTAAACGAATCTGTATTTATGCGAAGTATCTTGTCTATCGGTGCAGGCGAGTTTCCCTTGCCATCCGTGCCCTCAAGGTACTTCTCCCCCGCAGATTCAAAAATGACATACAATCTTTTATCCACACTGTCAAGCTCCTCTGAGCCCGGCGGCATCTCTATTGTGATGTCGGGGCTGTTTGGCCTTGACGACAGAGCTATAAGTGATTTGTAGCACTTGATATACGAGGACTCATTCCTGCCATAGGAGGTGCTCAGATATACCTTTCCTGAGGCATCAAATGTAACGCCCTGCACTCTGGCAGGTATCGTATATGTGCTCAGGCTTGTGAGCCTGTCGTCCTTTTTGTCATAATAATATGCTACCATCTTTGACTTAAAAAGGATATTATGAGTGGCTATCCACAGCCTGCCTCCATAGTATGTTATGCATGACGGCTTGTTCCCCACATCAAACACATCTACCACACCTGTCGCATCGATGACCTGCTTGGAATTCGCAGTGGCCATTAGAGAGATAAAATCATACGAGATGCGCTCCACAGTTGTGTCATAGGAATTGCACACCCATACATTTTCCCCGTCAAAGGCAATTCCTCCCAGGTGGCTGTTTGCATCCATGCCAAGTGTCACAAGGTACTCTCCGTCCTCCCTGTCAAATACCATAAGCTCCCCGAGTGAGCCCTTGTCATCAGAATAGCTCGTGATAAGCACGTATTCATCTGTGATACAAATTCCCTGAGGACACTGTGCCTCACTGAAAATATAATTATTGAGAAAATCATTTTCCTTCGTCTCCGGCATGCCCGGAATATCTATTTCATCTATAAAATCGTAATCGCAATCCTTAAGCGCCAGTGTATGCGCTTTTTTATTACTCCTGTAATCATAATGCTCTACGCTATATTCGTTGTTAATCGTCCTGACCCATTTGGCATATACCACATATCCATTTGCTTTTTCGTAGGTCAGAACATCCGCTTTTTTTGAAAAATGCTCATCCAGATACCAGCCATCAAATTTATAACCGTATTTGTGTGGTTCTCTTAGTCCCATGAATTTCTGCTTTGGCGTGATGTATCCATAATTATTGATATTGTTTGCCGCACCGCCCAGATTATAGTAAATATATGAAACACCATCACTTTCTGACATGTTGTCAACCAATGTATTTAGTGATGGCCCGGAAGCAAAAGAGGCAGCTTCTGCCTCTTTTATCTCCGATGCAAACACATGAGTATTGGTAAAAATCAATGTAAGTAATATAATTAATGCTATTCTACTCTTCAACTTCAACAAGCTTGCTTGCCCTTTCTTCTATCTGTTTTGCAGCCACATCATCCGGTGCCTGCTCATATCTGGCAAACTCATATGAGAATGTGCCGCTTCCGCTCGTCATTGAGCGAAGTGTGGCATTGTATCCATAAAGCTCCAGATAAGGAATATCCGCAACTATCTCCTGATATCCATTGTCTGTCGGATTCATGCCCATCACTCGCGCACGTCTCTTGTTAAGCTCACCCATCACATCACCTGTATAGCCCTCAGGCACCACTACCTTAAGAGTGGCAATCGGCTCAAGAAGCACCGGTTTCGCCTCCATAATGCCCTTTTTAAAGGCCTGCTGTGTTGCCACCTTAAAGGCCATCTCAGATGAATCAACCGGATGATAAGAGCCGTCATACAGCACAGCCTTTATACCTGTCACAGGATAGGCTGCAAGAGGTCCCTTTTTCACGGACTCTGCAATACCCTTTTCAACAGCCGGGAAAAAGTTCTTCGGTACAACTCCTCCTACGACCGTCTGCTCAAATACATATGGCGTATCCATATCTCCTGACGGCTCAAAGGTCATCTTGACATGTCCGTACTGTCCGTGTCCGCCCGACTGCTTCTTGTACTTATACTCTACGTCAGATTTTTTCCTGATAGTCTCCTTAAAGGCTACCTTTGGACGCATAAGCTCTATCTCCACCTTGTACTTTTCAAGAAGCTCACTTGCCACTACCTCAAGCTGCATATCACCGATACCATATAGTACAGTCTGTCCATTTTCGCTGTCATTTACACTGTTTAATGTCAGATCCTCCATTAACAGTTTCTGTAAAGACTGGGAAATCTTGTCCTCATCGCCCTTTTTCTTTGCCTTGTAGCGCATTGCCACATACGGCTTTGATATACTTGTTCTAAGATATGTAACAGGCATATTTCTGGTGGAAAGCGAATCTGTCGTAAGAGTCTTTGCAAGCTTTGCAAGCGCTCCGATATCACCTGCATGAAGCTCCTTCACTTCCTCCACCTTACTGCCTCTCATCACATAGAGCTTACCTATTTTTTCATCGCAGTCCCTGTGATAATTGTAAAGCACATCATCTGTCTTTAGTACGCCCGAATTAACCTTGATCAGTGAATACTTACCGATGTACGGGTCAACTATAGACTTGAACACATAAGCGCTCTTTGATTTTGCAAAATCATAATCAGCATTATACACCTCATTTGTCTTGGTGTTAATACCGGTACAGCTTCTCTTCTCAGGACTTGGCAGGTATTTCACAATATCAGCCATAAGTGTATACATGCCTCTTGCGAGAATATTTGAGCCCATGAGCACCGGTACAATAGAGCCCTCAAGCACGTTTGCACGAAGCGCAGCCCTGATTTCATCATCAGAAAACTCCTCTCCGCCGAAATATCTGTCCATGAACTCCTCACTTGTCTCAGCTACAGCTTCAACTAAAGCCTCACGACATATTCCCAGGTTCTCCTTTGAGTACTCAGGCACATCAAACTTATCCACGCCTCCGCTTTCATTCCATCTCTTTGCCCTCTGCTGGATGACATTGACATAGCCCACAAACTTCTCATTCTCTCTGATTGGCAGATGGAATGGAGCTATTTTCTTGCCGTAAAGCTCCTGCAGCTTTAGCACCACATCCTTGAAGCTTGCATTGTCGATATCCATGTCCGTCACGAAAATCATCCTCGGCAGCTTGTATTTCTCGCATATCTCCCATGCTCTTTTTGTGCCTGTCTGTATGCCTGCCTTGCCTGAAACCACGATGATTGCAGCATCTGCAGCCGATACAGCTTCTTCAACCTCTCCCACAAAATCAAAAAAACCAGGAGTATCGAGAATATTTATTTTGACATTATCCCACTCAATCGGTACAACCGATGTATGTATAGAGAACTGACGCTTTATCTCTTCTTTGTCAAAATCGCTGATAGTGCTGCCATCCGCTACAGTGCCCATTCTGGTGGTCTGTCCTGCCAGATATGCCATAGCTTCCACGAGTGATGTCTTGCCACAGCCGCTATGGCCTAAAAGCACGACGTTTCGAATCTTCTCAGTAGTGTAAACATTCATTTCAAGTACCTCCCTGATATTATTATAGTATGTAAACATTGTACTAATATTTTATATAATTTACAACACTTTTATGCAATCTGACGATTATTTTTTATTGTTATATTGGAATAAATATGCCAATAATTTATTGCTTTATAGTGTTAAATTGGATATAATATATTGTAAATATTCAAAACCACTATAGTGCGATTTTTAGAATGTGCGTGTGGTGATTCTGAATAGTTACAATAAAGAATTAGGAGATACACATAAATGCATTTTGATAAAGTTGGCTTTATAGGGCTCGGTCTGATTGGCGGCTCGATAGCCAGAAAAATGAAAGAAAATAATCCAAAGGTCTCAATTATCGCAACAGCCGGGCATCAACAGACCATAGATGATGCCTTTGGGCTTGGCCTGATAGATAATAATGAGCTTTTAGAGCTTAACTCTTTTAAAGACTGCGACGTAATCTTTCTGTGTGCACCGGTAAACAAAAATATCGAATACCTCACACAGCTTAAGGATATCATAAAGGATGACTGTATCATCACAGATGTAGGCAGCACCAAAACCCAGATTCACGAAAAGGTTATAGAGCTTGGCCTTGAGCGCAATTTTATCGGCGGTCATCCTATGACCGGCTCTGAAAAAACAGGCATACTCAATTCAGACAAGCAGCTTTTGGAGAACGCCTACTATATTATCACTCCTACTGCAGCAACTACTGAAGAAAATCAGAATGATTTCAAACAGTTTGTACTTTCACTGGGCTCGATAGCTCTCATTTTAGACTACAGGGAGCACGATCATGCTACCGCAGCCATCAGCCACCTGCCACATATGATTGCATACTCTCTTGTCAATCTGATTGAGCATATTGATTCCGAAAAAGAGACCATGAAAACTATCGCTGCCGGAGGCTTCCGCGATGTGACACGTATCGCTGCAAGCTCCCCTGTCATGTGGGAAAACATATGTGAGTCCAACAAAACACAGCTACTCTCACTCATGGACCAGTATGAAGCCAATTTCCATAAGCTTCGCGAAATAATTGCAGAGGGCAGTTCTCAAAAGATGATTGATTATTTCCAGGATTCAAAGAATTACAGGGATTCACTCACACTGCCCGGTGCCAAAATCCGCAAGGATTTCCACGAGGTATTTGTCGATATTGCCGACGAGGCAGGCGGTATTGCAGTGCTTGCAAGCCTTTTAGCCTTCAACGGCATCAGCATCAAGAATATCGGCATCATAAACAACCGTGAGTTTGAGGAGGGTGTACTGCGCATAGAGTTCTATGACGAAGATGCTCTTGAATCGGCTATCAGCGTACTTAAAGAAAGAAACTATACTATTCACCGCAGATGATTTATCCCGTTATATGGTTTTATTCCCAAAAACAAAGAGCCGTAAAACGAATTTGATTCGTTTTACGGCTCTTTTTATACCGTCCAATACAGCACTGTTTACAAATAAGCAAAAAACCAATAACACTTTATTAATATACGCTCTCCTCAAGTACCTCATAGAAATTCTCAAAGGTCTTGCGGCAGCAATAAGGGTCTATTATCTCAACGCCCTCTGCCTTAAGCCCCGGCAAAGTAAATGACATGGCTACGCGGTGATCGTCATACGTCTTAATTTTACAGGGCTTAATACGCTCTGCCGGATAAATTCTTAAGCCATTTTCAGTTTCTTCAACCCTCACACCTAATTCCGTCAGGTTTTCCTCGATGGCGTTTATCCTGTCACACTCCTGCAGACGAATATGCGAAATGCCTTCTATCCCTACAGGTGCATTTACAAACGGTGCAATCGCCGCAAGTGTCAGCGCCTGGTCTGAGAATGTTGACAAATCCCAGCTTCCGCCATGTATATGAGCATTCTTTGGTGGCATACACACTATGCCGTCTGCCTCGTCGGAAATTGTGCAGCCCATATCCGCAAGCACATCAAGAAATGCCACATCTCCCTGCAAGCTGTTCTGGTGCACCCCAATCACCTTTGACTTAACATGTAAAAGCGGGCTCATTGCATAAAAATAGCATGCAGCCGACACATCCGGCTCTATATCATAGTCTAAGCTTTCATACGCCGCTTTCTTAGGGATAATAAAGCTGTTATTCTTTTTGTCCTGCATCACATCGAGCCCAAACTGCTTCATCATAAGACGCGTCATCTCAACATATGCCATACCATGCGTTCCTGTGACATTAATCGTAAAGTCCTTTTCCATCACTATAGCCGAGATAAGAAGGGCACTCAAAAACTGGCTGCTCTTGTCTACGTTTATATCAACAGTATCAGCATACTCCCCTGTATTTCCGATGGTAAAAGGAAAATGATATTCGTTCTCATCATACTCAATATGGGCACCCAGCTTTTCAAGCGATACAAGCAGATCCTTCATAGGACGCTTCTTCATCTGCTCAGAGGACACTATATGGTATCTGCCCTTTGACAGTCCAAGAAGAGCTGTAAGAAAACGCGCAGCGGTACCTGCACTTCCCACATCTATCTCAGCTTCATTCTTTGGTATCCTGCCTCCAAAGCCTGTTATTGTTATTTCTCTTTTATCCTCATCCACCAAAACCGGAAATCCCAGACGAATCAGTGCATCTATAAAATGTCTCGAATCATCACTAAAAAGACACCCTTTTAAAACGCTGCGCCCGCTTGCGAGTGCAGCGATTAAAAGGGCCCTGTTTGTGATACTCTTTGAGCCAGGTACACTGGTTACTATATCATGTGGATGATTTACTTTTTTTACTTTATAAATCATTGAAAATCTGATAAATATCAATCTTGAGTGCATCAGTGTCTGTCATACCGATAAACACAGCACCATAGTGATATACTCCTTCTTCACTGTCTGTTCTTCGTACAATCTCGACAACCGCATCCACAACCTCCTTGGTCCAAATTTGGATCTTGGTGTCATAATATGTATGTATATCAAGAGGTACCTTTGCATTAAATCCGATACCGCTTCTGGAAATATCTGTGACATCCACATGACAATACTTAAGTGTTGTCACTCCGTCCTCATCCAGCCGCTCTAACTGTACCGATACATCAATGTCAAGTCTTTTATGTCTTCTCTTTTCTTCCATTCACTTTACCCCATCTATTATATTATTGACTAAGGGAACAAATTACCCTCAAACAACATATTAGTATATATGACTGATTTTTACAAGTAAAATTTATTCAGCTGCCTCATCGTCCATATGCATATCATTCGTTATAAACATAGCATCCCCGAACCTTTAGGAATGTAGCCGAAATGTTACATTTGTCAGTATATCATATATATAGGAAGTAATCCAGTTCTTTTTTTCTGTACTATTCCTCATAAATAAATCCGTTGTCTGTAAGGTATATGTATCCGTATGGTTCCGCTATGCATCCATCCGTATCCAGTTTCCCATATACGGCACAAGCATAATATGAGCCGGCATGAACTATCCCGGTGCCATCTCCACATTTAATTACGAACCATCTGTATCCGCTGTTCCTCACAACCTCTTCGGCGAACGCTCTGTACTCCTCCTCTGATATTCCCTTTAAGGTGTCTTTGTCAACCTCAATGTATGCCATCAAGCTATCGCCTACTATTTTGGATTGCAACTCTGCATCAATCAGTGGATTCCCTGTTTCATTTTTCCCCGGTATGATAACGCTTTCCGGAACTTCCTGCGTACTTTCTTGAGTTTTTGAATCGCTTTCCTGGGTTTTGCATACATTTTCTTCGATTTTGATAACATTTTTTGTATTTTCCTGCGTGATTCCATATTTCTGCGCTATCATCTGTTTTCTTTTTTCGGCACTATTCTTGCTTATAGCAAAGGCGGCACATACAAGTACCGCCACAATTACAAGAACCGCCATTGCTCTTGCTTTCTTCATTCTCTCTGCTCCTTTTAATCTAATATTTTGTAATTTTGGATATGTGATACCCGGAACAAACACGTTTTGCATACTCCATAATCATCTGTCAAGAAATAATAATTCTTCGGCAAATACAAATTCGGGTCGTTCCGATACCGTTCATCTCCCGATTTTCTTAAATATCCCTCGTATTCTGTTCCATCAAATAGTCTAACCTTTATTCTTCGCCCCAGGTTTTCTTCTAGTGCCTTTTTATTCATCCTGCGTGCCTCCCATCTTATAAGTTGGTTTCCACAGCATAACTATTTTTCTGTCCGTCTGGTCTACAAAGCCTATTTTTCCATCGTAAATAGTAAGATTCAGACCATGTTTAATGCAGGCAGCTTCTATCTCTTTCTGCAACTCCACTGCTTTTCCTTGTACCTTTGTCATTTTATACCTCCGTTCCGTCAGCTGTTGTGATGAACTTAATCTCAGACAGATACGCATATCCGAACTGCTTATCATAATATTCTCCGAACATCTTCTCTGCCTTTCTTCTTGCCTCCTCCGGGGAGGCTGCTTCTATCGTCACATCAACATCTGCAAGAAAATTAACTGTGTATTCCTCCATCGTCATTCCCCCTAAAATCCAATCTCGTCAAGTGCAAATTCCAATTCTCCTTTGAAGTCACTCTCCTCGATGCCATAATACTCGAAAAGCTCTTTCAACGGATATCTGTTTTTCAAATAGAATGCCAGGTATTCTGCGAGCCCGTTAGCGTCGTATCCTTTGATTTCAATTTCCTCTGAAATCGGTTGAATCATTCCATTATAAATATGGTGTGCTAATTTATCTGCCCCGATTATAACCTTATTTCCTGTCGGAACCTTTACTTTTTTACCTGACAAAGCAGTTTCAAGTTCTACTTCGCGTGTTGATGTTATTATTTGTCCTACTTTATATTGCATTTTGCCCCTCCTAATTAAACGGCAAACCGGTATCATCATCTGGAACGCTCATAAACCCATCGCCATTCGGAGTCGACATCTGGGCAGCTCCCTGCGCCTCGCTACTGCCTTTGCTTTCTGCGAACTCCTGCTCCTCAACAGTTATTTCAGTGGTATATACTTTCTGACCGTCCCTATTTGTATAACTTCCTGTTGTGATTCTTCCAGAAATAACAACTTTCATTCCTTTTCTGAAATACTTCTCTGCAAATTCCGCCTGTCTTCCGAATACTACGCAAGGAATATAGTCTGCGGTTGCTTCTCCGTCTCTCTTAAATTTTCTGTCTACGGCAATAGTATATCTTGCTACTGCTGTATTGCTCCCCTGCGAATATCTAACCTCCGGGTCGCGTGTAAGACGGCCTATCTCGATTGCTTTATTCATTTTTAGCCTCTCTTTCTTTTACAAACAACTAACTGATGCACCATATTTTCGAGCCAGTTTACGGTTATAACCTTTAGTTCCGCCCCCCCCGATTGTAATATAGGCTGTTCTTCTGCTATTCATTTTCACATCTACAGGGCTGCCGCAAGTGAAGCATTTATAAGTAAATTCCGCAGTATTCATGTTTGTCATATACTTAAATTCATTGCCACACTTGCACTTCGTATAAAGCGGTTTGAGGTTTACAAGTTCCATTTCGTTGCCACAGTCACATTTATAGGATTTAATTTTTTCTTTTGAGCAGAACCCTTTTTCTCTTCCGCACTTATCGCATTTGATATACAGAAAGCCTTTGTATCCGTCAGGATGTTCCACATCCTGCGGCGTTTCTTTTTTCTCCGGTTCTTTCTTCCATCCCGTACCAAACAAGCTGTCATTCCGGCTGTGAGGCTTTTCTTGCATTTTCTTCACAAACTCATGCGCTGTAATGCTTTCTTCGGTTTTTTCTTCTTTCCCGGCTTTAGCATCCGAATTATTCTTAATGCCTCCAATTGTCTTGATTTTATTATGAAATCTCATTGCATTATTAAGCACTGACATGGCATCTGCATCGTCCATCTGAAATGTATTTTCTCCGTATCCACTAATAATTTTAACTTCCATCTTTTTCAGCTCCTTATTTTTTATTTTTCTTCAAATCGTAAATAATTTCATTTACCGTATCAACCCACTGTTCTAGCCCTTTCAAGTTTTTCTGTTCTCCTGCAAAAGGTCCAAGGTTCAACAGCCTTTCAGTTACAGATAGTTCTTTTGCTCTGCGCTGTTTTTCACTTTCCAGAAGATGCTTCACACATTCCCTGTAAGCCTCTTCATCGAATGGTTTTCTTTCATGCTCATACGCACTGTACTCTGCCGGATTGCAACCTGCTATTTTTGACATTTCCATCATTGATATTTTCGCATCTCTCCTCAATGCTGCTATGTAACCTGCGTACATTCCTTTTTGGCTATTGATGTTCTGTATTTTAATTCTTTCCTGCATGGCCATTGTTTCCGTAGCCTTAATCAGTTGTCGTACTCCGCATTTTCCATTTTCGCAATCGTATACGAACCCGTTCTTTCCTCGTGCTCCATCCCAAAAGCCAACAACACGTTTGGACGGTTCATTGCAATGCTCGCATTTTCTATTTATCAGCATTTTCAGTCCTCCCCCGGCTTATTCAAAATATCCAGATGCTTTATCAGGCATTGAACGCATCCTTTCTGCTGAAAACCTGGCTTGCATACCACTTCAACCGGTATAGGGCAACTACGAACATTTGAAATGATATATTCTGCAAGCACTTTTTCTCCTGCTCTTGCTTTTTGCAATCTATTATTCGCCGTGTCTAACCGGTTATCTACATGGCCTATGAAGTCTGCCATTATCCGCATAGTTTCTTTACAAAATTCTTCATTGATTCGGTATTCCTCATGTGTGAAATCATGCAGGAATAGGTCTATTCGCCGTTTCAACTCATTTTTATTTTTTATATCCATCTTTTCTGTGCCTCCTGTATTTTACAGAACACTTGCGGCAGCAATATTTCTTTCCTGGAATATCCGTCTGAAATATCTTCCTGCAATACAAGCACTTTCTTTCCTCCATCTTCTAGCCTCCACTCATATCGAATAGGTCAAATAACGTAAGCTGTCCGGTAGGCAGTACCTTTTCTCTGGGAATCTCTTTCAGGTATTCCTCAATCTGTTTGCGACAATATTTAAAACTGTCCTGGTATCTTTCCGGGCGTTCGTGCCGCCTCATTCCGACATAATCATTCCCATTGATAAAACTCTGCAATCCTGTAATATATCCCATGACCGCACCGATATAGCACTGCTCTTTTTGCCTTTCGTTCAGCTTTCCAAGATTCTGCATGATAAAAATATAATTTTCATCTGCCTTGTAAACCAGGAGAGAGCTTTTTGCATTTTCCCTGATTTCATCCATTCTCGCCATATAATAATTGTCTACCTGTGGCGGTGTTTCTCTGAAATATTCTTTCGGGTAGTCCTTTTCTTCCAACTCCTCCTGACACTTCCGCTTGTCATATATGATATGGTTTCGCACAATGTTCATATTGAAGCCATCTTCGTATAATGGGTCGCTGCCTCCATGCGTGTTGAGATATTCCCATCTTTGAAAATCTTTCTGCAAATTTTCCTGCAATTCCTCTGCTCTCGTCCTTTTCTTCGCCATTCTGCACCTCTTTTCTATCCCCTCCCCGGCATCCATGGGTGCCGGGATGAGAAGATTGATAGATTTCTATGCAATGGTGCAAGCCGGAGCGCAGCGAATAGCCCAGTACGCGGTGTTGATGTTGACGCCACCATCGGAGGTCAACAAACCACGTATAGTTCGAGTCGCCCCGACTAGCCGAGCGGGTCCAGTGTCGGCAGGTATGGCCATCCTCTGTGAATTTCACTCTGTTCGCCTTATTTTCATAAAATTCGTATGGTGTTTCATCTGGGTCGAACTCCTCTTTTGAGAGCAGGAAAAACAAATCTTCTGTCTGTTCTCCATTGCTGTTGTTTTTCTTCACTTTTGCCAGGTAAGGAATGAGGTCTGCAAATCTTTCTTTGAACTCATCACTCTGTAAATATTCTCTCAACTCGGAATCCGCCCATACATTGCTGCCGTAATCTCCCTTTGTGTCGAACTCTCTCGCCTCAATCGCTACATGAGCCTGGATTGTCATGCTGTGGTCAAGTGTTTTGTCCGCAAGTTCCTCCACATCAAAGCCAATAACATCGTATGGAACCTCTTTTCCGTCAAACATAATCCAGATTGTATCTCCAACTGAAACATGATTCTGGATTTCTCCGCTTCTGATAAGTGTTCTTAATTCATCCAGCTTAAATGTTTTCTTATATTTATGTGTGACGCTCACACTCTTTCCGGTGCTTTCTGTTTTTTCACATTCATGTTCTGTTCTCTCATCCTGCATAGTGCATCTGCAAAACGGATGTAACGGTTCTGCAACTCCGGCATATACTGACTCCGCTAATTTCTGTGCTGTTTCGTTTACTCTTCCTGCTGCAAATTTCAGAAACGCATCTCTTTCCCTCTTGATAAACTTCTTGCTGCCTACTGCCTCCATGCGGAATCCGTATGCGCTTAATCTGATTGAATTGATACTCATTCTTTTTGTCCTCCTGTTATTCAATATGTTTTGTTTCTCCTGCAAAGCAATTTCCGCAGAACCGGTATACGCCTTTCTCCACCCTCTCAAAAGTCGGAAAAGTGTCACGCTCCGTTCCCATCTCATCGTCCATCACTCTGCTGTATGGCGCACCCACCTGCAAGTATCCATCTCTGTATATTCTTGGTGTTGTGACATCCATAAAATATATGAATACGCTTTCATCCACCAGGTCACCCGGTTTCGCATAATCATACCAACTATATTGGCAATTACCGTTTGCCTCTCTTTCCCAGTCTTTCATGGTCTTGAGCTTTCTCCGATGCATTTTCAGCCGCCTTTCTGCATTCGCTTACTATGTAGCTGTCCGCATGGAATCCGTTCAGGATATTAACTGCCTGTAATTCCGTTATTCCGCATCGGTTCTGTAACTCAATTCTTAATTCTCTTCGCTCCCTTATGTCCTGCCCTGCTGTGTCCGGCAGAGCTTTTGCACGTTTCCAGTATTCTTCTACAATCGCCCTTGTCAAAAGTTCTGCCATACCTCTGTTGCCTCCTATACGCCCGAAGCAGACGTTTTCTGTAATTCTGTGATAACTTCTTTCAAGGCATATTTACCATTCACTGTAAGCTGCCTCTGCCAGCATCCATTCTTCGGTGACCATCTGAAACCATGTTTTTTTACGATGTTCCTTGTTTCTTCATCTGGTTTTCCATCAAAGAAAAGCTGCAATCTCATAAGGTCTGTGTTTTCTACCACTTTGAAGAAATCGTTCTCTGTTTCCTTTGTTCCTGCCTCTTTTGCCTTTTTCAGTCTTTCCAGTCTTGCCTTGGTATTTTTGATTTTTGCATTATTGTTTGAAAGCTGATACCCTGCGAATGGTGCATCGCTCAAACGCCAACTTTCTGACATAGCCTTTTTCAATTCTTCCTGCTGTGAAACGGAAAGCTCCGGGCATCCCTCGACTGTTTTGTGTTTTCTCCAATATGCATTGACCGCTTTCATTCTGTCCTGAAGCTCTGTAAGGCTTTCCAGCTTTTCCTCCAACATCTCAATGGCCTGTGCGTCCCCAGATAAAATCGGCTGGTTCATTGTGAGCAGATTTGTAATCTTCTTTGCATAGGATTCCAGGCTGTTCCACTCCTGCATGAGTGAATCCCTGCGGCTGTTCTGCTTGTTCTTTTTCTTAACCGGGAAGTTACCGGCTCCAGAAATCAGAACTGACGGACAGCTCGCTTCGTTTCTGTAGTAGGAATTGTAGTATTCCGCCAGCTTTTTGCTGTATCTCCCTGCCATTCTTTCTGCCTTTTCAGCAAGGTTCGGTCTTTTCTCTTTTATTTTCTCAACAACCGCATAAACGCTCTCTACTCGCTTGCGGTATTCCTCTGTTGCGCTGCCCTGCTTATAATCTCTCATCGAATTGGCATCGTTGGCGGCTCTTGCCATGTCCTCGCTGATTGTATAGAACTGAATCTCCATTATTCGTCCTCCTCCATTTTCAAGATTGTTCTGTGCTCATATTTCATCGTTGCCTGTGAATCTTTGAACTTTGAAAGCTCCCAGTCTGAATTATAAGGATGGAAGTTAAGGTATCCATCACTGCCAACTGATATGCTCGCTGACATTTCCTCGCCATTCCCTTTTAACGCCTCCTGAATCGCTTTCAGGTGCGGATATACTGCTTTGCATAACTCCTCGAACTGTTTCTCTGTCATTTCGATTTTTTCTTTGCTCATTTTTGTGAGTTCCTTTCTTATTCTGCCGTTGCGTGGAAGAACATTCTTTCCACTTCCTCTGCTCCCTCTTCCGCATCCATGATACCGGCTGCCATCTCATTCAGGATTGAGCCAACATACAATGCCTGTAACGCTTTTCCTGTCTGAATCAAAATCATCTGTACACCGTTGTTTTCCTTGGATGTAGCGGTTGCCCCTGTTCCATATAACCTGTTTTCGACTGCATTCATAAGCTCTTTGAATAATCCCATCTTCATGCCTCCTTGTGTTGCAACTCACTCTATTGAGTTGTTTGAGTATATACTAACACGTAGTAGGTAGGTGTCAATACCTTTATTAACAAAATCTCAATTTTATGAGTTTACTTTTCAGGTGGTACTATTTCGAGAGAATATCCCATAGAATTTATGACGTGCTCAATAATTATGAATCTTGCAGAATCATCCTCTGTATCAGCCGCTATATCTTCCAGCTTTGTTATATCCGGCTTTCCATCCTGCGTCAGTCTAATCTCAAAACCAAGACCGTCCGCAATTTTTTTGATTGTTCCATAGGTTGGTGATACTCCCACATTCAGTTTGTACCACAGATTCTGCCTGGTCCATCCGATACGTTTTGCCGCCTCCTCGTATGTGATACCATTATCGAGCATATACTGCTTGAATTTTTCTATAATATCCACTGCCTACACCTCCACAAAATTGAATTTTGGATGTTTCTTTCGCTCCTCGCATTTCTGGAACCACTCCTGCACCTTTTCTGCACAGAAATCTTTCCCGGCTGTATATTTCCCACTCGAAAAAATAATGCCGCTTTCACTGTCAATTTCGTGAATCCAGTACACATATCCCCCATAATTCGGTCGTACTGAAATTTCATACCACTTTCCGAATCTATTGGTCGGAAATGTCAAGAAATCGCATCCCGGCTTTTTGGTGTAGTCAAGCTGCATCTGGTCGAATATCCAATCTGCCAATTCGTCCAGATTTTCAAACGTCTTGTCGAACGCTTTCTGGTTATAATCGTTATAATACTTTACGATTTTTGCTGTTATCATTACGCACATTCCTCCTGGTATTTGTATTTTATGCCCTGCATATTCTCTTCCCATTTGGCAGATTCGGGCGTTAATTTTACGAACTGTTCTACAATCTCGAACAGTTCATCTTCGTCCAGTTCCACCATCGGGCAGCCGTATTTGCTTTCCAACTCTTCCTGCTCCTCATCCAGGAAAAGATAATCCTCTCTTAATGGCGGCGGCTCTTCATCATCCCACTGGCTCCGCCTGCGTGGTGGGTTTTCAAATTCTTCTCGCCTGCGCTCACAGTATTCATCTTCATCCGGTATATTCCACACTTTAGTCCTCCTTGAGATTCCCCAGGATTTCATCTGCCCTTTGCATAATCTCTGAAAATTTATTGTTTGCCTCTTCCATCTCCTGGCGTTTCTCTTCTCTCGCCTTGTAAAATTCTTCATTTTTCAGCTCATCTTCCCACCCATTTATGAACTGCCGAACCTCCCGGACATTATTAAACCCGCATTCGTTTTCATAATCATTTCTGGCTGTAAAGATAACGTATTTCTTTTCCCTGCGCTTATCATCAATGGCAACTCCGAAATACAGCTCATCTCTCTGCTCCTCATCAAGAGGCTCGAATCTTACATCATCATAAAGCGGACCGACCATCGGGCAATTATTTTTGAACCACACCCGGTAGTTATCCAGTATGTAATCGCTTGTGATGCCTTTCAGAATCCCCCAAATTTTTGCCAATCTTCCGGCAAGTGCCTTATCATCGCAAAACCAGTCATACCAGCCTGCCTCAATCTGTGTTGCTCTGTCTTTCGCAAGGAAATCTCCCTTGCGGTATCTCTCGCAAAACTGTCTTAATGTCATATCTGCCATAGCTATTCCTCCTATTGTTCATCGCTTGTGCTCATCGCCTTGTGCTCCACTCTCCGGCGTTCAGACCTTGCTTTCTTTTTCAAGTTCCTTTTCCATCTTTTGATTGTCTGTGCTTTTGTATGATTCCTGGAAAAATCGTAATCATCCAGAATATATCTCCCTCCGCTTTCTCTTTCTCCGTATGCGTGCATCTTTCTCCGGCTCACGTTTCTGTCCTCCCTCCATTCTGTATCTGCCTCTTAATCGAGGCAGACTTCCTGTGAAATTGTGTACTGTTCTTTTAATTTATTGAACGCTTTATTGGTTACCCGGTATTCGTTCCAGCCTACCCGGTAATTTCCCGGTGTGCAGAAATCCTTATCCGTATATTTTTTCAGAAATGTTATTCCCCGGCCTTTGATTTCCAGTGGCGTATCAATAAACCAATGACCGCCATAATATCCCCGGCTCGCCTCCATCTGGCAATCAGTCTTTGTGCCTCCCATCTCCGGTGTGTACTGATACACCCCAGGTTCGGTTGCCTCCTGCGGCTCCTGCTCTTCTGGCTGTGTCAGCTCCAGGCGTTTTCCCCTGCCAATTCTGCGAAGAGTGTACATCTCTTTTTCAGAAATATATCCTTTCTGGAAAAGCTGTTCTACGCTTTCAAGATAGAAATTGCAGGATTCCAAAGAACTGCAAGTCTCAAATAACTGAATCAGGTTGTTGTAACCGTTGCTATGCTGTACCGGAAACTGGATAATCTGTGCTGCCATGATTTTGACCTCCTACTCACTTTTGTGTGTTCAATAACTCGTTCTTATGAGTTTAATATAACACGTAGTAGGTAGGTGTCAATACCTATATTTACAAAAAGCTCAAAAAATGAGTTTTATTTCTTTTCCTTGCTTTCCTCTGGATTTTTCTTCGGTCTGCCTCCAAGTTTCCCTCTTTCCTGCTGTTTCCGGCAGTATTCTTTTCTTGCCTCGGTTTCCATATCCATTTTTGTCCGAATAAATATAAATGCCATATCCGCCGCCGCGCTCAAGTCTTTTGGTTCTTCGCCCCTCCATCTGTAAATCATAAGTGCTTTGAAGAGCGTCCCCATATCTCTATCGCTCAACGTCATTACTGGCTCTGCAATATCAGGGTGTAGAATTAAATCCTCCATACCTCACGCCTCCTATCTGCCTTTCTTGATTCTATCTGCCTTTGTTTTTGTTGCCTCGCTTTGAAGAAATTTCTTTATTCCCTCTCTGCAATACTGCCCTGTGTACGGATTCGGGCACGCACCTTCGCCAGCTTCATGTGCAATCGCATCATCATAAATACAGTACGCGCATTTCTTGAATGCCCCTCTCAATATTGCACTTGCTATCGCATCATCGCTTGCACTGTTAAGCATTTCCCTTACTGTCACAGCTCCCTGTACCTCCTGTTCTGAATAAATCACACGCCATCATAAAGCCTGCGATGAATCCCTGCTTTTCTCTGCTATCTCCATACTGGACCATACTGTCCCATATATCGCCCTGCAATTTCATAAGGCTGTTATCTGCTTTGCTGCATATATTTCTAAACTGGCGAATCGCCTCCTGCTCCTCTCCGCTTTCTGCGCTCTCCATGCGCTCATCGACATACGCCTGATACAGTAAATCAATCGTTCTCACTTTCCGCCCTCCTGTTCCGCTATCCTAAGTAATCGTACCTAGTGTGCCAGTGGTATTGGTAAAATCCATTGGCAGGGTTAATCCCCTCGTACCGTTCTCGCCATTCTTTCAACATTTCCCGATATGTAAACAGCTCTCCTGTTTCTTTATTCCAGTACAGTTTCGCCGGCTGTCCGTCGGTATTTTCTTTATCCATCCTGCTCGCCTCCCTCTTCCGGTAAATACTCAACTTTAATGTGAGCCGCCATGAAGCAATCAGGTTCTCCATCAAATTCGTTGCCTGCGGATGAGTTGAGCGTATCTCCTCTTTCCTCGCAGCACTCTCTCGGACTACAACAGTCTGTATTCTTCCAGAGCTTTCCGTTTTCATCCTCATACACGTACCGTCCCCAATCATCCCTGCCGATATATTTCAGATGCAATGTTTTAATCTTTACAACAGCCAATTCATAATCGATAACATCAAAATGTCCGAGCGGCTTTTTGTATTCGATATAGCCCCATGCCTGGCAGCCTACTTCCTCAACAAACTTTTTATTGTCGAAGTTCTCAATCTCCAGGACTTCGTTGTTTTTTGGCTTCGGGTATCCTCCCGGCATAATTGGACGCTGCGTGCTGTAATACCTGTACCCTGCAGGGGAGATTTCCTTTTCTTTCGCATCAGGGCAATGTGCTATGATATCCTGTTTCGCCTCCTCTATTGTTTTGAATGGTCCTGTCCCTGCGGCTCCCTTTCCCTTGTCCTCATCATAAAGAAAATGATTGTGGTATCCATCAACGTCCTGGACTATTGCGATATGATTCACGTATCCATCATCCATATGCAGTGTTGAATGAAACATTGCTACAATATTCGCCATCATTTGTGTGTCCTCACTTTCTACCCTCGTAACCTCCGGGGCGGGAAACTGTTTTATAATTCAAATGCCATTGCAGCGTCTTTTTCCGATGCTCCCTGCGCCATGCAGGCGTTGTATCTCATCAACTGCCGTTCCTCTTTAATCTCCCTGATTCTCTTTAAGGTTGGCCAGTCCACCAATGCGCCCACGCAATACGCCTTTTCCATAAGCTCCTCGACTTCGCTGATTCTTTCCTGAACCTCATCCCACTGCTCGTCTGTATATGTGTGTGCCGGTGCCTCCTGCATATCAATTTCGATGCATTTCAGCTTATCGTGCATCGAATACAGGTTGAAATGTTCACTCTCGTTTACTCTGTACTTTTTCATCAGCTCTGCTCCTCCATCTCCCGGTATCCATACAAGCAGCATTCTCCGGAATCCCATGTATCGTAATAGATTCCATCCACTACCGATACGCAATGATTTGCCACATTTAGGAAATATGTTCCTGCTTTATGGTCTTTTGCAAACCGGTCAACTGTAGGTCTTTTTGAACCTTTCTTGTTGCTGATGCCATGGTAAGTAAAACTATTTGCTTTCAAGTAGCTTTCATAGCACTGCTTTCCATTCGGCATACACTGTAATTCTCTGGCATACGGTAACAGTTCATCAAAGACCTGCATCCATTCCTTTCCGGTGACCTTTGTTAATGCACGAATAACGCAATCTCCGTACTTGTCTTTAAGGTCCTTTTTATTTGGCTGGTAATATTTGTAATTTCTGCTTGCCACCTCTATGTCCTCCGCATTCTGCTCTTGATTTCTTCCACCGCCCTGCTATAATAAAAGGGTAAGGCTTGGCGGTGACAGGAACCGCCTTACCCTTATTACGGATTGGAAACCCTCTTACTTACCAGGTGTCGGGGTTTCCTTTTTTAATACCTCAATTTTCTTTCGTATGATTCCTGCGGCATCTTCTCCGGTCTTTGCTTTCAGCTCCACGTTCTCTGCTAATGTTTCTAAAAATAAAATCAACTCTGTCTGTGTCATTTCAAATTCCTCCATGTACTCTTAACCTCCTGCCTCGGTTTATTCCAACTCGTTTTATTGAGTTGTTGGCATTATAATAACACGTAGGTTAGTAGTGTCAATATGCTTATTTACAATTTTTTGAAAAAGTTTTTGAGGTGCAAATGGACATAAATATATTTATATATCTGTATCTTTATCTGTTTCTGTATCTGTATCGGGTTTTTTCGGTTCAGAAAATAACCGTTCGTTAATTCGGTTTTTATTTTAGAAATGAATCATCAGAAAATCCTTATTTTATGCTGCTTTCAAGGATTTCAAGAAAATAACCGTTCGGTTTTTTGGTTTTCTGTACTGGGGGTACAAATTTTGAAGTCCAGGTTTGAACCTGGTACAAACTCAAAAAATAAACCGAGATTTTCCGAACGCATAAAAAAATAACCGTTCGGTATCGGTCGGTTACCAAACGATTATTTTCTCAACTCAATATTTTGTGGATAATGTGAATAACTCTGGGGATAACTCTGTTATTGTATCTGCTCAATATCTCCATTATCGAGATAAACTATAAAATCCTGGAGGACTGTTCCGCTGAACATCAGGTTAGCATCGTGCTCCTCTCCCTTTACATACTCATGGACAGTAACGAACAGATTTCCGCTAAGATACTGTATCTTCGTTGTTGTATTATTATAAAAATTCACAATGCAGTGAATCTCATCATCGTTCGTAAATTTCCATTGGTAGTAATCTTTTGCGTATTCCACCATCTGCACATCCGCAGAAATGGCAGACACTCTCCACTTTCCAGTAACATCATTCCGCACTTTATCCCTGGAAAAGGTTGCGTCTATATCGTGACAGCTCTTGTCACTGATTCCGTACACTCCATCCCGGTGTGCTACTTCCTGCGTTTCAGGCTCTTTGGATTCATCCTGCGTGTCCTCTACCGCCGCAGGCTCCGTTGTTTCTTCCTGCTTTATCAATTCCCCTGTTGTGTAGTTATACGCATCCTTACCGGTTGTAGGATAATACAAGTGTCCGTTCTCACTGTCAGTGATATAAACAACCGTCCAGTTATTATTCAGGTACTGGCATCTGACAATAAGATTTTGTGCGTCTGTGATAAGGTAAGCCTCCATATCGACAACATTTCCGGCTGTCTTGTAATTCCCCCAATAGCAATCAGAAACTTTCTTTACTCCAATCGACTGTAAAGCGGTTTCCAGAACTTTGACCACTCCATCCCCATCCGGGCATGATTCAGCCTGTTCTTGTGTTATTTTTGTGAACCCGTCCGGCATTTCTACCGTCGATGTCGGCTCCACTTCGCTGCTTTCGCTTTCCGCTACGCTCTCGGTCTGCGAGGTATCAACATCCGTTGTACCCCCCCCCGAACATCCGTTCAAGGCAAGACCAGTTATGGCAAACGCCAATAATAAAAAATGTCTTTTTCTCATTCCTCTTAGACCTCCTGGCTTTTTCTACAGTCTACCATATGTGCATAATATTTTCGAGCATAAAAAAGAACCCCTCCACCACATTTTATGTGATAGAGAGGTCCGTTCTCCTTATTTGTCAGGCATTAACAGCGTACAGAATATTCTGACTGCAATGAAAACCATCCTGCGCCAGATTTCAGCCTACCCCATTTTACGCCATTTACAGTGCGTTCTTCCACTACTGTATATTTGTAATTCTTTTTCAAATATCCCAGTACCTTTGTTCCACTGGTTCCAGGATTGTCCCTGTATCTTAATCCATCAACTGTGATTTTTACCACATAGTTGCATGACGTTCCGGTATTTGCCGATGCCGGATATACCTTGTTTCCATTGGAATCAAATACGCTATAACCCTTATTTTCGTCAGCACATTTTTTTGCATTTTCCAGGCTCGTAAACGCACCTTTCTGGCTTGCTGCATCAGCCCAGGTTTTACGCACTCTGTACATCTGCTTTGTCTGCGCTCCACTGGAAGTGCTGTTGCTGGTTCCTCCACCATTAAGGATGGATTTTACCATATTTTTGAATGCTACCCATTCAGCATTGTTACTTCCTGCCATCTGTGCCGGGCAATTCTTTCCAGTAACATCCCAGTGGCGGAGTACATACTTGTCAACTTCGCCTGCACTGATGCCAAGCATTTTACAGATATACGCACACAGGTATGCGGCATTCTGTTTAGTCTTTTCGGAAATCTTATAATTTCCGGCGGTGCAGCACATCTCAATACCGATACTGTTTGCATTTCTGCAATATGCGTGTTTATATGCCTGCGCTCCACAATGCCATGCTACAGAATTTAAAGGTACACTCTGGTAAATTTCCGTATCATCCACAAACAAATGGGCGGATGCATTTCTTCCGGCTCCACCGAAATAGTTTGCATTCGCCCTTGCTGTGTCCTTATTATTTCCTGTGTAATGCATAGCCACGTATGAAGCATCTCTGCTTGACCTGCTGCTGTAATTATCCAGGTTGCATCTCAAATCAGATTTGATTTTAATTCCATTGACAACGGCTGAAAGCCATCCTGTTGTAATCGTCTTTCCCATGATAGATGTTCCTCCTTTTCCAGACGCATATTTGTCATAAAATTTCTGTCCGCATTCGGCTCTTTCTTTTTGTACGGAACTTCCCTGGTTTGCCGGTTTTTCAAAATTAAGCAGTACGGCATTTGATGCCTGGGAAACGCTCGTTGCTGTTTTCAGCACGTTCAGCACAGATTTATAGCTGCTGCTCAATTCCTGTATAAGAAATTCGAGTTGCATTTCCAGGTCACCGATGGAGGCTCCCTTTTCCTGCGCATACTTCTGCAGGTTTTGTTTCCTGCTCCAATACGTCCACTGCGCAATGCCGTATCCTGCTTTGTCATGTACGAAATTCTGATAATCGCCATTGTCTACGGATGTTGTGTAGGTATCATCCGTAAATCCCAGTATTTTCTCGTAGGTATTCTGCAAGTTAATAGGGCTCAACCCACTTTCTCGGTCCAGATTTCCCATCAAACCTGCAACACCAAATGGATTAAGCCCCTTGCTTATCAGAAAATTCCAGATGCGCTCTTCATTGCTATTTCCTTTGAGCGACATGGTATCATCTCCTGTCTTTTATTCAGTTTTAGTTATTGGTTCGTCTACCGCTTCGATTACGATGCCTGCGTTTTCCTCCATTTTCATCTGCTTGACAGCCGCCTCAATCAAAATATTAAGCTGTTCATCAGTAATGGAAATATTCTTTGCTGTCAGCATTTCTTTTAACAGGTCCGTAACAATAGCTTTCTTTTCGGCTCCACTCTTTGATGTGAGTACCTGCTGTGCATACAGGACAGCCTGTGTAACCATCTTTTCGATGGCTGCCGTCTTATCCTGCTCGATTCTGCTTTTGAGCCAAGGAATAACGTATCTGGCAATTACCGCCACGCATACCATAACCAGTAACTTTAATGCTTCAAAAATAATGTCATTCATCCTCTGTTGTCCTCCACATTTTCTATGCTCTCATTGTCAATGTTTTCGGCTCCCACATACCGGGAACCTTTACCGCCAAAATCGTTGTATTTGAATATGTTTTCAACTCCTGCTTTGACTATGTTCGCCCCAACCACAATACGGAACGTTTCGTTTGTTTCGCTTATGAGTGTATCAAGGTAGCTGAATTGTCCGGTTTCCTTTATCGCAATCACAATCACAATCAGGGAATACAGCCAGTTCAGTACATACAATACAGATAGGCAATTCACAATCATTTTGGTATGTTCCCACATCCAAAGAACGGCGGCCTTGCTTTTGTTTCGTGTAACTCTCTTTTTTCTCACTCCACGCCCTCCAATCAATAAATCTGATGTAAAGCCTGGGAGTTCAGGAAATCTTTCTGCTCATGTTTCACTTTCTGCGCATACTCCAAAGCAGCGTGCATATCCCCGTTACACTTGGCATCAGGAATACGCTGAACCGCTTTTGCTGTGGCTTCTCCAAGCGCAAGCGAAGCATTTATACAGTTGATAATGCACAGCTCGCTCTTTTCTCTTGCCTGCTCTCTTTCGTCCTGTTCTTTTTGGCGTTTCCTGCGTTCTTCTTTGTCCCGCTCCTCTCTCTTTTCCATGTGGTGTTCCAAGAGCCAAAAGCAAAAACCTGTGATTGCCGATGGAATCCCTATGGCGATGGCTAATGAAAATAAATCCATTGTCCTATACTTCCTTTCTCTCACTCCAACAAATCCCGGTAGTCAGCCGGTACGTCCTGCGGAGTAAGGTTGTAATCCTCAATTATTTTCTGAATAACAACACTGAAAATGGCATCCGTAAGCGCATCCTCGAAAGGACGGTACGAATGCCATATCAAATGGTTATGCAGGTTGAATAATTTTTCTTCATTCTCCTGCTCTTCTGTATTCAGATGTAATTCCCTTGCCGCATCCTCCAGCCGGTCAAAGCTGTAATATTCTGACAAGGGCGGTATCGATATTTTATTCATAAGGCATTATGCCAGGTGGACTTCTGCAAAGCACCTGCTTTTTCCCTCCTCTTACTTGTATTCCTTTCCGGTAATCTCCGTATATTCTTCCGCTGTGATTCTCTTTTTCTTGACAGCATTTTTTACCATAGCGGCGTTCCAGAATCCGCTATCATAATAGCCTTTGATGTCCTCAAATTTAGGACTGTGCTGTACTTCCTGCGCCTGTTCCATGTTCTGTGTATCACTCATCGTCTACGCCTCCCATTTCGTTTCTATCTTCTGTCGGAATATCAATATCTGCCATCATAGCCAGATAATCAATCGTGGCTGCCTGCTCCGCAACTGTCGCACGCAGGTTTTCATTCGCCCGGCTATCATAAATACTGCCGTCCATCTGCTTAATTCTCATTGTCAGTTACCTCCGTTTCTTGGTCATTCCATAAACTCTTGTAAAATTTGTCCATGCGGCATATAAGGTGAAAGGAATTTCCTTTGCTCGCATGGCTCCTCCATGCTTGATAACAGTCATCTACTTTCGCCTTTGTGATTTCGCCTCTTTTGGCTTTCCTCACCAGCTTACGGAGTTTTCTGCGCCTTTCTTTGACTTTCTCCGAGCTGACTGTCATGATAACTTTTCCAGTATCCGTCAACCGATACTTGAATCCCAGGAATGTAAATCCATCTTTAATGCTGAACACTTTCGTTTTCTTCGAGTTGTACTCCATTCCCCTGCTTGCAAGGTATTTCTCATTTATCAATTTTAGGTTTTCCAGATATTCTTTTGATGGATGGAACAGTGTTGAATCATCCATATATCTGCCGTAATCCTCGGCTTCGGTCTGCTCCCTCATCATATGGTCATACTCACTTAGAAATGTGATACCGGCAATCTGTATCATTTGGCTGCCCGGATTATATCCCACATCCCCTGCGTACTGTCCGTCAAGAACAGTTGCAGTCTGCTCATACAGCCAATCGTCCAGTTTATCCCGGAACAATTCTTTTGTAAGGTCATGCCTCATATTCGGGTAATATCCATGAATATCGCATTGTAAACCATAGAAATCTGTGCCATATTCCCGGTACATCCTTTGCAGAAATATTTTCATTCTATCCCTTGCATCGTCCGTTCCCTTTCCTTTCTGGCAAGCCCAATTATCACGAATGAGCTGTTTTGTCATAATCGGGTATAGAGCGTTGTCATTCAAACTCCGCTGATATACCCTGTCCCGAAAGCAAGTGCTTATTATGTCCCTGGGTTTCGGTGATGTTATCTTAAATTGTGTTGTCGGCCTTGCTTTATAGGTTCCCTTTTCAAGCTCTTCGCTCAATTTGTAAGTTTCCTCCATGCTGTTAAGCACATAATGAGCAACCGAACCTTTCCAGGTAACCCCTTTCTTACTTTTCATCATTGAATCGTACAAGGCATCGAAACCGATTATCTCTTCTCTATCCACGTAATTTGAATTATTGTCCATAACGTATATAGCAGTACCAGTCCTTTCAAGGGCTGACTGCATCGCTACAGTGGTGTTTTGCCATTCGGCAAGGATAAGAACTCCTTGTGTTAGATTGGTCGGAGCACCACCTCTGTGAGGCAGCCGTATGTCCTAAATACCACACAATCCGGAGCGCAGCGATTAGCCCAGTTCGCGTTGTTGTTGTTGACGTTACCATCGGAGTTCACATACCACGTATTGTTCGAGTTGCCCCGATTAGCCGAGCGCAGGCGGACGTTCTGCGTTTCAGTCCTCATCCCTGTATAATAAACACTATTTCCGTTGTTTTACGGCATAGCGTTCACTATCGCTTTCATTCCAGTTTCGTATCATTCCCCGGATTTTTAATACTTTACCAACCCAGTATTTGACACGCTTTGATTTCAAGTGAAACGAGGATTTTGCGATGCCTATGAGTGCTAAAAGTCTGTTACAATTTCTTGCGGCTCTTAACTGTAGACGGCTCCTCTCCTCCCAGTTGCTATCGCCACGTTTCTGTACTCTGATATTGTTTGCGTCCCATGAATCTATGTAAATATTCTTTGCGGTTTCCACAATATCGTCCGTAACGCAGCCTTTATATTCTGGAAGAAATATTTTCTCATTTCTTGTAATCTGGAGCGTATATGTCACAAGGTCCAACTCGTGCATGAATACGTCCATCTTACATGGTCGTCTTTCTCCCTCTGGTACTGCCATCTTGATTCCTCCTTTCAAAAAATATCCCGGCATCCGTGGGTGCCGGGGATTAAAACGATTATTCGATTAGCAAATCCAACAAGCCGGAGCGCAGCGACCAGCCCAGCTCGCGTGGCCGTAGTAGACGTAACCACCGGAGTTCACACACCACGCATCGTGCGAGTTGCCCCGATAAGCCGAGCGCAGGCGGACGTTCTGCGGCGAAGTGTGATTCTCAATCGCAAATGTACGAATCTGCGGATAGGTTTTATACTGCTGCATTTTCTCCGCCATACCGGATGCACGTTTCCAGTATTCCCATACATCGTCCTCGCCAGCTTTCTGCGGATTGATTGACATTGCCTCCAAACTTGGCAGGAATACTTTATCGTAGGTTACCTCAATACCGTCTGTATCTCCATTGTCTGTAAGAGTGTTCTTCCAGGTGGATACTTTCGTTGCTTTCAATCTCTTTGTAAATTCCTCATCGAATCCGGTAAGAAATCCATGCTTTTCTTTGAGCTGGTCCGGTGTACGGTCAAAATTGTGCTGTGGTGTCCACCACTTACCGTTTGCCTCTTCGGAATTAAGCCACTGACGCATTGCACTCTGCGCCCAACGGTTATATCCGTAAGCTGTGCTCTGCAATCCATTCAATGGCGATGTCGGTTTGAAAGATAATGTACCAAGGGCGGTTCCGCCTGTTCCCTCCACCATCGCTACAGTTTCGATAGGGTCTGTTGCCGTATTGCTCTCGAATGTATATACTTTCCATTCACTCGGGCTGACATCCGGTGCTCTGTATAATCCTGCAAGCTGTCCTTCCGCCGGTACAGGCTTCGTAAGTGTGAACTGGTATGTTTTACCCTTTACGCAGTTATTTCCCCAGGTATCACCGATAATGACATTGTAGGTTCCTGCTGGTAACTGCTCCTCGCAATACTTAAACGCCTGGAACTGATTGAACTGCACACCAAAAGGCGTTGCATAATGCCACTGTACCAACATTCCCGGTACGGTTTCGCCATCCGCAAGTGTGACATCTCCAAAATGTACCACATCAAGCGGACACTCATATGTTTTTCCGGTTGCTTTGTCGGTCCATGGTAAAATAATCTGGTCGCCATAATTAAAAACCTGGCTTGCATTTCCTGACTGAACCACTGCAAACACATCTGCAATGGAAGTCGGTTTGTAATTGTACCCACTGGCAATCGCTGTGAGTAATTCGTTCTGTTTCTTCATCAATCCAAGAAACTGCTGTCCGGTTTTATCCAGCAGCATAGGTTCTGTAACTTTGCTCATCTCTTTTATTCCTCACTTTCATAGGTTACGCATAATGCGCCATCAACAACTGAAAATCCATATCCGTCCATCTGCTCTTTTAATGCGATGTCATTCTCGATAAGCTGTTTCGGTGCCTGGTTCACATTATCCGCATGGTTTGTGTCGGTTGTTTCCACTATCGGAATGCTGTCTTTGTAGGTAGCGGAACTCGGTTTGTATGCTTTCATGGTTTCCTCCTCTCTGCCGGATTAGAAAACATCATCCAACGTGTATGTCATTTCAATATCATCGTCCTTTCCCTTTTTGGTAAAGGTCTTGATGCAAACGATGTCCCCCTGCGAATCATATAATCCGATTTCGCTAATGTATTGCCCGGCAAGCTCTGATTCTCCTAACGTGCATTCGTATCTACACGTAGTTTCAGTTACAAAGGTATAGCCGCTAATAGGTTTACGGAGCAACTCTTTTTTCAATGCGGTCTGTGTTTCAGATGGAGAGATAACATTTCCTGCGCTGTCTACTCCACCGGAACCGAATGCCATTCCTACGATTTTAGGAAGAGTAATCGCCCCTGCCCTTGCCTGTACCAGTTTCTTTCTGGCAGTCTTTGTGATAATTACATTCTGCGCCATTCTTAGATAGCCTCCTTTCTATTCAGTGAATTAAGCAATCTTGAACCGTTCATTTTTAAGGAACCGTCAAAATATGCCAAATTTCTTTTTACTGTGCAGGTAGCATTCCCATAACTTTCAGAAATGGATGCCACCGGTATTTTGATATTTGCCGTAATCTTATTGTCTGCTCTGCAATAATTCATCAGCAAGTTTCCATCCATCGGAACAGAGCCATCAAAAAACAAAGACTGCCAGTTAAATGCTTTCGCACTGACAGTCTGTTTCTCAATATGCATTTTTTCTGATAGCGGAACTTTCGCCCTCGCTGTCATTCGCTCAATATCCAATGATTCTGCAATCCGAAATTCGCCCTCTTTGTACTTCACTCCGAGCCGCATTTCATATTCGATGGCTGCATCCATGAGATGTGAACCATCCCACAACTCGGAACCATCAAACCGTCGAGCTTTCCAGAACGGTATTTTGAATAGTAATCCTATGTTGCTGACTATGAATTTTTCAGAAAACACAATTTCAAACATCGAATAGTCATTCACAAAATATGTTGTATGCGACTCCTTTAATTTATCAATCAGCTTTCGGGCTTTCTTTGAATCCAGCGTGCCATCGCCATTGAAAAAAGCCTTAAATACGTTCGGGTGAGGCGGCTTATACTTCAATGGTCCTGCATCGTGGCAATCTGCTATATGTACCGTAAATCCGGTTGCATTTTCCAGATACCGCTCCATAATGTACGGTGTCATTGGCGAATGATAATCTCTCTTTTCGTATATCGCTTGTCTGCGCTCCTGGTAAGAAAGATTTTCCTGCACCGGCAATCCCCATTTTATTTCATGCCAGCATAATCCCCAGGTCGCTGTTTCCGGGAAAAACTGTTCCGGTAATTCCTCCGCCAGCTTCAAGGCCTTGTCATATTCCAACCCCATGACCTGAAACATCCATTTGCCGACATATGATTTATCGTAAAATCCGGGTGTCACATAGGACAGCATTTTTAAGGCGCTCTCGCTCGTCGGGAATAATTCCAATTCTTCATCTGTCATCGTCCGTCCTCCTAACTTCTGAAATCAATCGTTCCAGTAACCGGATATTCTTCTTTCTCCAACTTGATATTGCTCATCTTGCCATTTATCAGGAATGTATCGAAGTCCTCCACTCCATCAATGGCGGTTATCAGCGGACGCACATCATTGTATCGAAGTATTCCCTCATTTTTTGCCACGCCATATACGGTAAGCACCAGCTTCTTGAAATCCTCCTCCACACGCGCCTTGTCCGCCGATTCGTCCAGTAGCAATCCTGTAATGGTATAATTCATCTTTACAGTGGTTGCAGCCACACATGACAGTTTTGCGCACGCCGTAGGCAATAATCGTTGCATCCGGTCATTCGGAGAAACAATGTAGTTATACACATCATTTATCAGCTTTGTATTTGCCGGCTGTCCGTTTCCATCAACCAGTACCAGTTTTACGGTTCCGGGACCATCAAAAGCCGCCACAACAATGCAATCTCCTGCGCCTGCTTCTTTCGCCCATCGGACAAAATCGCTGTCATTTCCCAGGTATGTTTTGCTGTTATCATATTCAGCAAATATCCTGTCGAAATAATCTCCATCCTCTTCTCGCACCGTTCCACCGGAAATCGGCTCTGTATTATCTATGCCGGTAATGTTCTTGTCACTCTTTGCCATAATACATACGGTATGAGCTGCCACATTTGAACCGATACCACTTTCAACTGCTGTTACGGCTACTGTTACAGTGCCATCATCAGCTATTGTGCAGTCCTCATTCGTGGCAAATTCTATCGCAGGGTTATCATCTACAGCCGGTACGCAAAAAACGGTGCCTGCGGCTATTACGCTGCCTGCAACACCGGTAATTGTTATGTTTCCAGTCGCATACTGTTCTGCGTGCCTTGTCACATGAACCTGCGCCCCATGCAAATCGAGCCAATCATCCCAGGCATACTGCGGAAACGCAAGCATTACTGCCCTTATCAGATGATAATTGATAAACTCTGATTTTTCCTCTGCCGCCGGTCTTGTGAAATCATAAGGAAATCCGGCAGGCATATCGTCTATATCATCCGGCAAGCTCGCCATCATTCGCTCGTGTATTTCATCGGTTGTGCTACCATCGAAGCACTCCGGTCTATGAAATTCTGGTTGCGCCATCTTACCACCTCCGTTCTAAATATTGATTTGAAATACTTTGTCCCACTCTTTCCCCTTAACCTTGAAAGAGCAGTTCATGCTATCGCCGTTCCATTCAAACTCGAAATCTCGCACCCATTCAGTCCTCGGATTTACAAGCAGTGCATCTCTGATGGTTCGCTCCACCATTGATTCGACTGTCTTTTCATCGTCCTGCGCCAGTGCGTCCTCCATCTCAACACCTATATCGTTGGAATATGCAAGACAGGAATACCGTTCTGTCATGGATACTTTCATGCACCAAATCATGTAGCCCTCTTCTCCGGTACACTCCACAACCTGGTTTGCTGCATTTCTCACGAAATCCCCTTTTTCGGGATTCCATTTCATTGTCCTTTTGTATTGTGTATCATACTCGGAACTTTCTTCGATAAACGCAGGGACGGCAACTGTTACAATATTTGCCATCGTTTACCTCCTACGAACCTGTCACAACGTCTATGACGCAGGCTTCATTCATTACCCACGCCACAAGCACCCTGTCCCCAGGCTTTATCTGTGGAGGCGTAATCGGGTGGCTGTGTGAACCATCGCCACTTGAATGTCCTCCATGCTTTCCACCGCTTGTTGTAAAAGATAATCCTCCTACGTGTCTGCATACCGAATATTGACCTTTCGGAATTGCTACAGGGAAAGTGTTTGTAATGAGGCTGCCGTTTCCCTGGATTTCTCCAAAGTCCAGGCATAACGATGTATCATTTTCTCTTCGCATCCTGCTACTCAAAACATTTGCCAGCTTATTTGTACCGGCATTTGCATCGAAATTTTCCACGTTACCGCCTCCCATTATTCAAAAGTTCCATTATCCACCCATCCGTAAACATTACTGCCACTATCAGTGTGTATCAAATGCCAAGGATGAGTTTTTCCAGAACCATTTTTGATTGTTATTTTCGCTTTTCCGGCTCTTGCACTATATCCTCTTGAACCAGAATAGGACGATACATAATGCGTACCGCCCTTAAAATTTACAATATCTCCGACATTGTAGTCCTTTTTCTTTGTTGTCTGTGTTACTGTTTCGGTCTTGGCAAGTTCCAGGTCCATTGTCATGCTGTAATTATCGCAATCGTGCCGGATTCCAACCACGTAATAATAATTCTGTGCGGAACCTATCATAACGTAAACTAAATCGCCTTTTCGGATGAATGGCACGTCTGGAGCCTGCACTGTGATTTCTTCATCAATCACACCATCTTCGTCGATGATTTTTTGTGCGGCTGTCTTTGCCTCATCCAGGCTTTCGTCTTTTCCTCTGGTGTAGATTCTCTGACGGATTCCGTACTTTGTAAGTCCATCTACTGTTGCCTCGACCGGAGAATTACCATCATCGTCTGCCTGCCCCAGCACCTTTACCCTGGTAACAAGGCTTGCGGTGCTTATTGACTGGCTGATAGATTTTGTGTTATCCACCCGGAACACATAAACATCTTTATTTGTTCCACGCTCCACAACATCTGCATAGCCCTCTGACGCTCGAATGATATACTTTCCTCCACCTTTTTTATAAACATCGTCCAGAACATCCAACAGCATATCGGACAAATACGAACTGCTGTATTTCATCTTTTCGTGTGATACATTCGGTCCGCTATATCCTTTTGTCGGTATCCCCCAATCATCGAACACACCTGTCGCAATGGACTTCGTGCCGGTTCCTGCGGAATAATATTTATTGTCCTGGCTCCTCTGCAAATCATACAGAGAATCATATGCAACGCATTTTAGGGTATTGGAACTGCTTTGCTCCTGCGGATTCCATTCCTGCACCGTTCCCCTTGCCACTTCTCTGTCCTGCTTTCCTCCATCACTCGCAAAAATACCAATAAGACATCCGGGTTTGATTAACTCTGATAATCGCCCCGCAGATGTCTTATCATTCTTTGCTGTAAATGAAGTTCGGACAGAAATCTCATTTTTGTTTTCTTCCCAGCCAAGACCTGTGACAAATTCTTTTATGTTATACTGCTTTCCGCCACTATCCATAACGGTAAGTCGGTATGCGATTTTTGATAAATCTATCATCTTCGCACCTCCTATGCCGCCGGAATCGACAGCGTTGTTCCCGGCCATATCCAATGACCATGGTCTGAACTGCTTTTGCCATGTTTCTTGGCTGCCGCCTCAATCGTTGAAGCATTTGCATCGTAAATCTTCGTCCACTTTGTACCACTTCCAAGTTTTCGTGAGGCAATCCCCCACAACGTATCGCCACTGACAATCGTGTAGGAAGAGCCTTTATTTGAGTTATCATTTCTCGGAACTGTCTTTTTTACAAAGGCGGCAATTTTCAATTCGTTTGTTGTATAGATTTTCAGGTCTTTTGCCTGTGAAAACTTAATGCCGTAGCGTACATCTCCATAAGCACCAAAAGGGTCGGGTGTAAATGAATCAATCGTAACATCCATGTTAATCCATGTTTCTGTTACAAGCAGATTCAGCACTGTTCCCTTTTCCTGCCATTCCCTCAACTGCTTAATGCATTTATCGGGTTTCTGGTAACTTTCCGCTTTCACAACCGCCAGATTCTTTCTGTCCGGCCCGAAGAAAACGGCATCCCATGAGATTTCCGCCACTTCTGTTCCCTTTGGCACCTTTACGGCCCCCTGGGAGATAATATCATAAGTCTGATACTTCGTTCCCAGACTGCCGCTTATCTTCTCCGGCAACGAAGAGAATGTAAACGACTTCTTTTTATCAGCCGCTTCAAACAGTTTTATTTCCATCGCCTACCCCTCCTTTACTACCGGCATATTTGAAAATACCTGTTCCAGTCTGTCAGCAATTTCTCCTCCCAGTTCATCAGCCATTGACTTCATGTTCTTTCGGATAATTGCCATGATGCTTGCCTCATCCATCTTTCCGGTGCCTGAATCCGAAATATTGAACTGCGGCGACATCTGGATATTAAGATTTATATTTGTCTTTCCGGTTTCCACTGTGCTCGAACTGCTCAAAGGTTCATCTGCGGTATCTGAATCGCTTTCTGTACCCTCTGTGAATCCGTTATAGCCTGTGGCTCCGTTTCTAATCGCTTCGGCTAACAAATTATCATTGAGAGATAAAAAGTCCGAAATGGAGCTGTATGCAAACATTTCTGTTGCTGTACTTCCGATGGTTGTACTTCCACTTCCTCCACCTAAAGGTGCTGCCTCTCCGATGATGTTGCCATTCGCATTTGCCTGTACTCCGAGAATGTCCCCAACCTCTTTGTACAGTTCCAGCGCTCTGTTTCTTCTGCCGGGAACTAAAGGTATGATTGCCTCCGGTCCCTCTTCTCCAACCCATGACAACTGCTTGTCATTTACATAACCGCCGCTTGCATGAGCCGATACAGTAAGTGTTGTACTTCCACTTCCTCCACCGCCTATCGTGAACGTCTTTGTCGGATTCACAAGTGAATAGTCCAGGGTTACGCTTACCGGCATTGTTGTAGAAACGCCTGCGCCAAACGCACTGTTTACGGAACTATCCGTATTTGATTTCAGTGCATCTACCGCGCTGTTAATCTGTGCCATATCAGCATTTGTAATAGCACTGCTGATTCCACTTCCAACAGCCGCACCTACACCGGAGTAATCCGCAGCCTGGAAAGCTGTTGCCGCATCGGTTCCAGATTTCGTTCCAAGCTCCGCAAATGCTGTTGAGAATGCTGACGTATCAGTATTCAAAATCGAATCACTCATTTTCGTGCTTAATGTTGTGCCAATACTAGAAAAATCTGCGCTCTCGAAAGAGCTGTTCATCGCTTCTTTGTATTGCTCTACTATGGATTCGTATGCCTCATTGGAAATTGGACCGTACTCTGCCATGACTTCCTCCATCGTTGGGATGGATTCTTTCAGACTTTGCACGATTTCCTCTTTAGCTGTCGGTGCCATATTTTCTGCTGTTGCCACCAACTCCTGATAGATGTTTTCAAAAGCTGATGTGTCTATTGTCATATCATCAAGTCCAAGCCATCCCATCATATCCTCCTGGGTCCAGCTTGATATATCCGGTTTTTCTGATAATGCAGTCTGTAAAGCAGCGTTCAATTTTTCAGAAACGCTACCCTCCATATCCGGCATAATACCGGCAAGCTCATCATTCCAAGCCTCTGCTATCGTATCCAGATTGAAACTTGATACTCTCACCTCCATATCGTTGATGTTTGCGTAATATCCATCGGTAGCCTGCTGTACTGCCGCATCGTACTGCTCCTGTGTGATAGCTCCCTCAGATAACTGCAAATTAAGGTTTGTGAGGGTTACTGTAAGCGCATTATCATAAGTTTCTTTGAAAGAACTTACCTGTGCCTGTAACTCCTCCTGCAACTGATTGAATGAATCAATATCAAGACTTGCACCATTTCCGTACTTGATTTTCAAGGTCTGGAACGATGCATCCTCCTGCGCTTTTGATACTTTCTCTGTAATTGCTGTAATCTGTTCTTGCAGATTTGTGATTTCTTTTGATTCATCCAGCGTGATAACTCCATCTTCCAGGGCAATGTTCACTGTATCACTCAGTTTTCCCGATAGTTCTTCTATCTGGGATTTCATGTTGTTATACATACTGTCAAGCCCCTCTGTGCTGCCCTCGCCGTTTGTAAGCAATTCTAGGGCAACTGTAGCCTCATAATGGCTGTTTTCGATGTAGTCCTGTGCCGACTTCACAAAATTATCAATGGATGTTTTGTAATCATCCACATCCGTTTCGGACAACTGCATACCCAGACCAACTTTCCAGTTTTCCTTTTTCATCGTGGAAACAGAACTCTCCAACGATGATAAGGATTCTTTTGCGCTCTCCGTTGCCTCATTGAACTTTGTAATTCCATCGCCCATATCAGCAAACGTGATTTTGTTCGCAAGGTCTTTAATTTCACTAAGCGATAACTTTATGTTACCGAAAGCCTCTTTTCCGACCTTTGCAACATCCTCCTGGATGTATGATGCAAGCTGTTCTGCAGTTACGGAACTGTCATTCATTGCATCGTTCAAATCATCATTCGCAAATCTTACTTTGTCGATTGATAATCCAGTGGCATCGAATACCTTTTGAGCTTTTTCAGCTTCTTTCTGCATCTCCTCCACATTATCCTGATACTCTTTCTTGACCTTGTTTCCCTTTATCCAGCCTGCAATGCCTCCAACTCCTGCGCCTACTAAGGCACCTACCGCAGTACCAAGACCAGGAATAATGCTACCGATTGCCGCACCTGCGGCTGCTCCGGCGGCAACTCCCCCTGCTTTCCATGCGGCGGATTCTCCATAAGCTGACTTTTCGGCTTTATCATCGGATTTCAATGCTTTGTACGCATCAATTCCTGCACTTACAAGTGTTGCTCCTGCGGCTGCCCCTCCGGCTGTACCGGCTGTTCCTGCCGCAATCAATCCTGCACCGGTAGTGGCTCCAGAACCGAGTGTGTTTCCAATCATACCCATCGTTACGCCAAGTCCTTTTAGACCGGTTCCCTTTGCGGCTGAACCCATGATTGAACTTCCAATACTTCCGGCCAGTGATGTTCCGGTGGCTGCATCTTTACCGAAAATTGCTTTTCCTACGCTGAAAGCACCTTTGCCAAGGCTCGCAACCGGACCTGCGATTTTGGCAAGCATAATTGCAGAAAAAATGGAGGATAAATCTGCCGATTCTCCCCCTGGAAGTAACTTTCCTGCGCTCTTTACCATATTTCCGAAGCCCTCAAACAGTTTGCTTGCTATCGCATCCGTATCGAACCCCTCTGCAAATCCTTTCGCAAACGAAGCCCCAACGCTCGCACCCTCATTCAAAGTGTCCGAAACATCCACTCCAAGAAGTGTTAATATTCCGAGCTTTAATCCGGTTCCGATGCTGGTTCCCATATCGCCTGCAATATCTGCGATTTTCTGCTTTCCGGTGCTGTGCCACCATTCGCTGAACGGTTCTGCGATGAAATCATCCCAGGCAAGTTTCACTTTTCCGAAGAAATTCGCATTTTTCCACTCATCCGACTGTGATAATTCTTTGAATTTCCTCTTCATTCGGTCCACTTTGCTGTCTACCCAGTCCATCATCTCATTAAGTCCCTGCTCAACTTCCGGCATCTGCTCCGTCAGCCAATCCGCAATGCCTCTCACATAAGGAGATAATCTTTCTCCGAATGAGATTTTTACTCCATCCATAGCTGATTGCAGCAATGTGATTGAACCCTCTAAGTTATCCAGCATAGTGTCAGACATTTTAGATGCGGCTCCATCTGCATTGTTGATAGATTCAGCCAGTTTGTTGTAATCGGATTCTGTCGCATTGATAATTGCCAGCATACCAGACATAGCCTCTTTACCGAAAATGGTACTTGCGGCTGCTGTCTTTTCGGTTTCAGATAATCCTCCCAGGCTTGAACGTAAATTATCAAGAACGCCTTTCAGCGTTTTCATATTTCCGTTGCTATCCGTAAGGCTGATTCCGTATTTCTTCATGGCGGTTGCCATCTTATCTGTTGGTGCCGCCATATTCGCCAACGCTGTTTTTAAGGATGTACCAGCCATCGAACCCTTTACGCTTGCATTTGCCATCAGTCCCAGGGCAAGAGATGTGTCCTCAACGCTGTACTTCATCGCTCCTGCGATTGGTGCAACATATTTGAAAGATTCTCCCATCATGGAAACATTGGTATTTGCACTCGCCGCCGACTGTGCCAATACATCTGAAAAATGCGCCGCATCGCTGGCTTTCAAACCAAACGCTGTGAGCGCATCTGTTACAATATCACTGGTTGTTCCTAAATCCTCCCCGGATGCGGCTGCCAGGTTCAGGATTCCCTCGATACCATCAAGCATCTGCTGTGAATCCCATCCGGCCATAGCCATATAATTAAATGCCTCTGCACTCTGCGTGGCGGTAAATTTTGTGGTCGCTCCCATCTCCTTTGCCTTGGCTGTTAATTTATCAAATTCACTGCCGGTTGCCCCGCTTACTGCTTTGACCTGTGACATAGCGGCCTCGAAGTCCTTATATGTATCAATCGTATCTTTCAATCCGATACTGACACCGAGAACCGCCCCCACTTGCAAGATTGGATTTTTTAGGAGGTTTATTACGCCTCGTATCGGTGCAGTGGCAAGGTCTACTGCTTTCATTGTCACGCTCCAGGTCTTTCTTCCAAAACTGGTAAGACCACCCTTGATTGTTGACAATATTGGCGAAATCTTATCTTTCGCCTCCAACAGCACCGAATACTTTTCTTTCGCCCATGATAACAAACTTTTCTGTGTTTTCTGTGCCGACCGGTCAAACTTTGTAACCTCATCATTTGCCTTTTTCGCAGATGTGCTCATTTGGTCGGTAGAGCTTTTCACTTTGTCGGCTGCATCCTTGACTTTGTTCATGTTCTTTTCAACACTCGATGTACCAGGACCAGTGTTATCATCGACTTCGATAGGTATCTCAATTCGTATTGTTTCCGCCGTCCTCATCTCCTCCTTTCGTGCTTTCTAAATAAATCCGCATGGACGCAAGCATAAACGCCTGTACTCCATGCGGTTTTTTATAAAATTCATCCGGTGTAATTCCTGTCCGTTGGAATATGTGATGCAACAGACAGGTCTTTCCTCCGGCTTTAATTAGTTTTTTGCTACTTCCTCGATATTCTCCTCGAATCCGCTAAGAGAATCGATGCACTCAATAATCTTGTCTTTCTCTCCGGCTTTCAGGCAGTATTCGATAACATCCAGACCATTCATAATCTGGAGGTCTTTTGCTCTAAGGCTTTCCCATACCTTTTTGTTATCCCAGAGCTTTTCGCGGTCTGCTTCAACCGTTGCTGTATAAATCAGTGCATCTCTGAATTTGACAGTGTTTGTTTCCTCCGGTAATTTCATACCAAACTGTTTGTTTCTCACATATTTGGTGTGTTTCTTCTTGCACTTGTTGTATTCCTCTTCAGATAACGGTCTGATGTCAAATGCGAAAAGCACCTTTCCATTTCTGGCAATTTCGATGCGCTGTGTATCATCTTTCGCATAATCAGCCGCACTGATAAGTCCCTGGATGAAATCATCCTCATTCATTCTGATGAGGGTTTTGTTCTCCTCTTCGGTTGTTTCCACTTCTGTAACTGCCATGTTCTCCTGCTCCTCATTTACAATCTGTACACTTGCTTTTTTTGTTGTATCTGCCATATCGTTTTTTCCTCCATCTTTCAAAAAATATTGTTAAAATTAAATGGAGGATGCCATCTCGGCACCCTCCGGTGAATCGCACTGTATTTCTTAACCCAGTGCAAGTAAGTTCTGTAATTTCGGTGGTCTGTTGACCGCGAAGTTCCATGCTCTCTTGATAACATCCCCGACGGTAATGTTCTGTAAATCAACCTGCCCGCTCGGAATGCACTCACGATACACCATTCTTTCCTCGGTGCCGTTTCTTCCCTTGAGCACGCCCTGGAAATCCCATACAGGCATTGTCTGTGATTCCATAGCCTCGACAAGTTCCTGGATGAAAGCATCATCCTCAACCACAACCTGGGACATTGTAAGGGCAACCTTAAATGTGTTTGCGGTTTCAAGCTCCTGCGCATTTCCTAAAACGGAATATGCGGCATTGTTATAAGTTACATTGGCTGTGAAGCTGTCTACGGTAGCCAGCAACACACCGTCAGCGTTGTAAATCGCTCCATCTTTACCGGTTCTCGCAAAACGAGAATCTCCGGCTGCTCTTGTGTTAATCATCTTCCGTTACCTCCTTATGCATTTGTGCTGAACTGGAATCTATAAGACAGGTAGATGTGTTCCATAGAATCCTTGTCAACAACGTCAATATCAAACCAAGCACTGTCCCCATCAGCCACATTTACTGTGCTTTCGGAAACGGTAATTGCTGTCAGTTTTCCCTCGGCAATCATATTGTCACCGATTGCCTGTAACTGGCTTACCACAGTGCTTCGACCATCCTTGTCATTGTCTACCTTTCCGACAAGCGCATCTGCCGCCGCATTCATTCTGCGGATAAGCTCGAATCTGGTCTTTACTCTTCTGATTTTCTTCCAACCATCATCCTGATTGTCAGCCGGTGTAATAAGTGTGTTGATAGCATTATCAATCCACACCTGTTTCGCACTGCTGTAGCTGAGTACGATGCAGCCTTTCTTTTCTGCGGCAATCATCTGTGTATTTGTGAGGCGTTCCAGGATTTCACTGAATCCACTCACAACAGTATGTGTAAGGGAAGAATTTGAAGCGCAAGCTCCAATCATTCCTGCCAAACGTGCCGCCGTCTGGTATCCGTCAATCTCCTTGCCCTGCTCATTCACATAAGCATTGAGAACATAGTTCATTTTTTCATCATTGAATGATGCTGCATGGCTCATTCTGGTTTCCAGGTCAACAGTATGCTTTTCTGCTACAACTCCCTGTGTCAGGGAACCCACGCCGAAAATACGTTTCATGAATGACTGCATCAGGATATGTACTGCCGTATCCTCCGTATCAACACAGATTGTATTGAACTCGTAAGGCTCAACAGCTACGAATCCGTTTGAGTAATCCTCATTCGTAACCTGCGGGTCAGTTCCCGTAGTAAAGGCGTTCTGTGATACATTCATCACGATTGCCTGGTCTTTTCCAGACTGCACCTCTGCTTTGAATTTCTTCGTTGCTGCAAATGCATCTGCAAGTGCTTTTGCCTCTCCTGCGCCTGCGGTAAATTCGACTTTCTCAAATTCTGTCACACCGGCATAGATGATACACTCTTTCAGGGTGCTGTCTGTCAGCTTTTCCCTTACTGTTACGGTAAAGGCTTTCTTTCCCGGATATGCTGCTGTGATTTTTACTGCCGCCTGTCCCTCTGCTGTGTTCAGAGTGGCAGTTGCCGGTGTTCCTCCATTACCAACTCGGCAAGCAATAATTGTCTGCGCTCCGCCGTTGATTGCCTCCTGGATAGCATCTGTTGTGCCACCATTACCGAAAGTGTTTGCAAATCCATCATCGGGATTTAATTCGACCGCAGTATTTAACGGTCCAAAATCGGAACGAAAAAGGACAGCCGTAACACCGCTTACAGTGCCACTCTGCTGTCCTGTACCTTTCTTCTGAATATTGAAATATGCTCCCGGTCTGACTTTTGTTTCTCCTAAGACATAAGTTCCAGCCATATCTTATTTGACCTCCTTTTTCATGAATGCGCCCACAAGCTCTTTGGCTTTAGACACTGTACACGTTGTTACTCCTGCGACTTTTAATGCCGCAACAACACATTCTCTTTGGACTTTGAAAATGTTTCCTGCCCCGTCTGCAAGTTCCTCAATTGTGTACTCGGATTCTGCCGGAGCTTTTGGCTCTTCTGCCTGTACCGGTGCGGTATCTTCGACAGCATCGGTTTTCTGTTCCTCCACTGCATCTGCTGTGGATTCTGCTTTTGTTCTTGGCATCTTCATACCTCCTAAAAATAATTTTGCGTGGTTCTATTAAGCTGATGTGGTTTTGCTTTGTATCGCAATAAACCATATCTGCCTGTTACAAAAATCTGACCGTCTTTCAGGTAATCAGATTTATTGTTCATCTGTAATTTGCGGATAAACATTGGTGAGTAATCCAGCATTGTGACTTCTCCGTCCAGTGACATCACATTTGTGATAGCGGCTGCCATTTTCAGCCTCATATCAGTGTCCGGGCATAAAATATGGATGGCAAGTTTACCATCCATCCAAACAACCGTATTCGTTTCCTCTACTTTTTCCATGCTATTGAGCCTGCAATATATAACAGGCGTTTCTCTTGAAGCCTCTGTAATTTCCTCCATACGGTCAAGCCCTACCACGATGCACTCTGGATACAGTTCTTTTACGAACTTATTCATTGCCATTACCGGGTCCGGGTCGGTTGTTTCCTGGCTTGTATATTCCAGGATGTCAAACCTCACATCACTACCGATAATAAGGTCTGTTTTGCTTTCTGCCAGTTCAAATGCGTCCGTCCGGTTCCATGCGAATGCATACAGCTTTCCATCTTCGGAATGGAGCAACACATCTTTCAGACAATCCCGAACCAGCGGTTCAAGCATTTCCGGTGTTATATCTTCCTCTGTCGCATCCTTTGTGTTCTGGCATAGCAACGATACAGACAATGTCCCTGCGCTCTTCCGCTCCTCATCCGCCTGCATATCATAGTTATATACAAGCCTCGGATAATGAACATCTGTACCCCAGTCCTGGTTATCCTTTGGAGCCTCCGGGCTGAATATCGCCGGGTAATCTCCAAACTTGGCAAGGAATTTTGTTAATCCCTCACGCTCTGTAAATCTTTTTTGAATCAGTTCTTCCAGTTTCATTCCTGCCCTCCATTCTCGACAGGCTCCTCCTCATGCGTTATGCCGTACTCATATACTTCGGACATATCCACAGACCATCGGATTTCCCATTGCCCTGCGGCTGCCTCTGATGCCAGGATAAAAAAATGATTCGTCACATTCCCAATGCCCGGATGAAACTGCACCGCAATTTCATTTCCTTTCACTCCTGTAACGAATCCACTCTTTCCTGCATCCCATGAGGAATGCTTTGCATATATGAGATTGCCTTTCGCTATGGCGGATGTGTCGAACTGCTTCACTGGCTTTTCTGTAATCAGTTCCATCTCTTCGCCTCCTATCAGCTATCTTCGCTGAAAATACTTTCTATTTCCGGCAGTGCCTTTTCTTTGATTTTTTCCACATACGGTCTTGCCGCCATTTTGCTTGTACCGTTTTCCAAATACCCTGCATACGGAACCTGGCTTTCAATGTATGCCGTATATTTTGCTCCACCACTTCCAGATGAACCACCCTCAACGCCTTTGGCCCACTGCAATCGCAATGTGCCTGTTCTTCTTGCCGGTGGTTCTCCGGGTGATGATGCCTGATAGGTACGTTTTGAATGCGGCTTGCGGTATCTCTTTCCGCCTCTCTGTCCTTTCAGCACTTCCAGTTCTGCATTTCTCAATGCATTATTTGCTCTGGCTGCCTTTGACCGGACTTTCTGATTGATGTGCTTTACCTCTTTTTCGACTGCCTCTCTTACTCCATCAGGAGCCTGTTCTGGCGTCATTTTTTATATCATCCCTTTCCTCGACATAATACAGGGTGGAAATTCCAAGACCTCCTGTATCATCTACTGCAACAACATAAAAAACACGATTTCCCAGCACTAATTTATCAGTTTTCTTCGCTAAAGGTGTTCCTCTCTGCACAATCGTATGTGTAACGGTATGGTCCTCGGTAGACTTATTTTTCGCAGTTTCTGTGGTTGCATCTGCAAGGCATCCATACAGAGTTTTTATGCCGTCCCCTTTATGGTCATTCACTACTCGCCCGGTGGATGTCACTTTCTGCCGGTTATTTTCAATCACAAATTCTTTGAAAAGGTTGCCAGGTCTTAAATACATCATGTTTGCATTTATCATCCCTGCCTCGTCCTTTCATTCTCCTGCATACCGGTAAAGAAATACGGTGGTTTCTTGCCTGCGTTTCCTGCAAATGCCGGAACGGAAATATTTTCGGCTTTGACTTCTTTCTTCAATGCCTCGTATGCCTCTTTCCAGCTTTCCGCCCTTTCGTGTAGGCTCAAAGATAATGGTCCTGTCTTTGTATCCACCTCATACGAAAAACGCCGGTAGATACTCTCTACCAGCATCAGCTTTGCTTTCTTCCATGACTTCGGGTACATTTCAATGGCAGCATTGATTTCCTCATCCGTTACCGCACAAGTATTTTCGGCTCCCTGTATCATCGTATCGCCAAGCTCAAAACGCATACGGCTCATCGTGTTTCCTTTAAGGTCTGCCGGATTGTAACTGTAAGTTCCTGTTGCCATATTCACGCACCGCCTTTACTTTTTCTCCGTATCTTTGTCTGCGTCTTTCGCACTACCCTTTGTAGGCTTCTTACCGCCTGTGGCTGCCTTTTTCTCGCCGCCTGTGCTTAATTCAACGGCTCTGGATTTTGCCGCCGCTTTTACCGCTTCTCTGCTCTCTGTGGCATGAATCGTAATAAGAATGTTTTCATCCTCAATTCCTGCAATTTCTTTGACAGCATCCTCTTCCGGCATCTGCATAACCTCAAATACTTTCACAACTCCTGAAAGCACAAGTGATACCTCCATTTCTCTGCCATCTTCCGCCTTTACCGGGATTGTTACCTGCTCGATAACCACTTTTTCCTCCGGTTTCTTATCAGCCGGTGGTGCTACTTCCTCTGTAAGCTCTCCAATAAAGCCGGATGTTTTTAATGCTCTTACTCTTTCAGGGCGGATTGCCCCATCAGGGATTGCATCCCCAGGGGCATAATCAACACCACTGATACGAAGAGCTTTTGCACAAACATAGCTCATCGCTGTACCTCCTTACTGTTTACACACACGCAGACAGGTAGCAAGCCAGGTCATCGGAGGTTTTCTTCATATCCGTAGACATTAAGCCCTCGATGAACTCTGAATGAGTACCACCCTCGCCCTCGAACTGGTCTGTTGCCATGTAGTTTCCGTTGCCGAGCATATCCCATGTAAAGATATATCCTGCGGACGGCTCATCAATAGCCGGTGCATTTGTTGTGTATGTAAGCAATGCTCCATCAGATTCGCATACAAACTTCATATCGTCCGGCTGTCCCTCTTCTGCGGCATTGTATGTTGCCTCCAGGACCTTTACTTCCTCAAATCCAAGTACCTGTGCAAGTACCTGTTCATTTACGATTGCCGGATTTGCCGTACCGCCTGTGTACTTCACACGCTCCAGGATGTCCGGGTGATTCTTTAATGCTGTGAATGAATCATAGCCGAGGCTTAACTTATTCGGCATACGTCTGCCTGCCAGCTTGATTTCTCTCTTTCTTGCATCGAAGAAATTAACCGGGTCGAAATTCGCATCATTGAATTTCAGGAACTGGCTGCCACCCGGTGTGCCAGATGAAATACCTGTGAACTCATTCGCCCAAACTCCTGTTTTGAAAAAGCTCTCTGCAAATAAAATATCAAGGTGAAGCAACTGCTGTTCAGATACAAAACGTACCTTGCTACGTCTTGGGTCGATGGATGCCGGTACTCCTGCACGCTGATAGTTTACGGCTCCAATCTGGTCTACGCCTACGATAATCTGGTCTACAACGCATTTGTAGCTGTTATCAGTGTGTCCCATCTTTGCTGGTGGTACTTTACCGAAAGCCGGCTTTCTCGCAACATTATCTCTTGCAAGGTCGCCTTTCAGAAATTCATAATAGAATCCGGTAGAAAAATCCACCGGACAAATCGGAAAAATACTGGTTGCAACATGGTCTTTCGGGTCGGCAAAATAAGCCATGCTCATATTTGTTAAATAGCGGTTAGGTTTCCAACCCTTATTGATTCTCGCAAGAATCGCCGCATTTCCGTTTACTTCTCTTGTGTTACCCATCGTTTATAGTCCTCCTCTTTCTTACTCTTTCGGTTTGTAGCCAGCCTTAATAAGCTGAACCTTTACCACGCTACCTGCTTCTGTTGCTGCACTAAGGGCAACTGCTACAATAAAATTGCCTGTCGCTGCTTTTACTGCCTTTCCCTCTGCATCGGTTGCAAGCTCATCTCCAACCGCAACTGCCTCTCCGGCAATCCACTTTCCGATGTCCTTTACCTGGATGTCTACATCATCACCGGCCTTTACTTTCTCATCATTCGTAAACAGTGATAAGCCGATAACATTTGCACCGGCTGTCGGCTTTTCAGCCTTGCCTTCCTTGATTGCCAGGGCAATTCCCTGTGCTCCCTCGATGTCTTTTCCAACCTCTAACACGATGGTCGGACTCTCATTGATACTTGTGCCAAAATAATCTGCCATCTCTTAGTCCTCCTTTTCACACTCTGCTGCAAGTTCCGGGTCGTTCTGGAATACTTCATCAAGAGCCTGCGCCTTTGTCACATTCTTTGATTTCATAATCTCTGCCGCCTGGGTTTCTGCCTTTAACCATGCTGCACCATCTGTTGTGCCAGCTCCACCGGATTTACCGATTTCAGCAAAAGCACCGGACTTCTCAACGGCTGCAACCGCTCCATCGAGTACAGCAATCATATCCGTATATGCTGTACCTCCTGCGGCTTTCAGACTTTTGAGTACCGGTACAAGCTCTTCTTTCTTCTTTCCGATGATTTCATACTTTTTGGCAACGTCCTCAAGTTCACGCTCCTCTGTTGCCTCTCTGAACTTCTTTAAGTTCTCAAGTTCTGCTCTTACTGCCGGATGCATACCCTTGTAGATATCTTCTCCGCCATCTGTTCCCTGCGCCGGTGTATTGGATTTACCGACCTCTGTTGCCGGTGTTCCCTCCGGATTCTGCGCCGGTGGAGTTACGCCCTCTGCTCCTGCGGCTCCCTCCTCTTCGCCGTAACGCTTCTCAATGGACTGTAAGAAAGCCAGTTCTGCAGGTGTAAGTTTGCTCTTGTCAATTTTCATTTCTTCTGCTCCTTTCGCATCGTTCTGATTTTTGTTCTGGTCCTTTTTCTTTGGTTCTCCGGTTCCAGGCTCATCCTGCGCCTTTTCTGCTTTTTCGATGGTATCATCCAATCTCTTGCGGATGGATTTCATCATCGCCAGGTCTGATGCCGTAACCTCCTCTTTCTTCACAATGTTGGTTGCCTTACCACTGGACCACTGCGAGATTGCATCTTTTGTAAACTCGCAAAACTCGTCAAGGCTTTCCTGCATTGCTGTTGCTGCACTGGTTCCATCCATTTCCTCATCATTCAGAATGGAACACAGAGAAGATTGGAGGGCGTAACAGATATCCCAGATTTCATCTGCGATTTTTCGGTTTTTCACTTCGGCAATTCTTTCTCCGAAGCTCTCCGAACTCTTCTGAATATCATCTATCACGCTTTCCAGCTCCGATGTATCCGGTTCGCTTCCTGCGGCTTTTGTAATCACCGTAATCAGGCGTTTCCAGATATTCGGTTTCTTCTCTGCACCCTCATCATGTGGCGGCTCCACACCGTCCTTGCTCTTAAACAATCGGATGTGTGCCTCTGGATTGGCTCCATCGTCCACAAAATCAACTTTTGTGATTTTGAGGTTTTTCAATTTTGTTGCCATCGCTCTGCTCCTTTCTTAAAAATTCTTTATAATGCAAGAAAAGCACCCTCCCGGATGCCTCCCTGTATTACCGCTATTATTTTTCATCAAAATATTCTCTCGTGACTGTACTTAGAGATATTAACAGCACCCCAACAGCCACACCGAAAAGGAAAATCCCTATTCCTGCAAGTATTGTCATTCTTCCTCAACCTCCACTCGCTCTGCTTCTCCCTCAATGGAGAACATCGGGTATTCGCCACTCTTGACCTTTTCCCAGACATCCTCATCAAGCACCTTGAAGCCAATCCACCATCCGACAGGTAACGTACCCTCCGGGATTCCCATTGCTTTCATTTTCTCCTCGGTAAATACCACCGATTCGATAAGGACTGCGGCTCCGCCTCTTTCGTGCATCTCTCCGCCCTCCCGGTACAGTTCTGCGAACTTGTAAGCAGCACTTTCAAGTTCCTCCGGTTCGATGATGTCCTCCTGGTAATCTTCTATCAGTTCCCCATCTGCGGTGATGGATACATTCGCCCATCCAAACGCCAGCATCTTATCATCATCAGATTTTGCAATCTTGAACCGCCCTTTCTGCACTGCCGGTTTCTTCTTTCCGGCTCCATCTTCCGTTGATTTCTTTATCAGCTCCGAAAACTTCTGCATGATTCCTCGCCTCCTCTACTTTTTATTTTTATCAGGTGTGACCTCTATGTACTCAATAGCGCACGCACATCTCGGATGCGCTGGTGGTGTGAGGTCGGTTGTAACTTTGGTTCCTATTCCCTTGAAAGAAAATTCCTCATCCATGCCAATTTCCACACCCTCCAAAGAACTACACAAAGAGCACACCATATCATCACCTGATGTGCTCCATCTCTTTATGACCTCGCCTATAAGTTTCTGTTCCTGCGCCTGTCGCACGCTCTCATCAGCTCCCTTGTTGTAAGCGTATGCCATTTCCGTTTGTGCAATATTGTCCGCCCTCTGCCGGTGCTGACGTTCTGCATACTTCATTGCGGCTGTCCTGGCTTTCTTCTGGATGCTTTCTGCTTTCATCCTCGGATGCTGTTCTCTCAAAGTTTTGACCATATTTTCGTAATATTTGAGATTTGCCTGCGCCTGCGGCTTCGTCAGCCCAATACAGGGGCGAATCATCTTTGCCAGTTCATCAACCGAATGTCTTTCCCGAACTGTCCTTTCCAGGAATACCTTGATTGCCTCTTTCTGCGTATCAGTGCATTGTGTCACAAGCTCGGCTCCTCTTTCCTGTATCCATCCAAGAACCTGCTTCGTTGAAAAAATATAATCCGTATCTGCAAGAGCCTGGATTATTGGCTGGCTTGTGGAACCGGCTATAATCGCATTCTGCCACATACCGTTGAGTTTTCCCTGCACCAATAAAGAATAGTCCTGCATCCATTCATCGGCTGTCTTTTCGTCCAGCTCTCCATCAAGCACTGCCTGTCTTAATTCCTGATACGTGATGGCATTGGACTGGTCTTTCCAGAATCTGCATAACAGCTCAACCGGTTCTGAACTGGCTGTTTTCAGATAATCCTCCAACTTTTTCAGGATTTCCGCACCGTTACCGGCTCTGGCTTTTCTGAACCTCTTCCCAGGTCTTATCAATATTGCCATGATTAGTACCTCCCTAGCCGCCGTTTGGCAGCTTCGGTAATGTCACTGGGTATTTCTCCATCGCCATCCTTTGGCTCTTTTCCTGCCGCCGTTGCGCTTTCTGGCGGTTGGTTCTGCGTCTGTTGCGTTGCTCTTACCTCATCAGGTGTTCTTGTGTCAGATGTTCTCTCCGGTAAATGCCCCACCTGTCTGATGTAATCTTCCAAACCATCATCGGGAACCAGTACACCGATACCGGTCATATCTTTGATAAATGCAGAAACTTTCGTGATGTCTGCATCCTCAATATCCCCATGCGTCATTTTGGGATAATCTGTGATGCCCTTGAAATGCTCTCCGTTAATATCAATCAAAGCCGGGATTGCCTGGCTGTTGAATGTTTCGCAGATAATATCAAGAAATGCTCCACACGCCATTGAGAACAGCTCCGTTTTATCGGAACTCAGCGCCCAACTGCCGTTTTGCTCATGCCCCAAAAATATAAAATCCGCCAGTACCGTCATTGCAATACGGTTATCATAGCGGTTGATGATTGCGTTTGTATCGAATTGTCGGCTACCTCCGGTGCTCAATAATTCCAGTTTATAGCCATCTGGAAGAACAACGCCCTCCATCTCATCCCTGCGGATGTTCCTAACCTGCGTCTGTAATCCGTTCAGGATTTGTTGCGCCTGCTCATCATCAGTATTCCAGATATCTAAGTCTGACGGTCCATATATTACCGGAAGCCCTGCAAGGTCACGTTCAATACCGATGCCCTCAACCTCCTGTATTCTTCTCTTAAAATACCAGGAACGGTACGCATTACGCAAAATAGACCTGCCCTCCGGGTTGTCCTTTCGGCTCTTGGTTCGGAAAAGCAATGCCTTTTCAATCGGAATCGTGTACAGGTTGTAGGACGGGGGCGGCATCTGCGTCATTCCTTTCAGATTGTCCTCATCGTCATACTCCCATTGGTAAAGGGTTTCCTGCGCTCGTATCGGAAGTTTTCTCCATCCAATAAGCCCATCTGTATATTTGCTTCGTGTTCTACCGTCTTTTGTCCTCCCCATTCTTCGTTTGTAAACAATCTCGTGATAGCTCCATCCGAATGTGAGGAATGACAAGATTTCTGATATGGTGTCAATCCATGTGTTCTGCATATCATTCATGCAACTTTCGACAAACTCTGCCGCATCAATATCTGCCTGGCTATCTCCTCCCGGTTCCACGTTCCAATCAGTCTGTCGAACCAACATCTCGATAGCAAAAAGGATAGCGCCTACAACATCGTCATTTTCAGACATTTCTCTGTAAGCCTCTATCCCTCGTTTTCCTCTAAGCTCATGCAGGAACTCTTCGTAAATCACTCCACCATATCGCCTTTGTCCTATTCGTCCAATTTCTTTGTTATCGGCCATCTTTACCACCTCACTTTCGCCAGTAACTTTCTTTGCTCAATCCTCCATCTGCCGGAGGTGCGGAATAGGTATTTCCGCTTTCAATCTCTATAAATGCCGAACTGCTTGCATCCACCATATCTTTGAATTTGCTTTCCGGGAAACTCTCAAGCTGGTTGAAATACATCTCGTTCCAGGGAGCTATCAGCACATCAACGTTGCCTTTATCCATTCCCTCAAGACCTAACCACTGTGCAGAAAACGGTTCTGCTCTCGTAACCTTGTCCCCTGATTCAGGAATGCATTTAACTGTGAAACCGGCTAAGAGTTTTAAGAAGCTCTGCGCCTGGTCTTTTCCTGCCTGTCCTGGGTCTTGCGGAAGTCTTGTGGCAACTCTCTTATGCTCCGCCTTGTCCGTTATACAAGTCTGCTTTATAATCTCTCGCACATCTGCCGAACTTAGCCGCTTATTGATAACATCTGCAACGATATAGCGTCCGTTCCTCCGCTTGCCAATAAGAACACCGGCTGTATATGCCGGGTCGCCTTTCTCGTCCTCGGATGTGGCTGCAAGGTCCCAACCTCTCGCCCACTTGATAACATCTGTCGGTAATTCTTCCAGCATATTTACCTTTGTGCGGCGGAACATCAAACCTGCGGCTGCCTTAATCTTCCAGTTGCCTCGGAGAAGTCTTTCTCTCTCAACCTCCGTCAACGCTAACAGGTTGGCTTTATATCCTGGGTTTTCTTTCATCAGGATTTTATTATCATCCAACGTGGACATAATGAATGTAACGGATTTCGGCATTGTTTCTGCCTCTTCCTCGCCTATGTTGGCATCAAGAGCAATCTGTACAGCTTCTTTCCTTGTGGCAGCCCACATAACAGTTTCGTTAATGCGGACGAACCATCTCTTCTTGCCGGAGCGTTCCTTTATCGGATAGCCGGTGTCCTGGTCTATCCACCATGAAATAAAATCAGCAACCCACGAATCCGCATCTGGATTGCAAGTTGCTCTCATGTATGGCTTTACTCCGCAAACACTACGGTTTCGGGATAGCATATAAAAAAACTGTTTCTCAGAAAAATGGGTAAGCTCGTCAAATCCTATCATGGTTATCTGTGAACCCTGCCATTTCTGCAAATCATCATCTCGGTTGATATAGTCAAATGCTATTGTCATACCGTTTTTGAACTTCCACATGCCTGCGCTGTATCTTCCATCGGCTCCCTTTATATCTCCATATACGTCATTGCTTGTATCCCACAAGCCGCCCTGGTTGAATATCTGCTTATATTCGTGTCGGAATATTACAGCACCAAACCGTTTGTTGTTCTTGTACCTCAAAGGCTCAATCAGCAATCCGTATGACTTTCCGCCTCCTGCGGCTCCACCATAAATAGCAATATCTGCTGTTGTTGAAAGGAATTTCTCTTGCGGTCCTTTCTGTGGTCGTATGACTTTGACATTACTCATCGTCCTCGTCCTCCTTTTCTGGCAGATAGATTTCTACTGGTGTTCCGCCGGTCATGCCTCCATCCTCTTCGGCTTTCTTTGCCTCTCTGTCCTGTTTCTTCCGGTATGCAAATTCTTTTTCTTGTAGCTGCTGTGTTGGGTTCTGCCCTGCGGTATCTCTTAGGAACTTCGCAGCATTTACATTTCCATTCGCTGCCTGCACCAGCATCGCCGCCATCACTCCCATACTGTAGTCCATATCCTCTTCGTCAATCCCTAAAGCTGTGAGCGTGGCTTTCATGGTCGATTGCTTACTTGATACCGGCATATTCAACAGCATTTCGGCTGCCTTTCGCATATCCCTTTTCTTGCGCCTCGCTGCCCCGGATGCTTTACCTCCTGCTGTGGCGATTTTTCTCTGCTCGCTCTTTGTTCGGCGGTTCATAGGTATCAGATTTTCGTCATTTGCCAATGTCACCACCTCGCTTCGTTCTCAACTCCGATAAAATTAAATAAAGCAAGCGTCCTTTCTCGCCTGCTCCATCTTTTTGACCTCCAGATTAGGGGCTGTCATTCTACAAGGTATGTCGCACATCGACATATCCGTTACTGCCTCCATTTTCTTTGCCAGAATATCTTCGTCCATGATATGACCTATAATCTGATACGGCTTATGACAGCAGTACATGACTTCGCCTTTTTCATTTAAAGCCATCTGCGCCCAGCTTGCGGTGCATCTCTCTTCCTGCCTGTCGAGCAATCCCCATTTGAAATTGAGCGTCACTCTCTCATCATCCATCGCCATATCCGATACGATTTTCTTTATTTTCTCCGCATCTCTCTTTTTCCTCTCATCCCTGTAGTAACTTCCTGCGGTGCTTTCTACTGGTCTGAAAACCATGTAGTCAACGTTCAGGTCCTTATTTGCATCGTAAAATCTCTTTACGTCCTCCGGCTCTTTTACAAGTTGTTGGATTCCAAGAGATGTGCCGGGACTGTTTTCTTTTTTCCATGCCGCATACGCTTTTATGTTCTCCCGGACTTTTTCATATGCCGCCACGCCTCGCAACTTCTCATAGCTTTCATTGCTGTACGCATCAAGGGACACTTTCAGGTAATTCGGTTTGACCTTTACCAGCTTATTGAAATTCGTATTTATTCCCCACTGGAAATTGTTCTCGGTCAACCATCCTGCAATCTTTTCAAAGTCAGGATTGATGGTCGGCTCTCCTCCGCCTGTCAGTATGAATCCCTGTACGCCCATAGCTGCCAGCCTTTTTGCGTATGTGATAAAATCCTCATATCTCATTGCCCGCGCCCCTGTATCCAGCTCCCACCGTCCGTAGGTGCAATAGGGGCATCTGTTGTTGCAATAATTTGTGAGGAATATATCTGCTGTTATGGGTTTCTTTTCCCCTACAATCCTGTCTATGTGGCTTAACATCTTTTCGCCGGTTATGTTTTTCTCCATTTTTAGGTATCCTCCTTTCTCTCTTTCCTCCACTTTTCGTTCAGGATTTTCGGGGCTGTGTGTTCCCAGTTTATCCTGTGGTGTATTCTCTTATGCGTGGTGTACATCATGCTGACTTTTACAGCACTTGGCATACTCATAATCGCATAAAAGGTTTTCAGGTACGTGCCGCCCTCCTTATACGCATCTGTCATTCCTCCCGACAGGCTTTGGGTTGGCAACTGTACCACACAATATTGTGTATTTGAAAAGAACAGGTGTCCCCGGCTACTCAATGTTGTATATGTCACAACATCTTCGTTCATGGTTCCCCTGTACTCAATCGGTGTATCTGTCTTGCAAAAGAAACTGTTCATCGCCTTTCGCAATAATCCTTTATGGAAGTTTCCTCCGTCTACTCCTCCAACGAAATCTCCTCCCTGGCAAAATGCCACTGTATCAGCCCCCGATACCTCCAGGAACTGAATCATATCTTCAAACACTCTGTCGAAATCATGCGATGGCTTATATTTCAGCTTTCCATCTTCCTCGTACCGGTAATCAATGCTTTTGTAATCATCGTCCAGCATCAGGAAGTATTTCAGCCCCAGCTCTTCCGCAATCCTCCAACATTCATTGCGAGCATAAATGATTGCCCTGTGGTCGTTGAAATTATCCATCGTATCTGCCCGGTCATATGCTGCCTGCTTATCAAATATAATCACTCGGTCTGCTCCAAAGTTCTTTTTATATTCTTCCGCCTGCTCGTCCTCATCATCTATGATGAAATATATCTTACCGGTATATCCTGCCTTTTTAATTGCAGGGACCGTAACCACATTATCAGCTCGCCCATGTGTCAGTATGAAAACTGCGAAATCACTCCTCATCAGCCTCGCCCTCCATAATGTCTGTAATATCACTTGCCAACTGCACATATCCGTTTGCTATGGCATCGTTCACATCAATTATTACGAGTGCGGACTTTTCAAACAATTTCTGCACTTCCGGTTCTGCGTGTGCGTAATACTCTGCGATATTCCGGTAATTAAATACATTGTGCCTGCGTGCCGCCTGTATCAGGAACTCCCTTATCTCATCCGGGATGTCTGCGGCTTCAACCTCCTGTATCAGCTCATCCGCCTTGCTGCTATCCAGCATATCAGATATTTCCGGGCATTCTCCTGTAATCTCATACTGCGGTATTTTAACTTTCAGAGTGTACTTATCGTCCTGCATCTCCTCTCCCAGTTCATCCTCTCCAACAGAAAATCCGAACTGGCTCATATCAATGTTTATGATTCCCTGCATTTCTTTTCCAAGTAAGTCCTCGTCCCACTCTGCCAGCTCTGCGGTCTTGTTGTCTGCCAGCCGGAACGCCTTAATCTGCTCGTCCGATAAATCATCTGCACTGATACATGGTATGTCTGTGATTCCCAGCTTCTTTGCCGCTTTATATCGGGTGTGTCCTGCGACAATCACTCCATCTTTGTCTATGATAACTGGATTTTTGAATCCAAACTGCTGAATAGATGCTGCTACTGCATCCACCGCCATATCATTATGTCTTGGGTTGTTCTCATACGGTTTCAGTTCTCCAATCTTCCGCATGACAATTTCAATGCTGCTGTTCATTTATTGCCTCGCTCCTTTCATTTCCCCGGCTCCTGCGTTTGTTCATCCTCTGCGCTCCTCATTCCTGGCAAAACAAAAAGCCATACCGTTTTCAGATATGACTTTTCATGTTACTGATATTTAATTTTAGGAGCGTGGCAGGTATTTCTCCTGCCACACGAGAAAAAGAACGAGTACAGCAGCCACATTCTTTACATCCAGAATTTCTTCTGATTGCACCATACACTATATCATCGGTCGAATTGACGGTCAAAGGAAAAAAAACGGATTCAAAATAAACCGAACGGTTTTTTATTTATCCATCGGGTTCCCGAAATCATGTAAAATCATAGCATCTAAGCCGAAAAACAGTACCGTCAGGTCGTTTCGTGCCTCTTTCGCATCTTTCTGAATCGTGGATAATTCCATGTTGTAAAATTCCGCAATTTCCTTTGTACTCTTCTTTTTCTCTCTGTCAAGGTACATCATCTGAATGACTTTCCACCTGCGCTGTATAATCTCATTTGATGAGGCTTCACATTCTTTCTTGTACACTTCAAGCATCCGGTCTACATGTGCAAGCATAAATTTTACCGCATTGATTCCCTTTAACTGCCTATGTAGCGTTTTATCTTCATCAAAGATTCTGAATCCATACAGAACATCCATGTTTACGATACTCTCATCCACCTGCTCTGCCTCATCAATAGTGCAGACTGCCTTTTCTGCATAGTCTTTCAGCTTCGTGTAATTCTCCAACAGCTTTTTTGTATTATACAGGAGCGTTTTCTTCTCCTGTGCTATACTCTTTTTTCTTGCCTTTTCGCTTCTCTCAACTGCTTTATCGGCAGCCTCCTCACAGAGTGCTTTTATTTCCTCTTTTGTGAGTGATACTCTTCTTTCTGCTTTTCCCACTTTCTCTGACCTCCTACAATTACAGATTGACTTTTCGGAATTGTCATAATAAAATGACAGTAGTTTTTGTGTTTTATGAGCCGATTGTCAATCATCGTATTGCAAGAGGCTCTATTTTTTTATTTTCTGCGGAACATATTAGCAACCGGGCAAGTGGCAAAATGTGAGATGTACCCTACGCCGGTGGCATCCTGCGTACCAGGCTGTACAATTTCCGCGCTTACCGTTTCACCGTTCGGTGTAACGATTCTCTCTTTTCCTTTTCCCTCTTTTGGGACCCGGTATGTTATCAGTCTTGCATTTACCGGCATATTCTTACCGTTTATGGTCTTAATCCACAATATCTGCTGATGGCATTTTGCACAGGTTCCAAAATTTCCACGATTCGCCTTTTTCATTCTTTATCGCCTCCTTTCCAAAGGCTCGAATCTTAATCAACATATGGTGTTCCGTCAGCATTGATTCTTACGGTTAATCCGCCTTTATAACTGTAGAAATAGTGAACGCCTGTTTCTTTATCTCTATACTCCGAGGTATAAGCATAGTTATCACTCGTTAAACACTCTAATGCATCAGCTCCGTATTTGTTTTCTTCTACGTTTTCTGCTTTTTCACTCATTTTTGCGCATCCTGCAAACGTCAATATGGTAATTATGGAAATAGCCGCAAGCACTTTTATTCGCTTCATTCTTCAAGCCCCTCCGTTGCTTTCTTGACCTTTTCAACCTCTTCCAGTTCAGGAAATTCAATGGTTTTGCTCAATGCTTTTACTGCCAATGCACAGTCGTTTTTCTGTTCCACCTGGTCTGCAAGGTATCTCAACGCAATAACCAGCAATGTTGCATCCGCTTTGGAATATGGTTGTATTGCTCCAATAATTTTATTGGAATAATGCTGCAATCCCTGAATGACCATCTTTGCCGATTCTTCTCTCTTTCCCTCTGCAAGGATTTCCTGCGCTCTGATAATAAAGCTATGCATTCTCTTTTCTCTCTTGAACATCTCTATTCCTCCATCGGTTCATCGTATGGGTAATCATCATCGTCCTCACTGAATGGTAATGACATACCACTATCGTCTGTACTTCCATAACCGCCGCTAGGAACGTCTGCATCTGTTTCCCCATCCACATTATCGGGTACGGTCATTATACCGTCTGTTTCGCTGTCCTGCTCTTCCTCCTGTGGCTCTTCTGATTCCTCATTTGCCTGATTGTCCGGCAGGAAATATGTAGGCTGCCCCTCAATGGCTGGTGTTTCACTATCCACAATATCTGCATCATTCTCTGCCTGCTGCTCCATATCGAAAATGTTCATCTGTCCTCCGGTAGAAACATATTTCAGTACATATCGTTTCAGCTTTTCATCATATACCAGACACATTCCTGTATCTCGCTTACCGTCCGCACTGTCTTTTACCGGTACAACAGTGGAAATCTTATGCTTGATAAGAGGCTTTTTGATTCTTACCGTTGTTCCATCTTCCTGCGGTACGAAATCCTCATTCAATTCGATGCTGATTTTGAGGTCGATACTTCCCTCGTCCATATCAGACTGTTCCATCTTTCTGAATAACTTCTGCATCATCAGGTTGAATGTTTCTCTTGCTGCCTGGAATGTATCGCTTTCCAGTGTCATTTCCTCGTAATTCAAAATACTCATTTTGTTTGAATCCTCCTATGTTTTATTTGAAAATCTATTCCACAACCCTGATGAATACCTCTACCCTCGGCGTATCGGAATAGAATTTTCTTACTTGTGTATCTACAATCGCATTATCGTCATACCACGCTACGCCATTCAACGCGTCATATATGAGCTTTGCCACATTATCAAGGTCCGGCTTCACTGTTGGCCTGATTCTATGCTCAAGCATTTCTTTTCGCCGCTTCTTTGAGGTTGACTGTGGTATCGGGTAATATGCTATGATGCGAATATCAAGAGGCTCCTTTTCCTTAAATCTCCTGCCTCTGGCAACTTCCAGAAAACACTCTGCAACCTCTTTTTCATGCTGTATTGTCTTTTTTGGCGTGTAAGTCTTTGTATATGTACCCATTCTGGCGAATTTTGGTCGCTGTTTTCCGAACGGATTTCCAGGTACTGTAAATTTGATTGATTTCATATCGCCAGCCTCCGTTATTTCCAGTATCATTGATTCATCGCCTTTCTAATCTTCAAAAATATAGAACAGTGAACCCTCCATTGTGTAACCAAAACAAAGGTTTCCATCATCGCAAATCAAGGCAAGCTCCAACTGCGACAGATTTGTGTTATTCTTAATGACTGCATAGGTTGAATGATTATATCCAGCCGTTCTTTTTAATACGATGTCATAATCATCCGGGTTTTCCACTTCATATCTTGAAATTTTATACTTTTCACAAAGTTCTTTGTAAATTTCACGATTGATACTGGCTTTTTCCGATTCGTTTCCTGTAAACGCCCACTCCCGATATATCTTTTTCTCTAAGCTCATGACTTTTCCTCCTCTTTCTCTCTGTATATTTTCAAGGTGTAATCATAAGATTTCCCTGATTTTCTAGGGATTCTGCCCGGTCCTACTGTGTATCCGTTTTTTACCAGGATTCCAGTCATGATTGACCGGTCCTCCACTGTTGAACAAATCAACTCTGCTACTTTTTCCATCGCTTAATCCTCCAATAATCTCTTTCGCATCTCATCGTATCTATCCGCCGCCTGGTTCATCCTCCAGGATGCCCCGGCTACTCTGTGTGGAAAACACATCGCAAAAATTCTGTCATATATCCTTTTGTATCTCGTATCCATGTTTTCTTTCATATCCGTTAGCATCAAATTAGTTGTCAAAATCAGCGGCTTTCCTGCGAGGTATCTGCTGTCTATCACGTTGTAAACCTTTTCCAGTCCATAATCCGTATTACGCTCTGTTCCTAAGTCATCGATGATAAGCAGCTTTGCATTGTTCAGCCTTGCTATCAGCTCTGATTCTTCCACCTGCTTGTCCTGTATCATCTGTAATATTTTTACAAATGATGTCATTATTACCGGTATTTTCTGATTCAGCAGTTCGTTTGCAATGCAAGCGGCAGCATAACTCTTGCCGGTTCCAACCGGACCATACAGAAGTAATCCCTGATTGTTCCTGTACATCTCATCAAAATTCTGCACATAATTTCTGACTATCTTATAAAGCTGTGCATTATCTTTTGTCTGCTGAAATGTGGTAAGGTTGGCATTTTTCAATCTGTTTTCAATAAGACTTGCTGACCGCAGGCGTTCCATGCGCTGTAATTCCTGTCTGGCCTCTTCCTGCTTCTTTCTATCCTCTTCTGCCTTTGCCTCGCATTTGCAGATGCAAGGAACTGTAATGGTTGCCCCATCACCGCCGGGGATTTTTACTCTGGTCTGTCTTTTCCCTCTGCATTTTCCGCAATGGATAAGACCGTCCTCAATATAATCTCCCTCTCGCATCATTTCCTGCTGCGTTCCTTTTTCCCTTGCAATCCTCTCTGCAAATCCTGCGAACAATTCTGCTGTTCCCTCCATCTGCTATGCCTCCAATCTATCTGAATGGGTTTCCCTCATCCTCTTGCGATTCCTCAACCCTATTATTTTTCCGTTTATTCAAGAAGTCCTCAAAAGGCGTATTCTCACTAAGGAACGTCTTGGCGTGTTTTATGTATTTACTCTCTGTTCTCTCTCGAACCAGTTTTTTCTTGTAATTTTCAGCCGCTTCGCACAATTCATCGGGTGACCATCCATCATTGAGGCGTGCCTTGTATTTCTTATACGCTTCGCCTTTTCCATCTTTTCTTGGGTATATCCCCCAAAATCTCTGGAAATCTGTGCTGTACTCTGTTTTCTTCGGTTTCTTTGGCGGCTCCTGCGGTACTTCCTGCTCCGGCGCTTTCTCTTCCGCTATCTCCATTCCAGGAATATCAAGAACCGACTGGGTTTCTTCCATACCGTCCGGTTTTTTCGGTTCTTCTGTCTGTACCTTTTTCGGTCTGCCTCCCAGCTTTCCGTTTCTTCTGTTTATCTCACATCTGGCATCGTACTTGTCGCTATCTCTTTTGAGCTGTGACCGGATAAATGAGAAAGCCATTAAAGGCAGTCCTGCCAACTCTTCACAAGGTAAATCGTTCACATAACAGAAGATTGCCTTTATCAGCTTTCCAGCCTCCTCATCAGACATGAGCGAGAAGTGGTCTATATAATCGTTATAAAGTTGAAAGCTCTTTTTGTCCTCTGACTTTCCCATTGTATTCGCTCCAATTTCTCTAAACTTCTGCTACAAGGTCAGCTATTCCTATCGGTCTTTTCAGGACTTTAGTTTCCCGGCAGTAATCACAGTAATGGCATCTCAAAGGTTCGATTTCTCCTCTCTTTACTGCCAGTACATGATTGATGTTTGCTTTGACAACTTCCCTCGCCTCTCTTAAGTAATTATCTTGTATGTGAATAATCTCTATATTTGGTGTTTTTTCTTTGCTAATTCCCGCAATGTAAAATGGCAATCGCTTTCCTGTATTCTGATATACAACTTCCTGGTACATCGCCCCCTGGATGTCATACCCCCAGTAGCGGACGAAATCTAAATATCCTATATCTCGCACCCATTTCATTTTTGTAAGTGATTCCACAACTTTTAAATCCACTATGGCCCATCCCGGAATGTAGCTATCCATCTTGATTTTCCAAGGTGTTCCATACAATTCAGCAGTCATTATGACCTGTTTTTTCCCGGACATATATTTCATAAAGAGTTCGTCCCTTTCCGCTCTTTTTATTAAGGCGTCTGCTTGAATGTATTCCGCTTTCAGTTTCCCGTCTTTTTTGAAAATTGCCGGCTCTTCTTTTTTGTAGCTCTCCAAGGTACCCTCAAAGTACCGGTCTACATAACTGCCAATAAGCAATGCTGTTGATTTCGGCTCCTTGTATGTACCTTTGAGTTTGGCAACGGCAGCCGCTTCACAAGCTGCCTTGCCATATGTGCCATTAAAGTCTTTGAATTGGGATACGGACATATATTCATAATTTGCAATATCTGAATAATAATTTTCTTCCGTTAATTGCATTCCCATTTCTTAGACCTCCCTGTACTCTGCTCCAACAAATTTGATATAATCCAAAATCTTTTTATGCTGTTCTTCGTTTCCTCTGACCTGGATTGTCCAAATCTTTTTGTCTCCGCTTAATCCCGGCTGCTGTGTTACCGGATTAGCAATCGTTCCGGTTACTGCCTGCTGATATGCGTGTCTTTCAATGCTTTCGATTGCCTTTCCCATTTCAGTCTTAGGTTCTGCAGAAGTGACAGGCTCCGGTGCTTTCTTTGGCTCCTGCGGCTGTTCTTCCTTTTTGGCAAGTGCTTCACGCTTTGCTGCCTCTTCTCTCTCCCTCTTCTGTCTTTCTCTTTCCAGAATCATTTCTTTCTGCTTGCGAAGCTCCTGGACCTTAGATAACGCCTCGGATAATACCAGATTTTTCTCATATACCTTTTTGGCATCCTCTCTGAAATCCTCCTCGATTCCATCCAAGATGTTCAGGTCGCCTTTTGTATTCTCAAGTGCAGTATTTACCGCAGTCTGCCAGGTTTTCTTCGTGGTTGACTTGTTCTCCCACTTACTGTCATAAATCTTTGATTTCAGCTTAGAGGCAACTGTTTCCGGTAATTCTGTGAACGCTTCTTTCATGTATGCAAGAATTTCCTCTTTTTTCTTCTTTCTCTGCTCCTCTTCATAATCCTTTACCTGTTTTGCAATCGTATTGATAGGCTCATCAATAAGCTGTGTCAATTCCTTTACCTGTTTTTCCATATCATCGTATGGCTTCAGGCATTCCTTTTTAACTTCTTTTCTTCTTTCCTCAACGGAATCTTTTAACTTTCTAAGATATGCAACGGTATTCTTCGCATCTGCGATTGAATCATCATCATACACAATGCCGGTGTATTTCTCCATCTCTGCGGCAAGTGCCGTTTTCAATTCTTCAAAGTTCCAGTTGATTTTTCCTACTTGCTGTTTTACTACTACCTGTAATTCGTTCATTTTCTCATCCTCCTGTTATTTCCAAGGTAAATCATCCATTGCTGATTCATCCGACATCATAAAACCCATGCCATCAGGCATCGGCTGTGGCTGTTCCTCCTGCTGCTGTTCAAAAGGAATCGCCTGCTGTGCTGGTTCTTTTGTTTCCTGCGGTTGTGGCTGTTCTACCGGTGCAGGCTCTTTCTTCGCTTGCTCCATCTGTGCGAACACATCAACCGGCGCACCGTTATCCGGTAATGCGGCTGTGGCTGTTCTCCCATCAATGAATACCGGCTGACCGTTTTCAAACTCCACATCGCCGCCTGCAAGATAGGCTTTCTGCTGTTCGATGTTGTCAAAATCAAGGTCAATCAACTTGCACAATCTACGGAGGACTGTCTTTTTATACATCTCTCCTGTGCTACTCTTCCAAGCCTGGCTGTCTTTGGCTTTGGAATATGTATTTCTGACATTCTCAATTTCTTCTACGCTCATAGTGTCATACATCATGGAGCCATCCTTGAAGACCACAATCGCAAAAGCTCCAATCATTGGCTTATTTGAAAATGGCTGTGGTCTGTAAATCACATTCTGAATGCCTGCGTCCACCTCTTCTGTAAAGAAATCATCCTCCCGGACCACCTTTGCGAATATATCCTTAATCGGGTTTCTGGAAAACCTCTTGCACATCTTGATTTCGCCCTTGTAGTCCGTCTGGAAGTTAAGTTCTCCTCCATACGGAATCGCATAACATTCTCCGTTGAAATAATCCAACCCCAGATATGCCGCTTTGCACAAGCACACTGCCATTGATTCAAATGTCAGCTTACAAAGCTCCGTCTTTTTCTTTTTGTCTTTCAGCATTTCGGAAATAACCGTAACCGTATTCAAGGCGAAACGCTCCTGATTAAATCCTGCTGGCAATGCTGCTTTGTGGGTAGTCAATTCCTTGATAATCGAACTCTGCACCCCTGAAAGCCACTGTTTTTCTGTCATTTCTGCCATCGTCTGTAACCTCCTGTTTTTGTGTTTTTATATATCTCTCAAATTCCATCATCCCGGTTGAAACTTCATTTATTGCATTTCTGATAAAATATTCTTTTATCACATCCGGGAGTAAATACGGAATGTAAGATTCATCCTTACCGGCTACTGCCGCTTTTCTCTCTGCGTACCGAACCAGTTCTGTAAACTTCTCGTCTGTCATGCTGTACCCTTGTTCCTCTGCATCTTTTCTTATGCCCTCGTATAATTCCTGCATCAATCAGCACCCCTCTCATCATCCTTATGAGCCATTCAATAAAAAGCATAAACGCCGGTACTAACCATTCACCGCCTATTGCAAAATGCCCCTGCGTGTTGTATCTCACTCTGATAAGCACTCCTAACAGTGTGAATCCAACAGTTAATGCTATCCAGTGTTTCACTATCATGCGTTCCAGCATCTTTTCATTCCTCCCTGTCTATGTAAAAATCATGCCCACCATGCGAATACAGGTAATTCAGATTATCTCTGTGCCATGTGCTACTGCTTTCACTCTCGAAATAGGTTGCTCCCAGGCTGCCGTCCCACTTTTCTGATACAATCATCTGCAAAGCTTCGAAGCATTCTTTGTCCGGCTCCACCTTTTGAAATCTTCCGTTTGCAACCGGTGTGAATTGCCCTTTTTCGTAAATAACATCTGATACCGTATCAGGAAATCCCTCTGCTCTTGTTCTATTCAGAACTACCAACATGACAAGAGCTTTCCCCTCCACATCTTCGCCCTCGGCTTCTGCCATGGCTATTTTGCAAAGCATATAGGCATCATCCGCATTGATTTCTTCATTCATGATTGTGCTGGTATATTCTGTCTTGAATGTTTCCTGCGGTTCCTCTGTGGTAATTGTTTGTGTGTTATCTTCAATAGAAACTTCATAACCAGATACATCCTGCGCTGATGCAGTATATCTTTGTTTCCCATGCATACACACTGTCATTTGAACTGCGGCAAACATCATCGCCGCATCAACTACAAGGACCTTAATTTTTCTTTTATGCGCTCTTTGCATTGTTATCTCCTTTCAGCGGCGTAACGAATATCCCTAAATCAAGTTCTGGCATCGACTGTACAGCCTCCAAAAGTTCCTCGTCAGAGCAAATATTAAATTCTTCTTTCAGGACTTCTTTCAGTCTGTCAATCAGTTCCATGATTTTTACTTCCTCTCCGCTATCATTCGCAGTTCTGTAATAGCCTTATAAACTCCATCTAAAGACTGAACCATTTCTTTCAGTTCTTCTCTCTCGGCTGCCCCAACCTTTCCGTCCTCGGCAATCCTCAATAATGTTTTTTGGATTTTGTCGATTTTCTCATCCTCCAACCCTGAAAGCATTCTTACCGTAATGCCCTCTATGTTCCCTGCCTCTGTTGCTATTGGCAGTTCCTTTCCTATCGGACATTCGCTCTTGCAGTAGATGCATTTCAGCTCTGGTGCGTTGTACACCTCCGCCATCATCACAACCACATCTACAGGAATGTTTTTCGTTATTCCCAATTCGTAATGTGCAAGGGTTGATTCGGAAATCCCAAGTATTTCAGCCGCTCCGGCTCTGCTGTTCAATCTCTCATTATGTATTGCAGCTCTTTTCCTGCACTCAAAATACACGTTTTCGTTCATATCCTGTAACCATCCTCTATGTCAGTTCTCTTCGCTTTGCCCTATACTATTAGCAGGTTGATAAATGGCATCGTAATCATTGCTGATTCCCAGGCAATCACTCACTTTGTTTACTGCCGGTTGGCTGTAAATCCTGCCGTTAATAATTGAGGATAGATATGGTCTTGCCAGCCCGGTTTTTGTTGCCAGCTCGGACACATCCATGTCCTTGTCAATTAAGGTGTGCTTTACCAACTTGCACCAAGGCGGAAGTCTTTTCTTCATCTCGCACCCTCCCTTTCTCGGTTCCGCTTATTCTTTACTTTTGTAAGGTTCTCATGTAAAATAATGAGTATGTAATCTTTATTCCATTCTCAAATGCATCTTACATTGGTAACTATAACTCATAATTTTGAGTAGGTCAACCCATGTAACGCATATTTTTGAGTTTTTATTTTAGGAGGTCATTATGTTATACGATAGATTTCGCGAAGCCTGTGAAAAACGAGGCACTACAATAACGCAAGTTCTGCGTGATATAGGGCGTGCAGAGGGAAATACAGGGAGCTGGAAAGCAGGAAAATCCCCGAAACTGGACATTGTTATGGAAATGGCTGAACACCTCAACATGACATTGGATGATTTTGTATATGGCGATAACCCACCTATCGCAAAACCATCAACACAAAATAGTGAGTTATCCGATATGGAGCAGGAACTTCTTGAGGTTTTCTCCCGCATACCGGCGGACAGACAGCAACTGTGCCTGGACTTCTTACGCACTCATATGGTCCAGCCTGAAAAGTATGCCGACAAGATGAACGCATAATTACTTTGGACTATGCCAGATATCGGCATCTTAATAAACAAGAATAATTTTAGAAAGGACGGTGTGCTATGTCAAAAACTGACAATATCATAAAACTGTATGAGCCATCATCTAAGTGCAATGACAGCGAGCGTGATGCTTACGTTCAGGAACTCCAACGTTTGCTTGCTTGCTATCAGCTTGCCAGCTCGGATGATAAAAATGTCGTTTGGGCAGTGCTGAACAAATATGCACCGCATATCGACACGATATAGCCCCAGGCATGGGGCTTTTCTTGTTGTATGGGAAAATCATTATGAGAAATAAATCATTGGCAGGAAGAGCCAATAACCGGGCAGAACGCCCTCGTAAGGTTGCTATTTACATTCGTGTATCTACAACCCATCAGATAGATAAGGATTCTCTGCCGATGCAGCGCAAGGACCTTATCGCATATTGTGAACTTATCCTCGGCATTGAGGATTACGAAATATTTGAGGATGCAGGATACTCCGGGAAAAACACCGACCGGCCTGCGTTCCAAGAAATGATGCAGAAAATACGTTCCGGCTCATTCTCCCATTTGCTTGTGTGGAAAATAGACCGTATCTCTCGTAATCTTCTGGACTTTGCAGAAATGTACGAAGAGCTTCAATCCCTGCGAGTAACTTTTGTCAGTAAAAATGAGCAGTTCGATACGTCAAATGCTATGGGCGAAGCTATGCTCAAAATCATTTTGGTGTTTGCGGAGCTGGAACGAAACATGACATCGGAGCGTGTTACCGCAACAATGATTTCAAGAGCCAATCAGGGACTTTGGAATGGTGGCAGGGTTCCTTACGGATATTCCTACGATGCAGAAACTTCTGTGTTCTCCATCATCCAGGATGAAGCGGATGTGTGTCAGCTTATGAAAACAGACTATTTCGAGCATAAGTCTATTATTCATACAGCAAAGTTGCTAAACGATAGGAAAGTTCCTACCAGGTCAGGTGCGCTCTGGTCCCCTACTGCGGTATGGAAAATACTGTCCAGTCCTTTTTACGCCGGTATCTACCGATACAATCATTACAAGGGAACTGAAAACAGAACCATCAATCCAGAGGAAGAGTGGGTTCTTGTCCCAGACCATCATCCTGCAATATTTACTTTGGAGGAACACGAAAAGATATGTGATATTATGGACACAAATAAAAGAATGTCTAATCTCCCAGGGCAAAAACACCGGGCAAAAAATGTATATGCCTTTTCCGGCATCCTTTACTGCGGAAAGTGTGGCAGTAAATTAGTTTCTACTCCCGGAAGATTGCAAGCCGATGGATTCCGCACTACCACTTATTCGTGCCCGAAAAAGAGGAAAACGCATGAGTGCGATAATCCATCTATAAATGATTTGATTGTCGGAGAGTTTGTCATAAATTATATTTTGAATATGCTCAATGCGAAAAGTTCTTTTTCCTCCATCAGTTCCCCTGCGGAACTTGAAGAGCATTTGCTTTATGGTGGTTCATTCAAGGACGTGCAGCATATCTCGGAAGATGGTCTGAATGAATTTTACAATCTTCTATCTCGGTACGGTTCGGATAGTTCCTATGTCTTTGCTGTGAAACGTCCTCGTAAGAAAAAGGCTGCTGTCAATCCAGAGGTTGAAGCTCTCCGCAAGGACAAGGAGAAACAGGAGCGTGCTCTGAAACGATTGCAGGATTTATACCTTTATTCCGAAAGGGCAATGGCCGAAAAAGATTTCATCATACAGAAGAATGAAATATCCTCCAGGATTCAGGATATTAACACCCGGCTCGGTATGGTTACGCACGATGCTAATTCCACATTGTCAGATGAGGATTTTGTACGGCAAGCAAGCCACCTCCTCATTACGAAAAAACTTATTGGTCGAGAATATATTTATTATAAATCCCTGGCGCAGACTGTTTCTCCTGATGTGCTCAAGATATACATGGAAACTATTTTAGATTCCGTCTATGTGATTGATGGACGTGTTTCCTCCATCATATTCAAGAACGGCCTTACCCATACTTTTATTGATAAAAAATGATGTCGGTATAACTGCCTGGAATAAAACAACCCAGAAGCCTCAACGCTCCTGGGTTTTATTTTATCCCATTATTCAGTTATTTTTCAGGTATGGGATTTCCTTACAAAAGTAAGAAAACGGTGTTATTCGATAAACATGGCATCACCAAAGCTGAAAAACCTGTATCTTTCCTCTACAGCCTCTTTGTATGCATTGAGGACATGCTCTCTGCCTGCTAATGCTGACACAAGCATGACAAGTGTAGACTGCGGCAGATGGAAATTTGTAATCAGACAGTCAATCACCTTAAAGCTGTATCCCGGATAAATAAAGATATCCGTCCATCCGCTACACTCTTTTAACATGCCGTTTTCATCGGATGCTGCCTCTAAGGTACGAGTGCTTGTAGTGCCGACAGATATTATTCTGCCACCATTTTTCTTTGCATTATTAATCTTGTCTGCAGCCTCCTGTGACACCATGTAAAACTCAGAATGCATATGGTGATCAAGCACATTATCCACCTTTACCGGTCTAAACGTGCCAAGCCCCACATGTAAAGTCACCTCTGCAATATCTACGCCCTTATCCTTTACCTGCTGTAAAAGCTCCTTTGTGAAATGCAGTCCTGCCGTAGGCGCAGCGGCCGAGCCGTCATACTTTGCATATACTGTCTGGTAGCGGTTCTTGTCCTTTAGCTGATGTGTGATGTATGGAGGCAGCGGCATCTGTCCGAGCTTATCAAGTATCTCCTCAAAAATACCCTCATAGCTAAACTGAATCAGCCTGTTTCCATCATCAACCACATCTATTACTTCACCTGTTAAAAGTCCGTCACCGAATATAATCTTTGTGCCCGGCTTTGCCTTTTTACCCGGCTTTACAAGAGTCTCCCATACGTCATTTTGTCTGCGCTTTAGAAGAAGTATCTCTATCTTTGCCATAGTGCCTTCCTTCACGCCAAAAAGACGTGCAGGAATGACCTTTGTATTGTTGAGCACAAGGCAGTCGCCCGGTCTTAAATATTTAACAATCTCCTTGAACACATGATGGCTGACTTCTCCTGTCTTCTTGTCAAGCACCATGAGTCTTGAGCTGGAGCGGTCCTCCAGAGGATCCTGTGCTATTAGCTCCTCCGGAAGATCATAATCAAAATCTTTTACGTCCATAATTTTCCTATTCCTAACACTATACTAACGTCTAACCACGAAGTGTGATACCTGCAGTCTCTTTAAGATGAGCAAGTATATCCTTTACAAAGCCCTCGACCTTCTTAGTCTTAAGCTCCTCATCCTTTGGTGTAAATACTACACTGTACGCCATGCTCTTCTTATTCGGAGGAAGCTGTACACCCTCGTAAACATCAAACAGTGTAACATCTGAGACATAATCACAGGCTTCCCTGATACCGTTTTCAATCTGCTCACATGTGATATCCTTGTCCACAACAAAAGCAAAATCTCTCTTCTCATCATCAAATTTTGAGATTGGAGTAAATACTCTGTCCTTTCCATACCACTGTGAAAGAACTCTTAAATCAAGCTCCATCACATATGCCGGTACTCTCATGTCAAGCTCATCGCATATCTCATATCTTACCTGACCGAGATATCCGATTTTTTGTCCGTCACAGAATACCTCTGCTGTCTGATATGGATGAAGGAATGGCTTTTGAGCCGGCTTGTATGTAAACTTCACATCAAGCGCATCTGCTACAGTCTCAGCCAGTCCCTTTATAGTAAAGAACGATTCATCCTCACCGAATACGCCTGCGCAAAGTGTCTCTCTCTCATCCGGATACTCTGTAAGCGGAAGCTCCTTTGCGATAAAGATATTTCCCAGCTCAAAGATTCTTCCCTCCAGGATACCCTTCTTCTGGTTTCTTGCTATGGCATAAAGCATCTCAGAAGCAAGTGTTGTTCTCATAAGCGAAAGGTCAACATTGATTGGGTTTATAAGCCTGATAGCATGTCTTTCAGGTGCATCCTCCGGGAATCTGAGCAAATCAAGGTCAGCAGGTGAGAAGAATGAGTAATGTATTCCCTCATACGCGCCTGCTGCACAGAGCACCTCTTTTATCTTGCGCTCTGTCTGCTGTCTAAGGTTGAGTCCTCCAAGTGTAACCTGTGCTGTAGGCATGAATGCAGGAATGACATGATCATAGCCATACATACGGATAACCTCCTCGGCCACATCCGGATAATCCTCCATATCCTCACGGTATGCAGGAATCATGAGTGTCAGCTCATCGCCGCTTACAACCGGTGCAAAGCCTAAATTTGTGAGTATTCTCACGATATCCTCTGTAGGTACCTCTATTCCAAGCACACCATTAACCTTTGCAATAGAAACCTTCATCTCTTTTGGCTCAAGCGAATTTCCTGTAGTCACCTCAACGTGAGTTGAAGAAACCTTACCACAGCCAAGCTCCTCCATCAGGTGAAGCGCTCTCTTCATGGCCATGGCTGTTGTGTACTCGTTTACACCCTTTGAGTAAAGTGCACTCGAATCAGAAGCCTGTCCCAGCGCACGAGAGCTCTTTCTGATATTATCTCTTGCAAATTTTGCAGATTCAAACATCACCTCTGTTGTACCGTCGTTAATCTCAGAGTTTAAGCCGCCCATGATACCGGCGAGCGCAACTGCCTTCTTTCCGTCACAGATAACCAGGTTATTGCTGTTTAACTCAAATTCCTTCTCATCAAGTGTGACAATTTTCTCTCCATCGTTTGCACGTCTTACTACAATCTCATCTCCCTCAAGGTATGAGTAATCAAAAGCATGCATTGGCTGTCCGAGCTCTTTTAAAACAAAGTTAGTGATGTCTACCACATTTGAAATAGAGCTTATTCCGACAAGTGCAAGACGTTTTCTCATCCATGCAGGTGACTCGGAGATTTTTACATCATGTACATAGTGAGCTGTGTAGCGAGGACAGATGTCCTGTGCAAGAACCGAAACCTTGAAGTTTTCCTTCTTCACATCATCTGCAGTATAGTCAAGCGCAGGCTCCTTAAGCTCTTTTCCCAAAACAGCAGCAACCTCTCTTGCCATGCCATATATACACTGGCAGTCAGGTCTGTTTGCTGTGATTGCAATATCAAAAATCCAGTCATCAAGGCCGAGGATAGGTTTTACATCATCTCCCGCCTTAGCATCCTCAGGTAAAACCAAAAGTCCGTTGTAGCCAGCACCCGGATAGAGGTCCTCATTTAAGCCAAGCTCTACGCCTGAACATAACATTCCATATGAATCATATCCACGCAGCTTGCCCTGCTTTATCTCCATCACGCCCTCTATTGTAACGTGATCCTTTGCTGTGGCATATACTGTTGCGCCGATAAGTGCAAGAGGATATTTGCCCCCTGCCTTTACATTGTCCGCTCCACAGCAGATCTGGAATGTGCCATGTGCTCCGGCATTTACCTGACACAGGCTTAGGTGTGTCTCCGGAATCGGCTCACATTTTTCTACAAGGCCGACTACTACGTTTGAGATATCCTTTCCCACCTCATATGATTCCTCAACCTCGAAACCACATGAGAATAATTTTTCCTCTAACTCCTTTGGTGTTACATCTATATCTACATAATCTTTTAACCAGCTAAGTGGTGTTAACATAATTTTTGCCTCCTGTTATATATTCAAGAAATGAATCTAGTTGTCATCAATCTGGTCTAATACCCTAAGGTCTGACTCGAATAAAAGCTTGATGTTGTTAATTCCGTATTTGAGCATTGCAATACGCTCAAGACCGATACCAAATGCAAAACCACTATACTCATTTGTGTCTATGCCACAGCCCTCAAGCACCTTTTTATTTACTACACCTGCACCAAGCACCTCAATCCAGCCTGTGCCCTTGCATAAAGAGCAGCCCTTGCCGTGGCACTGGAAACAGCTTACATCAACCTCTACAGACGGCTCTGTAAATGGGAAGTATGAAGGACGAAGACGAGTTGTGACATTCTTTCCGAACATCTTCTTTACAAGCTGGTCAAGCATACCCTTTAAATCGCACAGTGTGATTCCCTTATCTACCACAAGACCCTCCATCTGTGTGAACATAGGAGAATGTGTCGCATCATCATCCGAACGGAAAACCTTACCCGGTGAAACAACCTTGATAGGCGGCTTCTTTGCTTCCATAACGTGAATCTGTCCTGCTGAGGTCTGTGTACGCAGTAAGAACTCAGGTGATAAGTAGAATGTATCCTGCATATCACGAGCCGGATGATCCTTTGGAGTATTTAAAGCTGTAAAATTATAGTAATCATTCTCGATTTCTGTTCCCTCGTAAACCTCAAAGCCCATAGATGTGAAAATCTCTGAGAGCTGGTCCTTTACCTGTGTTACAGGATGAAGATTACCCTTTTTGCTTCTCTTTGCAGGCATAGTGACATCTATTTTCTCACTCTCATACTTGCGCTTAAGTGCCTCTGCCTCAAATTTCTTAACCTTCTCATCAAGAAGCTTCTCAACTGCCTCACGGGTCTCATTGACCCACTGGCCTACCTTTGGTCTCTCATCAGGAGCAACATCCTTCATGCCCTTTAAGACTGCTGTGAGCTCACCCTTCTTTCCAAGAATTGCAGCACGCACATCATTTAATTTTTCAAGGCCGTCAGCCTTATCAATTTCAGCAAGTGCTTTTTCTCTGATCTGTTGAATTTTGTCTCTCATCGAATTTCACCTCATAATATTTTTCTTAATTTGCATAAACTCGTAACTTCAAGTTTGAATTCGCCGTTTATGCGATAAAAAACGCCCCTGCATGGCTATTAAACCATGCAGGGACGAAAATTCCGCGATACCACCCTGATTTCCATTGAAGAAATATCCAATGGACTCTCATTGATATGTGTAACGTACATAACACGTCATGAACTACTGTGCTTCATCCATGCAGCTTCAGTGTGAACTTCAATCAATAGCCTTTTTGTAAGACTGCTTTCAGCCGGTGACAATCTCTCTCTGGTCAAAGTACTATAATCTACTATGCACCTTCATTGCTTTTATTATATATAGCTGCGACATATATATCGCAAATGCTTATTTCTTAATAACACATAAGTCATTTTAGCACAATCTCTATATTTTGCAAGTAGAAAATTTTATATTTGATTTATATTTTATTTCTAAGCCCCTTAGGATAATGGTTTTTAACCTGTGTACCATTCACCTTGCCCCAGCCGGCCGGATATCCGTCCACACATACAAGTGCCCAGCCCTTTTTACATTCAGCCGCCTGCTCATCAGATAACATAACTGACTGACCATTGAAAAAGCCGATAGTCTGCGGATTGTCACATGTAAGCTTTACTACGTTTTTAGCCTCACTTAGCTTAAGCGCAAGTGCCAGCGAATGCGACGGCTCAAAGCGCTGTTTTTTGAACTCTCCTATATGAAGCCCTGCGCGCTGCACCTTAAGACCCTTAATATCCACTTCCATATCAGGCAGCCTGTAGAGCTGCTCCCCAAACATGACAAGCCTTGAGTTTTTTATCAATGCTGCCATATCATCTGATATGGTCTCATCAAGAAACTCTGAGAGAAGCTTCATATTTTCTTTTGTGAGAGCCGACTTTGTTTCATTTTTCCTGTTCTTATTGTTTTTGATTTTTTTTGTCTGCCTATCGGACTTAAAGCCTGTGTCCACACTGCCTCTTCTCACAAGCTTTGCCACAAAATGTCCCTCTCCGTCCACCTTATGCGGCCAGAAGCGCTCCATTTCTTCAAGTGTAAAATCAGGATGTTTCTCCAAAAAATACTCAATTACATCCTCATTTTCTTCCTTCGAGAAGGTGCAGGTGCTGTACACTATCGTACCTCCCGGCTTAAGCATCACCGCAGCATTATCCAGTATTTCCTTCTGCCTTGCCGCACAGATTGCCACATTTTCCATGCTCCACTGCTCTATTGCTTCAGGCAGCTTTCGAAACATTCCCTCTCCTGAGCAAGGTGCATCCACCTGTATAGCATTAAAAAAGCCTGGGAAATGTGAAGCAAGCACAAAGCTGTCCTCATTTGTCACAATTGCATTTTTGATTCCCATACGCTCTATATTCTGCGACAAAATCCGGCTTCTTTGTGTATTAATCTCATTTGATACCAAAAGTCCGCTGTCTCCTAAATATGTTGCAAGCTGTGTGCTCTTTCCACCGGGTGCCGCACACAGGTCAAGCACTCTCATACCCGGCTTTGGAGCTAAAAGTGCAGCCGCCGACATGGCACTTGGCTCCTGTATGTAGTAAAGCCCCATCTCATGATACGGATGCTTTCCCGGACGCACATTCTCATCAAAGTAATATGCCTCATTTGCCCACGAAACCTTTTTATCTGAGGATATTTTAAGTGTTTTCAATATCCGCATTCTTTCTTCCGGGCTTTGTACCTTTAATGTATTAAATCTGAGTGCCTGAAATCTGTTATTGTCATAGCTGTATAAGAAATCATCCCACTCATTGCCCAGAAATGCCTTCATCTTGTTTTCAAACTCTATCGGTAAATTCATTGTCAAATCCTCTTGTTTTCTTACGAAATAATTACAATGTATCTTATTATCACACACATAGTCATGTATCTAAGCACTTCGATATTACCATATTTCTACTATCCATGCTATCAATTTTTTTAAATGTAAAAATTCACCTTTAAATCGGCTATAGTGGCTGCTAAATATAATAAAATCCCGAAAGTTATAATAATTGAGACATATCACTGCTCACTACGTACACTGCTTATATCCACCACTGTCACATCCTTATAATAATACCCGATTATATCCTTATAGCCGCTTCCTGCCTTTGCCAGCTTATCTGCCCCATACTGGCTGAAGCCTATTCCATGGCCGAAGCCTCCGCCGGACAGTGTATAGTGACCATTTGCACCGGCACTCACACTAAAGCAGGCGCTTGGTATCATCGACATATTCTCCCTCACAGAGCCATCGTTTAATGTAACTTTTTTCTGATAATGCCCTAACGCCTTTCTTATATCATTCTCCGCCGTAAAGGTCTGCGATTTGTTTCCATAATTTATTGTGAGCGAAAGTACATAACCAGAATCCGATGTCTTATCGACAGAAATACCTGTTGCTGTGCCGTACTGAGGATCATTGTATGCCGATAAATCAAGCTCCGAGGTCCATCTGTAGTATGGCGAATTGTCATCCACCGACTCCACCTTGTGTATGAAATCCGGTGTACTCGAAGACCATACCTCCATATCCTCGGTTTTTCCGGCAGACGTAGAAAAATAATAGCATGTTATTAAGCTTCCTCCACATGAGACAACCTGTCCTGCTGTAGCTTTTACAGCCTCATCGGTCGACTGCTTTATTTCTGAAGCGTTATATACCTGAAAAGCCGTGGTATTGTCAATATTTGCTCCGTATAGCGCATACTGTGTATTTTTCATCTGTGAATATACAAAGGTTCTTGCGCAAACAGCCTGAGCCTTAAGCGCCTCTGCATCAAATGTAGATGGCATCTCCGACGGCAGCACATAGCGCACATATGTCTCCACATCGACTGTATTCACCGCCACAATTCCTGCATCTGTCCCGATAAACTCAAATGAGCCCGGATAGCTCTTACCGTTTATGCTGACATAATTGTCCGCTGAGCTCACCTTTATCCGGCTTTTTTGTGCATTTGCCATATATGCACCCACATCGTCAATAGCATTGCTTCCACAGTCAATATCATCCACATAAATGTTAGCTGCGGCAGCTGCCGCAATTGTTGGAAATGCATCCTTTCCATCGTTTTTTATAAGCACTCTTATGTATGTAAGGTCAGGTACCTGTCTTCTGACAATGGCACATATCCTGCCGGAATCAAGTATGTAAGAAAGTGTTTCACTTCCTATTATCAGGTCAGAAACCGATATTTCCTTAGGTGAAGTGCCTGTCTCATCATACACCGGCAGCTTGTCTGACTGCATTGGAATGTCACCCTGCCCTGCAATCTGCATACTGCCGTTTCCGTATGACAGCATCACACCTGATATATCATCCGGCTTTACCTGTATCTTTTTCACCTTCGAACCACTGATTTCAATATCACAGACACCTGTAAAGCTCTCCTCCATGGTACCCTTTGCCCTGTATAGATCTCCATCACATATGAAAATCAGCCTTCCATCGTCATTTGACACAATATATGCATTCTCATACACCATATCCTTCGTCACTGCCCTCGCCTGTTTTACAAGTGTCCCTTTTTCCTTTTGCGCCATAACAATTGCAAAAACAATAACCACGCATACCATGGTTATCGCAAGCATTATCCAGACCATCTGATTCGGCTTTTGCCGTCTTCGTCTTCTATTTGCCAAATTTCTGTTCTCCTTAACACCCAAATAGTGGTTACTGCTCAAAAAATGGGAGCTGCAAAAACAGCTCCCTTTATCATCTGTACTTAAGAATCCTTTGTGCTTTAAAAATCTTTTGTATCTCACAAATCTTTTGTGCGTCCGGAGTTCTTTTGTACATTATTATTCTTTTGTAAGAACCCAAAATGCCGGTCCTGTAATTTAGACTCCTAGCGCTCTTGCTAGGTGGGTAACCGCAGTCTGCCTTCTGCCTTCCGCTGCATAATGACGGCCTGACATCCAACAGCTCATATAGGAATCCCGTTTAAAGTAAATGTAGGTTCTAAATACACAGGGTTGTCGAACATCTCAGGTATCTTTGTAAATTCATTATACTTTATTATGTCTCATGTTGCAATGCAAAATTCATGTTAGAATTTAACAAATTTTTCTCTGGCATTTCGTAACATATTTGAAAACCAGATAATTACTGTGACGAATATAATCATCTCCACATATGACCAGTACGGTATCTTTTTGAGGCAATCCGAAACTATCGCAACTATACTGATAACAAAAATCACAATGCCGAATACAAGTGACTTTGGATAAATATAAGCTATATATCCGGCCGTATCCTTTATCTTTTTCATCTCATCCTCAGCCACAAAGGTACTTTCAATTTTGCCGCTTTTCTTCATTCGCAGTGACACAAATATTATGTAAATTCCTAGTATCAGCGTGACCGCATCTATTATAATAAAATAGTTCATGCTTCTTTCTCCTGTATTTTTATTTATTATTCCTAAATAGTTATCACGGATCTTATATATACAAAAAATATGTAAAATCACCAAAATTAGTATAACCTCATGTAAGGAAAAAATAAATGGTAAATAAGTCCCAACTATTTCTTGAATTTTTATTATTAATGTAGTAAAATATATTTATATTTTCAAGGGGAAGGAGTTTTTAAAATGCAGCTTGACGATTTAAAAATACTTATATGCGATGATTCGATTCTCGCAAGAAAACAGATGAAGGACATAATCAATTCCATTGGTTCACCGACTATCATTGAGGCGGCAAACGGACAGCTCGCCATTGATATGTACAAGGAGCATAAGCCAAATCTCACATTTATAGACATTGTAATGCCAGTAAAGGACGGAAATGCCGCTATCTCAGAAATTATGGAGTATGACAGCAGTGCTACCATCTTCGTTGCGTCATCTGTCGGCACACAGTCCGAGCTAAAAAAGGCTCTTGCTGCCGGAGCATGTGACTTCATTCAGAAACCTATCGACAAGGATCAGGTAATAAGCCTTATTCAAAAGCACATAGGAGGAAATTAATATGTATACTCAATTTTTTGGCAATTTTCTCCTATCAAAGGGATATATCACTAATGAGCAGCTTTTTGACGCTCTAAAAGAAAAAGCACAAAAGCACGCAAAGCTTGGTACTCTTGCTATCCACTCAGGGCTTATGACAGCTGCCGAGGTTGATTCAGTAATAGTCGAGCAGACCCATCAGGACAAGAAGTTTGGTGAGCTTACAATAGAAATGGGCTATCTGACAGACGAGCAGGTAAAGGAGCTCTTAAACATCCAAAGCCCTGACTTTCTTCTTTTAGGACAGATTCTTTTAGACAAAGGCATAATTGACAATACCACTCTCGAAAAGAGTATACATGATTACCGCAGTGAGAATGCTATTTCCGATCTTGACATGGTACTCGAGGATAAGGACAGTATAAATCATCTGATAGGTCATTTTTTTGCCAATACAGGCATAGATCCTTCTGCCATTGACATTATGTATCTTGAGCTTTTGTTTAACAGCTTTATCCGATTTGTCGGTGATGACTACACTCCGCTCTCTGCCGAGATATGTGACAGCTTTAGTGCGGACTGCATGGTACGTCAGGACATCGAGGGCAGCTATGCCATATCTACATACATAGGCATGAGTCAGACAACAGCCATCAATTTTGCATCACGCTATGTAAATGAATCATTTTCAGTATATGACGAGTATGTACAGGCATCTCTCGATGATTTTCTGAACCTGAACAATGGACTGTTTCTGGTCAACTGTTCAAATGATCAGGCACTTGAGCTTACTCTCACTGCACCTGAGCATTTTGATGGACAGACACGCAGCTTCAATAAAGCCTGCAAGCTCAAGCTGTTATACCCTTTCGGAGCCATTCACTTTATTATTGAATTCTAATATCTCTGCAAGGCAGTTTCAGTAATCTGATAATTATTTACTCTATAATTAGAGCACAAAAAGAACATCTGCAATCAGCAGATGTTCTTTTATGTTGCGCTATATATAATTATATATCAAACAAATTACAATTATATGATTAAATGGTCAAAAGGTAACATTATATTATTACTGCACACCGAGCATTTTCTTAACAGTGTTTTCCATCTGATCCACATCACAGACTGTGTTGTGAAGAATCTTTGCATCCCTGATTTCCTCGATGGCATTTGGTACCTTAACGTTGCCAAGCTTTGAAAGCTCATCGACAAGCTCAAAGTCTGTCATTGAATCGTACTTAGGATCAATTGCATCCATCACACTTCTTGTGAATTTAAATGGACTTGCTGTAGATGCGATAACAGTCTTTGTGGCTGTATCACCTGTAGCCTCCTTATACTTGCTATATACACCTGCTGCAACTGCTGTATGAGTATCAATAATGTATCCTGTATCCTCGTAAAGCTTTTTGATAACCTCAGCGGTTTCCTTCTCACTTGTGTAATTTCCATAGAAGTCAGAAAGCTTTTCCTTCATCTCAGGTGTTACAGTGTATTTGCCATCCTTAGCAAGCGAAGCCATAAGCTGAGCATTCTTATTTGCATCATTTCCTGCGATACGGTAAATGAGTCTCTCAAGATTTGAAGAGATGAGAATATCCATGGATGGTGAATTTGTGAGGATAAACTCTCTGTTTTTATCATACTCTCCTGTTGTGAAGAAATCGTAAAGCACCTTGTTCTCATTTGAAGCGCAGATAAGCTTTGCAACGGGAAGTCCCATATTCTTTGCATAAAACGCTGCAAGTATATTTCCAAAGTTTCCCGTAGGAACAACGATATTTATCTTCTCATCCTTTGCGACAGCTCCCTGTGCAAAAAGCTTTGAATAAGCATATACATAGTACACAATCTGTGGTACAAGGCGACCTATATTGATTGAGTTAGCGGATGAGAACTGATAGCCTGCGGCATCCATTGTCTCTGCAAGAGCCTTATCATTGAACATAGCCTTTACTGCTGACTGTGCCTGGTCAAAGTTGCCGTGAATACCCACTACATGAGTATTGGCACCCTTTTGTGTAAGCATCTGCTTCTCCTGAATCGGGCTGACACCATTCTTTGGATAGAAAACGATAATCTGTGTCCCCTCAACATCAGCAAAACCTGCCATAGCTGCCTTTCCTGTGTCTCCTGATGTGGCTGTCAGGATGACAATCTCGTTTTTAACATTGTTTTTCTTTGCAGATGTGATAAGTAAATGAGGCAGAATGGATAATGCCATATCCTTGAAGGCTATTGTAGAGCCATGGAACAGCTCAAGGTAGTAAGCTCCGTCAGCAAACTTAAGCGGTGCAATCTCAGTAGTATCAAACTTGCTGTCGTATGCCCTGTTGATACAATTTTTAAGCTCTTCCTCTGTAAAATCCGTAAGGAAAAGCTTCATAACCTCATATGCGACCTGCTGGTATGACATCTTAGAAAGCTCCTCAATAGAAACATCAAGTGCCGGAATGCTCTCAGGTACAAATAATCCTCCGTCATCGGCAAGGCCCTTAAGGATAGCCTGTGAAGCTGTTATTTTCTTTTCACTGTTTCTTGTGCTTGAATATAATAAATCCATTTTTTACCTCATTTCTCTTTTTATCTTATCTAAATCCATATTGCTACATCTATATGCAGACAATTATTATCCTTTATAGTATAATAAATTTCATATATCAAATCAATAACAAAAATGCTACAATTATATAAATGTTTTAACAAACAATAACAAAATATATGTGAAAGGGACACAATACATCTATGCTGCAAGGAGTTTACACCGCAACAAAAAAAGACAAAACACTGTACTACCGCTCCAGTATCACCTATAAAAATAAACATATAAGCCTGGGAAGCTTCGACAGTGAACCAAAGGCCGGCCGAGCCTACTCTGCAGCCTCATCCATACTAAATGGTCATGACAGCATTGAAGACTCATTTTATCACACATATGCCCTGGCCTTTGACAAGATTGTTACACTGATTAACTACCGGGACAACGGCATGTACATAAAGACGCCCATATATCTGCACAAAAACTATTTCAGCTATTTCATGGATATATCGTGCGAACTCAAATTTAATATAGATGACCTGTTCTACTACTCAGGGCACCGCATACTAAGGCGGCAGGGACATCTGTACGTCAACGACTACGGCATGCAGGTCACCCTGCTTAGCCGCTATGGCATACAGCCTCATGCTGTTTGCGGACGGGACTATGTATTTGTAAACAACGATTCAACCGACATGCGCTACGAAAACATCAAGCTGTTAAATCCATACCATGGTGTTGAGATTGTCAAAACTGCAGGGCTCGACAAATATAAAGCACGCATACACATAAATGGCAATTTTGTCATAGGAACCTACAACACAATCGAAAAGGCCGCTATTGCCTACAATAAAGCTGTCGATATGGCACATGCACATGGCATAGAAAAAAACTATCCGGAAAACTATATCGAAAGTATATCAGGCAAGGAATACGCGGATATTTACACTTCTGTGACTGTTTCCGATAAATATGTGCAGTATCTGCAGCAATTTGATTTATAGAACGCATATCCCACAGTTTGCATATTACCATTACTTTTAATATTGTACTAAAAACTCCCGCGGTTATATAACCTCGGGAATTTTTATAATTACTTCTGATTTATATAGTTTACAAGTCCCTCGCAGTCGATAATCTTCTGCATGAACGGTGGGAAGGCCTGTCCCTTAAACTTCTCTCCTGTTGTCTCATCTGTGATGATACCGGAATCAAAGTCCACTGTCACCTCATCACCGGCATTTATTGCCTTTGCTGCCTCAGGGCACTCAATAATAGGAAGACCTATATTGATTGCATTTCTGTAGAAAATTCTTGCAAATGTCTCTGCGATAACACAGCTTACGCCGGCAGCCTTGATGGCAATCGGTGCATGCTCTCTTGATGAACCACAGCCGAAGTTCTTGTTGGCTACCATGATATCTCCGGCCTTTACATTATTTACAAAATCCTTATCAATATCCTCCATGCAGTGTGTTGCAAGCTCCTTAGGATCAGAAGAATTCAGATATCTTGCAGGAATGATTACATCTGTATCGACATTGTCTCCATATTTAAATACACGACCGTGTGCTGCTTTCATTGTGCTTCCTCCAATCTTTACATAACATCCTTTGGTCCTGAAATCTTACCTGTAATGGCACTTGCAGCTGCAACAGCAGGGCTTGCCAGATAAACCTCAGAATCCACATGACCCATACGTCCGACAAAGTTACGGTTTGTGGTAGATACGCATCTCTCGCCCTCAGCGAGCACTCCCATGTATCCGCCAAGACATGGTCCGCAGGTAGGTGTGCTCACAATGGCACCTGCCTCGATAAATGTCTTAAGAAGGCCCTCTTCCATAGCCTGAAGATAAATCTTTTGTGTGGCAGGAATCACGATAACCCTGATACCATCCGCAACCTTTTTACCCTCAAGAATCTTTGCTGCAATACGAAGATCATCCATACGGCCGTTGGTACATGAACCGATTACTACCTGGTCAATCTTTACATCACCCACTTCATCGATGGTACGTGTATTGTCAGGCAGATGCGGGAATGAAACTGTAGACTTAAGTGTGCTAAGGTCGATTGTATACTCCTCATCATACTCTGCATCACTATCAGCCTCATACTCTGTGAACGGACGCTTTGAATGTTCCTTCATGTACTCTCTTGTGAGATCATCTACAGGGAAGATGCCATTCTTGCCGCCGGCCTCAATTGCCATATTGGCGATAGTAAATCTGTCGTCCATAGAAAGGTATTTAAGTCCCTCTCCAACAAACTCCATTGACTTATAAAGTGCGCCGTCCACACCAATCATACCGATGATATGAAGGATGACGTCCTTGCCGCTGATCCACTCAGCCGGTTTTCCGACGATATTGAACTTGATGGCAGAAGGCACCTTAAACCATGCCTTGCCTGTAGCCATTCCCGCTGCCATATCAGTACTTCCCACACCTGTAGAGAATGCTCCTAAAGCTCCGTATGTACATGTATGAGAATCAGCTCCTATAATCACATCACCTGCAACGGTAAGTCCCTGCTCAGGTAAAAGTGCATGCTCAATGCCCATTTTTCCTACATCAAAGTAATTTGTAATCTCGTTTTTGCAGGCAAACTCGCGAACACATTTACAGTGTTCTGCTGACTTGATGTCCTTGTTTGGTGCAAAGTGATCCATAACGAGTGCGATTTTATCTTTATTAAACACTCCCTCTACCTTCATCTTGTCGATCTCATGAATCGCTACAGGTGAGGTAATGTCGTTTCCAAGCACAAGATCTAAATCAGCCTCAATGAGCTGTCCTGCACTAACAGAGTCAAGACCTGCGTGTGCAGCAAGAATCTTCTGTGTCATTGTCATTCCCATGCTTATATTCCTCCTAGCATATAAAAATATTGTATTATGATTGTATCTGAATCAAGTTTACTTAAGACATCATAACATATGATTTACCATAATAAAAATACATAATAAACATATTTACCATAACTAAATCTCATGGTATAATAAACACAGATTTGTTGATGTTCACACCTTTTTGTGACAAGCAACGATTACAGCCCATTAAAAGTACAAACCACAGGAGGTACAAATGAACCAGAATCTCTCATCTTACTGGATTTTCTATACTGTTGCCAATGCCGGCAATATATCAAAGGCAGCCAAGGAGCTCTATATCAGCCAGCCTGCCATCAGCAAGTCAATTCAAAAGCTCGAGGACGGACTGGAATGCAAGCTTTTTTCCAGAAGCTCCAGAGGTGTCGTCTTGACCGATGAGGGCAGGCTTCTTTATGATCATGTAAGCGAAGCCTTTGAGGCATTAAATGAGGGGGAAGAAAAGCTGAAGCGCTCAATAGAGCTCGGTGTCGGCCAGCTTAAGATTGGTGTCAGCTCAACACTCTGCAAATACATGCTTTTGCCATATCTCAAGGAATTCATACACAGAAATCCTCATATAAGCATCTCAATCGAATGCCAGTCCACAAACGAGACCTTAAAGCTCCTCGATGATGACAAAATAGATATAGGTCTGATCGGAAAACCGGCGTCCCTTAAGACCTTTAATTTCTATTATCTGGACAACATCGAAGATATATTTGTCACTACAAAGGACTATCTGCGCAACTTAAGCGCCCGTGGTGTCAAAAAGAGCGAGATTTTGCAAAACTCTACTCTCATGCTTCTCGATAAAGGCAATATGACACGTAAATATATTGATGATTATCTGCAGGAGAACCAGATACACGTAAAGGACTCTATAGATATATCAAATATGGACCTGCTCATCGACTTTGCCAAAATAGGCGTAGGTGTGGCCTGCGTCATAAAAAGCATAGTTTCAAAGGAGCTTGCTGACGGTACCCTGATTGAAATTCCTCTCGGCATACCAATCCACAAGCGTGAGGTTGGCTTTGCATACAAGGAGTCTTCAAAGCTTTCCACCTCTTTACAGACCTTTATCAAGTTTTACGAGAGCTACACACCAGAGGATTTTTAAATTTCAAAACATCACACCGGAGGTATTACTTTGAAAGAACAAATACACACTATCCCCATAGCAGACGCCTTTGACAATGCCGGCGAATGTCCCTTCTGCTATATAGAAAAACGCACCGAGGACCACGTCATGGATTTTGTACTTGGTCATGGTGCCTCTTACATGGAGGCTGATATACGCGACATGACCGATAAGGAGGGCTTCTGCCGGGCACATTTCAAGAAGATGTTTGACTATGGCAATTCACTCGGAAATGCCTGGATACTAAAAACCATGTACATGCGCCATATTGAGGAGATGGACAGGGAATTTAAGAGCTTTAAGCCTGATTCAGTGCAAAAGGGCGGTCTTTTCAAAAAAGCAAACGCCTCCTCCAATTCCATCGTGGACTGGATTAACAAGCGTGAATCAACCTGCTTTATATGTGACAGCGTAAACAAGACCTTTAATGCATACATGAAAACCTTCTTCACTATGTATGAAAAGGATCCTGAGATAGAAGAAAAGCTAAAAAACACAAAGGGCTTCTGTCTTGACCATCTGAAGGTGGTGCTTGAGGGCGCTGATACATATTTAAAGGGTGAAAAAAGAAAAGAATTTTATGACATAGTGCTTCCAATGATGCAGGAAAACATGAAGCGTATCTATGATGATGTTGCATGGTTTATAGAAAAATACGATTATAAAAATAAAGATGCTGACTGGAAAAATTCCAAGGATGCGATTCAGCGCGGTATGCAGAAGCTTCGCGGAAGTGATCCATCGCTTCCACCACATGTTCTCAAAAAATAAAATCACCCGGTATTCTGCCGGCCATCTAATGGCTGTGCAAAATACCGGGTAATTTTTATTTCATTACGATGTTTACAATACGTCCCGGAACATAAATCTCTTTTACGATATTTCCTGTAAGCTTATCTGCAATAACATCCTTTGCTTTTGCGATAACCTCATCCTTAGGATCCTGTTTTCCAATTGCAAGAGTGCCCTTTGTCTTTCCGTTGATCTGTACAGCAATCTCTACTGTATCCTCAACAGTCTTTGCCTCATCGTATACCGGCCATGGCTCAAATGCGATTGTATCGTCATGTCCCATTCTCTGCCAGATTTCCTCACCAACATGTGGACATACACAAGAAAGCATCTTGATAAGTCCCTCTGCAAACTCTCTAGGACATCTGCCTGCCTTGTATACTTCATTGACAAAAATCATCATCTGGCTGATAGCTGTATTGTAGCCAAGTGCCTCGAAGTCGTTTGTGACCTTCTTTACTGTCTGATGGTAGATTCTTGTGAGCTTTCCATCATCCTCTTCGATAATATTCTCAGGCTCTGTAAAGAAATTCCATACACGTGTGATGAATCTCTTTGCTCCCTGTACATTGCTGTCGTTCCAAGGCTTTGAAACCTCAAGTGGTCCCATGAACATCTCGTAGAGACGAAGTGTATCAGCGCCGTACTCCTCGACTACATCACTAGGATTTACTACGAACTCCGGGAATCTCTTGCCCATCTTGATACCGTTTGATCCAAGGATCATTCCCTGATGTACGAGCTTCTTAAAAGGCTCCTTTACAGGAGATAAGCCCTGATCAAAGAGGAATCTGTTCCAGATTCTTGAATACATGAGGTGTCCTACCGCATGCTCCGGTCCACCAACATAGAGATCTACAGGCATCCAGTGCTTTAAGAGCTCCTGATTTGCAAATTCCTTATCATTGTGTGGATCTATATATCTCATATAATACCATGAGGATCCTGCCGAGCCAGGCATGGTGGATGTCTCACGAGTGCCCTTTACGCCGTTTCTGTCATACTGCTTCCACTCTGTAGCGTTCTCAAGAGGTGCCTTGCCATTCTTGCCCTTGTAATCCTCAAGCTCAGGAAGGACAAGCGGAAGCTCATCATCAGGAAGGAAATAGATTGAACCATCCTCCTTGTATACACATGGAACAGGCTCTCCCCAGTATCTCTGACGTGCAAAAATCCACTCACGGAACTTGTAATTTACAGTTCTCTTTGCCACGCCCATCTTCTCAAGCTTGGCTGTGATAGCTTCCTTAGCATCCTCGACTACCATTCCGGTAAACTCCTCTGAGTTGATGAGCTTGCAGCCCTTTCCAAGGTAATCATGCTTCTCAAATGCATGCTCTGATACATCTGCACCATCAATTACCTGAATCATCTCAATATCATGAGCCTGTGCATACTCGAAATCTCGCTGATCATGGGTAGGAACGGCCATAACAGCACCTGTACCATAGCTTGCCAGTACGAAATCACCGATGAACATGCGCACTTCCCTGCCGTTTACAGGGTTGATACAATGAAGTCCCTTAAGCTCACAGCCTGACTTTGTCTTGTTAAGCTCAGTTCTGTCCATATCGCTCTTCTTTACAGTCTCATCTATGTAAGCCTGAACCTCTTCTTTGTTCTCGACTCTGTCCATGAGACCCTTTACTATATCTCCGTCCGGAGCAAGCACCATAAATGTGATACCATATATTGTCTCGATACATGTAGTAAAAATAGAGAACTCTCCACCACCTACAATCTGGAATTTGACCTCGACACCTGTGCTCTTGCCAATCCAGTTTCTCTGCATTTCCTTGGTAGACTCAGGCCAGTCTATCTCATCAAGCCCCTCAAGGAGCTTTTCTGCAAATGCCGGCTGGTCAATAACCCACTGTTTCATGTTCTTGCGGACTACAGGATAACCGCCACGCTCTGACTTGCCATCTATAACCTCATCGTTTGAGAGAACTGTTCCAAGCTCCTCGCACCAGTTTACAGGCATATCAATATGCTTTGCATATCCGGCCTCATAAAGCTTCTTGAAAATCCACTGTGTCCACTTGTAAAACTCAGGGTCACTTGTAGAAATCATCTTTGACCAGTCATAATCAAAACCAAGCTCTCTTAACTGCTTTGAGAAGGTCTCTATATTCTTCTGAGTGAAACCGTTTGGATGATGACCTGTGTTTACAGCATACTGCTCTGCCGGTAAACCGAATGAATCATATCCCATCGGATGAAGTACATTGTAGCCCTGCATTCTCTTCATACGCGACATAATATCTGTAGCTGTATAGCCCTCCGGATGTCCAGCGTGAAGGCCTACTCCTGAAGGGTAAGGGAACATATCAAGTGCATAGTATTTAGGCTTTGAAAAATCCCAAACATCTGTCTTGAATGTCTCGTGTTCTTTCCAGTATTCCTGCCATTTTTTCTCTATGGCCTTGTGATTGTATGGTTCTGACATACTTGCCTCCTTATATCAAAAACGCTCCGCCTCTCAAAGAGACGAAGGCGTATTTTTAATCCGTCTGATTAACATTCATAATTTTACACATCACACTATATTTTGTCAAGTTTTGCTATGTAAAAAACCCGGTGCATCACTGCCCCGGGTCTTATTGTCATATATATCTGACAGATTAGTTGTTGATGAGCTTGTCGCTCTCATCATTCCAGCTGTAAAGCTTACGGATTTCCTCACCAACCTTCTCTGAAGGATGCTCAGAAGCAAGCTTTCTCATAGCCTTGAAGTGTACCTGACGTCCTGCTGGTGACATATCAAGTAAGAACTCCTTAGCAAATGTACCATCCTGGATATCTGAAAGAATCTGCTTCATAGCCTTCTTTGTCTCAGCTGTAACAATCTTAGGTCCTGTTACATAATCA